>Ga0310811_10002507_pt1 | contig 22980 bp, 9 predicted proteins | sample YCmetagenome_FD_207642 | JGI IMG/M metagenome (GOLD analysis project Ga0310811, IMG submission 207642) | Soil microbial communities from experimental microcosm in Duke University, North Carolina, United States - YC | ecosystem: Engineered > Artificial ecosystem > Soil microcosm > Unclassified ...
TTCGGGTTCGGTGGCACCAATTTCCACTGTGTACTCGAGGAAGACCCGCGCGGCGGTCCGGAAAGGACGCTCCACGCCGGGACCCGCGTGTACCAATGGCACGCGGCCGGGCCGCGGGAGCTGCTGAACGCCTTGTCCGGGGAACCGCCCGCCGACGGCGGGACTGCGCCCGCGGGCCACGCACGGGTGGCGGTGGTCGCCGCGGACGACGAGGAACGCGACCGGCTGCGGGACGAGATCGCCGCCCGGATCGCCGCGGATCCCGATGCCGTGGCGATCGATCTCCCCCGCGGCGCCTATTACCGCCGGCGTGCCGATGCACCGGGAAAGGTCGCGGCGCTGTTCGCCGGACAGGGCAGCCAGTACGTCGGAATGGGACGGCAGGTGAGCCTCGCCGTGCCGCCGGTGCGCGCGGCTTTCGACGAAGCCGCGGCGCACTGCACCACCGGCACACCCTTGGGGTTGGTGGTGTTCCCGCCCCCGGCGTTCGACGACGAGACCGCCGCGAGGCAGGAGGACGCTCTGCGCGCCACGGAGCACGCTCAGCCCGCCATCGCCGCGCTGTCCGCCGGTCAGTACCGGTACCTGCGCGACTCGGGATTCGCGGCGGAGGCCGCGCTGGGACACAGCTTCGGTGAGTTGACCGCGCTGTGGGCGGCGGGAAGCCTCACCGACACCGGATTCTTCCGGCTGGCACGGGCTCGGGGCGCGGCCATGGCGCAGCGCCCGGACGGCCTGGCCGATCCCGGCACCATGGCCGCGGTGCGCGGTGAACCGCGCTCTGTCGCGGATCTGCTGACCGGTCACCCGGACGTGGTGGTGTGCAACCACAACGCACCCGACCAGGTCGTCGTCGGTGGCGGTACGGCGGCGGTGGAGAACTTTGTCGGCGCCTGCGCGGCGGCGGGGATGACCGCCCAGCGCTTGCCGGTCGCGGCCGCCTTCCACACCAGGTATGTGGCGCACGCGGCCGACACCTTCGCCGGAGCGGTCCGGCAACTGGAAGTGAAGCCACCGCGCATTCCGGTCTACGCGAACACGGCGGGGGTGCGCTACGGCGGGGATCCGGCGGCCAACGCGGGTGTGCTCGTCGGGCAGCTCGCCAACCCAGTGGATTTCGCGCCACAGTTGGAAAAGCTCTACCACGACGGCTTCCGGTTGTTCGTGGAGTTCGGGCCCGGCACGACGCTCGCCGGTCTGGCGCGGCGCACGCTGGCGGGTCGCGGCGACGTCACCGTCCTGTCCGCCGACGCGGGGCCGGGCGGCGACTCCGACGGTGCCCTGAAGAAGCTCGCGGCCCGGCTCTGGGTGCTGGGGCTGCCGTTGACCGGGCTCAACCGGTTCGTGGCCGAGCCCGAACCACGGCGGGCGAGCCGCGGAATGTCGATCATGCTCAGCGGAATCAACTACGTGTCACAGGAGCGACGCATGGCCTATCGCGAGGCGCTGGACAACGGCTACCGGATCGACCGGCCGGAACAGCCACCCGACCCGCAGCGGGGCACCGCCCCTGAGCCGGACCACCAGGCAGCGCCGCACCCTCCCGCGCCGCCGGTTCCGGTGCCGGAGCACCGGTACCCGCCGACACCAAGCGGGCCGGCACCAAGCGGGCCGGCACCGGGGCACGCCCAGGGGAACGGGCTGGGGAACGGCCAGCTGAGCGGCCTCGCGGCGGAACACCTGCGCATGCACGGCGAATACCTGGCCAGCCAGCTCCGGGTCGCGGACCGCGTGAGCGAGCTGCTCAAACGCGAGTCCGAAGGTGGACCGCGCGAGAGCGTGCTCGCCGGAATCGAGGCGATCACCCGGCACTGTCTGGCCATCGGGCACAGCCACGCCATGGCGGGCGAGGTGTTGCAGGGCTTCGCGCGCCTGGCCGCGGGCGAGGCACCCGCGCCCGTCTCGTACCCGGTGAACGGGGGCGGCTGGGTCCCGTCCCTGCCGGAGGTCGCCGAGCCGCCGATCCCCGTCCAGGAACCGGCGCCCGCGCCCGCTCCGGTCTCGGCCCTGGTTCCGCCGCCGATCGCGGTCGATCCGCCGGCTCCGGTGCCGGTCGTGGTCCAAGAGCCCGCCACAAGACCCGCCGCGGCACCCGCTCCCGCCCCGGCAGCCACACCGGTCCCGGTGGTGCCGGAGCAGCAGGCCATCAAGGTCGAAGCCCCGGCCCCGCGGGAAGCGGCCGCACGTCCGGTGGCGCCCGCGGCACCGGTGGACTCGCCGCCCCAGGCGGTACCGACCGACGCCGAAACCGCCGCGGCCCGGGACACCTTGTGGGAAATCGTGTCGTCGCGGACCGGTTATCCGCCGGACATCCTCGAACCGGACATGGACATGGAAGCCGATCTGGGCATCGACTCCATCAAGCGGGTGGAGATCATGGGTGCGCTGCGCGAGCGTTTTCCGTCCGTGACCGAGCTGTCTCCCGAACGGTTGGCACAGCTGAGGACCCTGGGGCACGTCGTGCAACTCGTCGCGGACGGGTCCGCCACCGGCGAGGAGGTGCATGCCGGCCCAAAAGCTGAAACCTGGGGGAAGATCGGGCGGGCGTTCGTGGGGCAGCGAGAACTCCCGCCGGTGGACCGGCTGGCGGCGCCGTTCGCGGCCGCGCCGGTCGGCCTGCTCGCCGGTGACGACGAGCCGATGCGCACGGTGCTGGCCGCCGAACTCGCCGAGGCCGGTTGGACCGTGCACACCGCCGACGACCCGCCGCCTGGTGTGGACCGCCTGGATCTGGTGGTCTACCTGGGCGGCAGGCCGGCCGATCAGGCCGTGGCCACGGCCGGCTTGCGCGCGGCGCTGAGGCTCGCCGGGCGCACCCAACCGCTGCTGCAGCGATCAGCCGACGCGGGCACGCGGGCGTCCTTCGTCACGGTGACACGGATGGACGGGGTACTCGGGCTTGACGGGGCGGGAGGCCCGTCGGCCGTCCTCGGTGGGCTGAGCGGCCTGGTGAAGACCCTCGCCCTGGAGGCGCCGGGGGTGTTCTGCCGGACCGTCGATCTCGCGCCGGAGCTGCCCGCCGGCGGCTGCGTCCAACTGCTGCTCGACGAACTCCACGACGCCGACGGATCGCTTCGCGAGGTCGGCTACGCGGCCGATCGCAGTCGCCGCACGGTCGAGCTGCGCGAGCGGCCACCCACCCGGTCCACCGCGGCCACCGGGGTCGCGGTGTCATCGCCGACCTCCGGTGACCTGTTCGTCGTGACCGGTGGTGCCCGTGGCGTGACGGCCGCCTGCGCGATCGCGCTGACTCGCGAGTACCGCTGCGGTGTCCTGCTGCTGGGGCGCACGGTTCTCGACGAAGAGCCCGAGTGGGCCCGAGGTGTCTCGGAGGACCGGTTGCGCGAGGTCATCGTCGCCCGACTGCGCGCGGAGAACGTGAAGCCGGAGCCGCGTCGCGTCGAGTCGGCATTCCGGGTGCTGGTCGCCGGTCGTGAGATTTCGTCGACCCTGGCGGCGGTCCGGGAAACGGGCGGGAGTGCCGAGTACCTCGCCGCGGATGTCACCTCCGAGGCGGCCGTCGAGGCCGCACTGGCGCCCTACCGTGGCCGGATCACCGGGATCGTGCACGGCGCCGGTGTGCTCTCCGACGAGGTGATCACCGCCAAGCGGGAGTCCGATGTGGACCGGGTGCTCGCGCCGAAGATCGCCGGGCTGGCGTCCGTGCTCGACGCGGTCGACCTCGACCAGGTGCGGCATGTGCTGCTGTTCTCCTCCGTCGCCGGATTCTTCGGCAACCGGGGCCAGGCCGACTACGCCATGGCCAACGAGGCGCTCAACCGGCTTGCCTGTGCCATCAAGCGAGATCGCCCGGGGACACGGGTGACCGCGGTGAACTGGGGCGCGTGGGACGGCGGCATGGTCACCGAACAACTGCGCCGAATGTTCACCGAGCGTGGCGTCACCCTTATCCCGCGAGCGGAAGGGGCGCGGATGTTCGCCGAACAGCTGCGCCCGGAACGGGCCGGGGACGTGCTGTGCGTCATCGGCCCGGATACCCCGTTGTCTTCACGGCCGCGGATGTCACCGCAGCCGGGCCGGCAACGGGTGATCCGGGGTATTTCGCCGCTGCGCACCGATCCTGTGATCGCCGACCACACCGTCGCGGGGACTCCGATCCTGCCCGCCTCGGCCGCGATGGGCGCCATCCTCAACGTGACCCGCCAGCTGGCGCCGGGCGCCGTTCCGGTCGGTCTGCGCGACTTCGCCGTGTTCAAGGGCGTCGCGTTCAAGGACCCGCCGCGTCACCTGGAGCTCGAGGTGGATCACCCTGGTCACCCGGACACCCGCCCGCTGGTGATGCGGGCCCAAATCCGCGACGACCGCGGCAGGCCGCGATATGGAGCCACGGTGGAGCTGACGGACGAGCCGCGCGCGCCGGTGCCGCCGGTTTCCGTGCCGGAGCTGGGGATCGGTCAGGAGTTGCGACCGTATGGCGAGGACCGGCTCATCCACGGTCCGCTGCTGCGCGGCATCCGGCGGTTGCTCGCCGACGACGGCGACCGGGTCGCTCTGGAATGCGAACTCGCGGACACCGTTTTCAGCGGTGGGTCCTACGCGGTCGAGGGCTACAGCCCGGTGTTGACGGATCTGCTGTTGCAGGCGGCCACCCTGCTGGTGGCCATACGCCACGGCGCTTCCACGCTGCCGTCCGCGGTGGGGGCGGTGGACTTCCACGCGCCGCTGCCCGACGCCCGGCCCTTCGTGATCGTCGTGCGGGAGAAGGGCCGGCCCGGGGGCATGTTCGGGGCCGACGTGACCGCGTGCCGCCCCGGTACCGGGGAGGTGCTGATGGCCATGCGTGATGTCCTGGTGGTGGCCAGGCCGGACGTGCCGGTGGTCGAGCATGCCCTGTCCCGGGTGATCCTTCGATGACCGGGCGCCTGGCCATCGTCGGGTTGTCCGCGCCGCTTGTCCCGGGCCCAGAACACCCGGACGGCACTGTCGTCGGTTCCGCGCTTCGCGACGCTGGTCTCGGATCGGCGGAGGGGCCCGGACCGGCGGTCGTGGAACGTGTCCTGGACGGGCCCGTGGCGGGCACGGCCATGGCACGGGCGGTGGAAATGATCGTGCGGACGCTGGAGGACGAGCGGGTCACCGCGGTGGTCCTGACCGAAAAGCCCGCGGCCGAAGCGGTTGCCATCGTGTTCGCGCGAGCGGGGCGATATGGCGACTGGCCGCGGGTGTACGCCGAAATCCTCGCGACATGCGAGGCTTCGGGCGTGGGACCGGCCGCCGAGGCCGCGTTGTGTCAGGCGCGGTTGAGTCCGGCCGGCGTCGACTATCTCGACCTGGGACCGGCGAGCACGGCCGAACTCGCCGAACTGGCCGCGGTCTATCGGTTCGCCGCCCCCACCGAGGAACGCCTTGCTTGCCTGCTCGGCAGCATCGGCCGGCACGGCGGCGCGCTCGGCAGGCTGGCCGGACTCGCCCGCTGCCTGCACGCGGGGCAGGTGCCGGCGCCACCACCCGGGCTCGATCGCATGGCCGCCTCGTGTCCCGAGGCCGCGGAATCCGTGTTCGCCGTCGCGGCCGGAGACCAACCGTGGCTGCCCCGGACCGGGGGTGGGCGCCGGATCGCCGCGCTGAATACCGTCTCCTCCTCCGGCGACGCCGCACACCTGGTCCTGGCCAGCGCGCCCGTGCGGTACGCCGAGGTTGCGGCCCGGACGGCCGATCTGCCGATGCTGCTGCCGATTCCGGCCCGCGATCCCGGCGAGCTCGCCGAGTCCGCGGCGCGGCTGCGGCGGGAACTCGATGGCGGAGCCGACCTTCGCGCGCTGGTCCGTGACGCCACGGTGGCCGCCGAGGGCCGGTGCAGCCGGCCGTACCGGGCCGTTCTGGTCGCGGTGAGCCGTGACGAACTGCTGCGGGAACTCTCGCTCGCCGCGCGGGACTGCCCAGGAGCGCTGGAACGCACGGGGGAGTGGGCCACGCCGGCAGGCAGTTATTGCACCGCCAACCCCATGCCACCGGATGCCGGAGTGGTCTTCGTCTACCCCGGCACCTACGCCACCTATCCGCGCGCCGGGAGCGACCTGTTCCCGACGTTCCCCGAACTGCGGCGGCGTTTCGAGACGACGATCGCGCGTCCGGCCGACATGCTGTGCGTTCGGTCGGTGTTCCCGCGGGGACTTACGATGTGGGACAAGCGAACGCTGGCTCAGCACGAGCGCGCGCTGGTCGAAGACGTCACGTCGATGATGACCGCCGGGGTCAGCCTCGGGGTGCTGCATGCCTGGCTGTTGCGTGACCTGCTCGGGATACGTCCCGACGCCGCGCTCGGGTACAGCCTTGGCGAGATCAGCATGCTGTTCGCCCACGACGTGTGGCGCCCCGAACCGGCCGACGACTCGTCGATCCTGGCCACGCCCCTGTTCCGGCACCAGCTCCACCGCCGCCGCACGGCCGCCCGCGACGCCTGGCGGCTGCCCGCCGATATGCCCGACGAACGGGTCTGGGCCACCCGGGTGTTGTTCGTCGACGCCCGGGAGGCCGCGGCCCGCGCGGCCGAATCGGACCGGGTTTTCATCACCCATGTGAACACCCCGCACGAGGTGGTGATCGGTGGCCTGCCCGAGGAGTGCGAGGAGCTGACCCGCCGCCTCGGCTGCCTGCACGTCGAGCTGCCGGCGGCACCCGTGCTGCACTGCCCCCTGGTACGGCCGTTCTTCGGCGAACTCGCCGACGTCAGCGCGAACCGTCCGCCCGGTCGGCCGGATCCGGCGGTCAAGCTGTTCACCGCCGACGGCTTCGGCACGTACCACACCGATGACCAGGCGGCCGTCGTCCGCACCGTGACGACCGTGCTCCGGGACGAGGTCGACTTTCCCGGTCTGGTCCGCGCCGCGCACGAAGCCGGCCACCGCTATTTCGTCGAAATGGGGCCGGGTGCCCTGTGCAGCAGGTGGATCCGGGAGACCCTCACCGGCGTGCCGCATGTCGCGGTGTCCGTGGACCGCAGAGACAGCCCGAAGGGCCTGGTGGTGGCGCAGGCGCTGGCAAGGCTGGTCGGCTCCGGTCTCGACGCCGAGCTGAGCGGGCTGTGGCCGCCAGTCGGGCGGATCCCGCCGACGTGGGCGAACAATCGTGCCGGGACCGAAGGTCCGGCTCAGGAAGGACCGATCATGTTCGAGCCGGATTCCGCCGCGACACCGGGTACCGAGGAGCTGATCACCCTTGACGCCGAGGTCTTCGAGGGGCCGCGCGTGCGAGTTCCGCCGGCGGCGGGTGTGACCAGGCTCGAGCCGGTCCGAACGCCGTCGGCGCGGCCGGACCCGGTGCGCGTACCGGCACGCATACCGACGCGCATGGCCGATCCGCGTGCGGCGCTCGGCGCGATGGTGCTGAGTGCGCACCGCAGTGCCCTGCGCGCCCAGGCCGCCGTGATGGACCATTCCCTGCGCGCCCTCGAAGTCCATAGTGGACAGATCGAGGACGCCGCCGGCACCGTGGCACCGCCGGCGCCCCCGGCCCCCCACCGCCACGGGCCGTGGCGTCTGCCGTGGGATCACACGGATCTGGTGGAGTTCGCGGACGGCAGCGCGGCCGCCGTGCTGGGCGACCGCTTCGCCGACGCCGACACCTTCGTCCGGCGGGTCCGCCTGCCCAGTCCGCCCTATCTCTTCCTGTCCCGGGTGATCTCCCTCGACAGCCGGTTCGGTGCGTACGAGCCCTGCACGATCATCTCCGAGTACGACCTCCCGGACGGGATCTGGGCGCTGGACGGCCAACTGCGGCCCGGCGTCTGGGCCGAGGTCATGCAGGGCTGCCTGCCCCTGCTCGCCTCGCTCGGCATCGATCTCCGCAACCGCGGGCGGCGGAGTTTCCGCGCGCTCGGCGGTACGTCGGTCTTCTCCGGCCTGATGCCGGTGTCCGGGCAGACCATCCGGATCGAATCGAACATCACCCGTTTCCTGTGGGAGGGCGAGCAGTTGCTCTTCTTCCTGGACAGCCGGTGCATGCTCGGTGACGAGGTGGTGCAGGAGACCCTCGGTGCGCAGTTCGGCCTGTTCAGCCGGGCGGAACTGGACAGTTCGAGCGGGATCGTGGACACCGAGTTCGACCGAAGGCGCCGGGCCGCGCTGCCCCGCCGTCCGTGGTTCAAACCCCTCGCGCGCACGGACCGGACAAGCCTGTCCTGGCATGATCTGGAACTGCTCTCGCGCGGCAGGGCCGCCGAGGTGTTCGGTCCACAGTGGAACCAGAGTGCCGACGGCGCCAACCCGTCCATCCGCCTGCCGGCGCGGGAGATCATGTTCTTCGACGAGGTGACCGCCATCGACCCGCGCGGCGGTCCCGCCGGCCTCGGCGAAATCGTCGCGACGAAACACGTCACCGAAGACGACTGGTACTTCCGGTGTCACTTCCCCGACGATCCGGTACTGCCCGCCTCGTTCTGTCTGGAAGGCGTGAACCAGCTTCTGCAGGTCTACGCGATGTATCTGGGTCTGCACCTGGTGCTGCCGGACGCGCGGTTCCAACCGGTGCCGGGCCTGCGTTCCGACTACAAGACGCGCGGCCAGATCACGCCGGGCCGGCGGCTCGTGCGCTGCGTCGTGGAGGTGACCTCGGTGACGCTGGTCGACCGGCCGACCGTCATCGCCGACGCCATGCTCTACGACGGCGACAAGCCGATCATGCGGGTCTACGATCTCGGTCTCCAACTCAGGGAAAAGCCCGGTACGCCGTACCGGCCGGAACGCGGCGGCCGGCCGAGCAGCTTCCTCGGCCGGCGCAACGCCGAAGGGCAGCCCGCCCTGGTGAACGAGTTCCACATGCATCATCTGGCGGAGGGCGACTACGGCATCGGTGGTGGGTCGGAGTTCGAGGTGTTCCGGGGCCGGAAGGCCTTCCGGCTACCCAACCGGGACTTCCTGTTCCTGGACCGCATCATGGACTTCACCGGGGAACGCCACGAATTCCTGGAGCGGGTCCGCAACCCTCGTGGAGACCAGCAGGAAGCCCTCACGTTCGTCACCGAGTACGACTGCGCGCCCGACGCCTGGTACCACGAGGACAACTCGCTGGCCCCGGTGCCCAACTTCGTGCTGATGGAGACCGCCCTGCAGGCGGCGGCCGGCTGCGGGTGTTACCTGGGCGCCCCGCTCCTCCAGCCGGACGAGGAACTGGTGGTGCGGAACCTGGAAGGCCGAGCCACCCTGCAGCAGGCGGTGGACCTGCGCGGCCGGACCATTCACCAGATTTCCGAGGTGTGCTCGACCGAGCACATCCAGGGCATGGTGCTGCAGCGGCTGCGCTACGAGCTGTCGGTCGAGGACACCGTCTTCTACCGCGGTGAATCCGTCACCGGACTGTTCAGCCCGGCCGCGCTGGCCAGGCAGACCGGGCTCGACGGGGGCGAATTCGTGCCGCCCTGGCTGGACGGGCAAACCGGACGGGCGCCGGAGCGGATTCGCGTGGCCGAGGACGAAGGCCTGTTCCAGGTCGACCCGGGACCCGCACTGGCGGGTGGGCGCCTGCGGCTGATCGACGAAGCCGATCTGGTGCGCGACGGCGGTCGCTACGGCATGGGCTACCTGCTCGGCCGTCGGCGGGTAAGCCCGCAGGACTGGTTTTTCCCGTTCCATTTCCGCGACGACCCCGTGATGCCGGGCTCGCTCGGCGTGGAGGCGGTGCTGCAAGGTCTGCAGCTCTTCGTGCTGCGCAGCGGGCTCGCGGAGGGCCCGGGGATTTTCGCGATCCCCACCGAAACGCCCTACAGCTGGAAATATCGCGGCCAGATTCGGCCCACCGACCAGGAACTGTTCTTCGACGTGCACGTGAAATCCGTGCGGCGGGACGCGGAGCGGATCGTGGTCGTCGCGGACGGCAACCTCTGGAAGCCCGGGATGCGCATCTACGAGCTGTCCGACCTCGCGGTGGAGGTCCGGCCGGCGCGGGAAGGGAACCGGGCATGACCTCGGCCGTCCAGCCACCTTCCGCCGGGACGACCGCCGGCGTCGACGACGTGGTCACCGCCCTTCGCCGGTTGGAAGAGCCGTGCTACGTCGTCGTCCGCGACGGCGTGACGGCCGTGCTCAACGACGAGCCAGGGCCGGGCGCCCGGTTGGTCACCGCGGTCGGGCCGCTGCCCCCGCAACGCCTGGGCACCGGCCGTTTCACCACCGCGCACCGGACCCGCTACGCCTATTTCGCGGGTGCGATGGCGGGGGGTATCGCGTCGGTGGATCTGGTCGCGCGGCTGGCCGAGGCCGGTTGTATGGGCTCGTTCGGGGCCGGGGGACTGCCACCCCACCGTGTCGAGGAAGGGATCCGCCAACTCGCGGCGCGGCTGCCGAACGCGCCTTACGCGGTGAACCTGCTGCATTCGCCGGCTGAGCCGCGGCTGGAGCGCGGTGTTGTCGAGTTGTGCCTGGCACATCGGGTTTCCTGCGTCGAAGCCTCGGCTTTCCTGGACCTCACGGCCAACATCGTTCGTTATCGTGCGGCCGGTCTCCGCCGGAACACCCAGGGCGGTATCGAGGTCACGCATCGCGTCGTCGCCAAGGTGTCCCGCCCCGAGGTAGCGCAGAAATTCCTGCTCCCCGCCCCCGAGGAGATGCTGCGTGAACTCGTCTCCGTGGGTTCCTTGACGGCAGAACAGGCGGAACTGGCCCGGCACGTGCCGATGGCCGACGACATCACCGTCGAGGGTGATTCCGGCGGGCACACCGACCGGCGGCCCCTGACCGCGCTGTTTCCCGTGCTGGCCCGGCTGCGGGACCACCTGTGCCGCAGGTATCCGGCCGCGCACCGGGTGCGACTGGGCGCGGCCGGCGGAATCGGGACACCCCAGGCGGTGGCGGCCGCCTTCACCATGGGCGCCGACTACGTCGTCACCGGATCGGTGAACCAGTCCTGTGTGGAGGCCGCGACCTCCGAGGAGGCCAGGCAGATGCTCGCCGCCGTCGGCATCGCGGACGTGGACATGGCCCCGTCGGCGGACATGTTCGAACTCGGCGCGCAGGTCCAGGTCCTCAAACGGGGATCGATGTTCCCGGCCAGGGCCAGGCGGCTTCATCAGCTCTACCAGACCTACGACCGGCTGGAGGCGCTGCCGGCCAAGGACCTCGCCTGGGCCGAAGGCCAGGTCTTCCGTCGTCCTGTGGAGCAGGTCTGGACCGAGGTCGTCGACTATTTCGGGCACCATGACCCGGGCCAACTGGATCGGGCGGAGCGGGACCCCCGGCACCGCATGGCCCTGGTCTTCCGGTGGTACCTCGGGCAGTCCTCGCGGTGGGCGACCACCGGCGATGCCGAACGTCGCACGGATTACCAGATCTGGTGCGGCCCGGCTCTGGGCAGCTTCAACGACTGGGTCAAGGGCACCTACCTCGCCGCTCCGGCCAACCGCACGGTCGCCGATGTCGCACAGCACCTGTTGCGCGGCTCGGCGCTGGCGACGCGCGTCCAGCAGTTGGCCGCCGCCGGGGTGCGGTTCGCCGCCGCCTGCACCGAATACGAACCGGCGCCGCTGCCCGCCGGCTGAGTTTCCCTTTACCCGGCCGGGGTCTCTTTGTCATCGGCCGATTACCGGTTTCCCGCACAAACATTCCCACCATCTCCAGCGGATCCACGTTATTTGTCGCCCGTCGCCGGCGAATATGCCTGCGCGAGTGAGAATCGCCTAACCTGGAAATATGACCGCGATGGAGCGGGAGACGGTGGCGGCGCGAGGCGTTCGCGACCTGACCGGGATAAGAGTTGCCTACCGGAGCTTCGCGGGCTACCGGACCAGGGTCCTGGAGGCCGGACCGAGAGGACGGCAGGCCACCAGGTTGGTTCTGTTGCACGGTTACTGCGACAGCGCCGACAGCTGGCGCCCGGTCCTGGCCGGGCTCGCCGCGGTGAACGTCTCCGTACTCGCGGTCGATCTGCCGGGCTTCGGCGAAGCCGATCCGCTGCGATCCGGCGCGTTGCTGCCCCAGTTCGACACGTTCGTCAATGCGCTGCTGAAGGCACAATGGCCCTATCGCGGGATGGTGCTCGCCGGTCATTCACTGGGCGCGACAATGAGCTTGCGCATCGCCCGGTCTCCCAGCCGGCCGATCTCCGGCGTGGTGGCCGTTGCCCCGCCCGGGTTCGTCGATTCGTGGCTGGTGCGCACGATCGGCCGCTATCCGTTGCCACTGCGGCTGGCCACCTCGCTGCCGTTGCCGGTACCCGGGTTCGTCGTGCGCGGCGTCGCCGCCCAGGTGATCCCGCGGCTGCTCTACGCCGATCCGGTGGGAGCCGAGGCCGAGCAGATACGGCGGCTTGCCAGCCTTTTCCCCGACTACCGGTCGGCCACCGGCCGTCTCCGGCAGTCGCGCCAGCTGTGGCAGGAAATCGACGACGCCTACCAGAACCTGGAGCGGGTGAACGCGCCGTCGCTCCTGGTCGCCGGCGGCAAGGATCGCATCGTTCCCCTGGGGGCAAGCCGGCGGCTGCACGCGCTCATGCCGCACAGCCGGCTACTGATCCGCTCCGAATGGGGACACTGCCCGCAACTGGATGACCCCACCGGGCTCACGGAAACGCTCATCTCGTTCACCGCGGAGCAGACCGGTCGGCAGGGAAGCGGCCACGACCGCACGGGTTGAAACCGCCCCCGGTGGTGGGCCGATTCAGGCCGCCATGCCGGGACCCGCGCGACGTTCGAGTGCGCGTGAGCGCTGTCTGCCGGTCTCTGGAGCTTCCCGATATCGTGGCGGTCGGTGCATGGCGCAGGATGTGACTTCTTAGGCCGGAGGAGTCGAAGAATTGTGGGCGATCGAGTGCGCGGTGGAGGGCGACTCCGGTGCCGCTGCGACGATTGGTTGAAACCTTCAAGGAGGTGCTCCCCCGGTTGGACGGCTGATGGCTACTATTCCGAAGCTGCCGGAAGAAGGGGAGCAGCGATGGGGACCGCGGAGCGCCCGAACCCGAGCCAGGACCCGGTCTGGCCGCTGGCCGAGGCGCTCCGGAACCTGTCCTGTCTGGCGGAGCTGAGCGACCGCATCGTCATCGTGCACATGCTCGGCCAGAAGCTCGGTAGCCTTGGGATCGCCGAGCACGCGAACAAGTTCCTTCATGTTTACTCGATCATCGAGGCGTGCCAGCAGCGGCCCGACGGGTTGACCACCCTGGTCCGGATACTCGAGAGGATCGAGCAGGACACCAAGCCGATGGCCGCGGTGTGGAGCATCGTCGCGAACATGAACGCGCTGGAGCTCTGGCCGCGCGAGGAACGGAATCGGCTGCTCGATCTCCTGCACGGCGTGATCGTTCCCGAAATCGGCGACATATACCGCAGGGTGACCGGTCACGACAAGCGCGCGCTGGCGGGGCAGACCACGTTCGCGGAGCTCCTTTTCGAACTCGAAGCGCTGAACGCGGAGCCCGACGGGTTGCCCAAACCGCTGGTCTTCATCGAGTACCTGGCCACGCGGGTGCGGGCCGAGCTCGCCTCGGCACTACGTGGCTGGGCCGACCGGCAGGCGGGCAGGCTCGGTGTGGTCACCCAGTTGCAGAGCGTCCGGCGGCGGTTGGAGCACGAACCGCTGCCCGTCCCCTCACCCCAATCGCGGGCCTACCTCGTCCTGCTGTTGCGGCCGGAGGGGCCCTCCGGCGAGCGCTACCGGCTCAGTCACTGGCTCCAGCTCGACGTTTCGGACGGCTGGCATCCCGATCGTGGCACCGACGACTTCGTCGGAACCCTGGCCCAGGTGCGGCTGAGGGTCGCCGAGCTGGCCGAGCAGACCGCGGAGGCCTGGGCCAAGTACGAGCCGCGGATCCACGTCGAGTTCGTCCTGTCCGTCGAACTGCTGAACCTGGAAGTGGACCAGTGGCAGTGGGAGACCGACTCCTCCGTCCCCGAGCCGGTCGGCTGCCGGTTTTCGGTGGTGGTGCGCAGTCTCGACCGGATGAAGGCCGGGAAATGGCACGGGTCATGGCGCAGCCGCTGGCGGGAACTCCAGCGGCAGCTCGAAGAGGACGGGATGATCGCGCCCGGCGCGTGGCACCAGCCCGAAAGCGGTGATTTCTTGAAGCTGACCTCGGTGTTCGAGCAGGATGCGGGACTGGTCTCGCTGATCCTGGCGGACCCGCCGGAAGAGGGTGGATCCGGTGCGAGGCAGGTTCTCGTCGGGCTTCGCGCCGGGATTCCGGTTATCGTGTGGCATCGTCGCGACTGCGGCTCACGTCAGTTTCTCGACACCGTCGATAAACTGTTTCGCGGGGACAGTCACGGTAACCTGCTCCAACGGGCACGGTTCGTGCGCGCGAGCGCGCTGGCGGAGGGCGCCGATCACGTGGGAAACCATTTGACCATCCTGTGGGACGACCCGGAACGCATCGTCGTTCCGCAGGACCCCGGGCCGCCGGAGCCGGTGATGCGCGGATGACCCGGCACACCGACACACCGCCGGAATGGCGGATCTACCACGGAACGGGCTGGCCGGCCGATCCGCTACCGCAGCTGCCGAAGGCACCGCCGTGGCGACGGTTCGACGGGGACGGTGTGGTCCCACCACCCGCCGATGACGACGCTGAATTCCACCGGCGTCTGGGTACGACGCGGGGGAGCCGCGTGCCGCACCGCAACGAGCTGGCGATGGTCAACGCGGCGCTCTACCTGCGGCGGCCCTTGCTCGTGACCGGCCGGCCGGGGACCGGCAAGTCGAGTCTGGCCTACCTCATCGCGCGCGAGCTCGGTCTCGGACCGGTGCTGCGCTGGCCGATCACGTCGCGAAGCACCGTCAAGGACGGGCAGTACCTCTACGACGCGATCGGCCGAGTCCAGGATGCGGGGAGCGGGCGAGAGGACTCGGGCGATATCGGCGATTATGTGCACCTCGGTCCGCTCGGGACCGCATTGCTGCCTTACGAGCGTCCGCGGGTGTTGCTCATCGACGAACTCGACAAGAGCGACATCGATTTGCCGAACGACCTGCTCAACATCTTCGAAGACGGCGAGTACGAGATCCCGGAGCTGGTGCGGCTGGCGAAACGGCAGGCGGCGGTCACCGTCCTGACCGCGGACCGGAGCGGTTCCGCGGTGGTGCACGACGGCGTCGTGCGCTGCCGTGCTTTTCCGGTCGTCATCATCACGAGCAACGGCGAGCGGGATTTTCCGCCCGCGTTTCTGCGCCGGTGTCTGAACCTCCACGTCGAACCGCCGACGGAGCAGCAGCTCGGCGCGATGGTGGCGGCGCAGTTCGGTGCCGCGGAAAAAGTGGACGTCGCGCGCCTGATCAGTGAATTCCTGGCCCGCAGCGACGAGCTGGGCGGCCTCGCCTCCGACCAGTTGCTCAACGCGGTCCATCTGGCCATCGAGCTGGCCACCTCGGGGGCCTACCAATCGGATGGCGAATGGCAGGAACTGCTCCGGGCCATCTGGCATCCGCTCTCCTCGACGGGCGTGCCGTGAGCCCGCGACAGTGGCCGGCAGCCGTGGCGGCCGATGGCGTGGTGGCCCAGTATGTGGACGACGGCGGGGCGCCGGCGGTCCCGGCCTTGTCGACCGATGACCTCGAATTTCGTGAACTCCGGGACGCGTTGTGGCTGGCCAGGAGTTTGGCGCCCGAGTCGTCCGGTCGGCAGGTCGGACAGCCTGAGCAGGATCGGTTGCCGGCGCGCGATGACCGGCCGGCGCCCGGTGAACGGTCTGAACACGTCGAAGATCCCCAACCGGACGAGCCGGCCGGGGAACCCGGCCAGGAGTCCCCGCTCGAAACCGGGCAGCCGAACCGCGAAGACCGGAGCGAGGCGGAGAACTGGCCGGTCGGCAGGACGCAGATCGCGGCGCCCACCCGCGTCGAGTCCGACCTGGCGGGCGAGACCGCGCCGCTGGCCTGGTCGACGGTACCGGCGTTGCCGGAGGCCCGCCTCATCGCGCGGGCCATGCGGCCGTTCAACAGGTCCTCGCCCTCGCCCTGGCACCGGGAACTGGACGAGGAAGCGACGGCGGATCGGGCCGCGCGGGACCGGATGTGGATTCCACAATGGCGTCCGGCGGACTGGCACCGTTTCGAACTCGTGCTCGTCATCGACACCAACTCATCGATGGAGATCTGGTTCCACACGGTTTCCCAGTTCCGTTCGGTGGTGACCCAGCAAGGCGCGTTCCGTGCCGTGCGAACCTGTTTCCTCGATTGCGGACATCCCGATGAGGACAAACTCACGCTGCGCAACGAGGGCCCGGCCGGAACTCCGTGCGGCTGGCGGGATCTCGTCGACACCACGGGCCGGCGGGTCGTCCTCATGCTCACCGACGCCATCGGCGACGCGTGGCGCAGCGGTGCGGCGAACCGGTTGGTGGCCCGCTGGGCCGCGGTGATGCCGGTAGCGGTCGTACAGACCCTGCCGCAGAAGCTGTGGCACTGGAGCGGACTTTCCCCACATCGTGTGAAGTTGCGTTCGGCCAGACCTGGTTCGGCCAACGCGGAGTTGCGGGTCGAACCCGCCGGCCGCGTCGAAGCGGGCGACATCCCGGTACCCGTCCTCGCCTTGGACGCGGAGTGGTTTTCCGCCTGGTCGAGGCTGGTCACCGGCACGAAGATCGGGTGGACCGAGACCACGGCGGTGCTCGTGCAGCCGGAAGGCGCCCTCGCTGTGGTCGGCGACGAGGACGCACCGCCGGAGCCGACCGCGCGTGAGAAGGTGCTGCGCTTCCGTACCATCGCGTCGGTGCAGGCCTTCCAGTTGGCCGGGCTGCTCGCGGCGGCGCCGCTCAACATTCCCACCATGAAGCTCGTGCAACGCGTGTTGCTGCCCAGCGCCGGGTTGTCCGCGCTCGCCGAAATCCTGCTGGGTGGCCTGCTGCGCCGGGCATCGGAGGAGGCCGAGGCGAATCCGGCGAGCGTGGCGTACGAGTTCCAGGACGGCGTCCGGGAAGAGCTGCTGTCGGGCGGGCGCCGGGACAACACGGTGCGCGTCGCGCGGATCATCAGCGATTACGGGCGGACGTCGGCGATCCTGCGCAACTTCCGCGAGGCACTCAGTGATCCGGACGGCGCGGAGCTCCCCGAACCCTCCACCGAGAACGTTCCACACCTCCGGGTTCAGGAAGCGGTGTTCCGTGCCCTTTCCGGGCGATATTCGCAACGAAGCCGAAAAATCCGGCGGGCCTTGTTACAGGCCGCCGCCGCGGCTACCGATAGCTTGAGGGTACCCAGAAGCAAAACGGTGAAGACCGGGCACGAAGAGGACATCTTGACCATCACGACCAACCTTCCTTCCGTCCCTTCCGAGGGAGACGCGGTGAGCCGGCCCGGAGGAGGAGCCTTGACCACTTCCGCTGCCTCGACCAAGATCGAGGGGCGTCCGGGTGCGACGAGCCAGCCGAGTGTCTGGGGTCAGATTCCCCTGCGCAACCCCGATTTCGTGGGCAGGCTGGAACTTCTCGAGCAGCTGCGCCAAAGGCTCGTGACCCCGGGTACCACCGCGGTGCTGCCCGAGGCGCTGCACGGCATGGGCGGGGTCGGCAAGTCCCAGACCGTGGTGGAATACATTTACCAGCACGTCAGCGAGTACGACGTGGTCTGGTGGATACCGGCCGAACATTCCGCGCAGATCCGGACCAGCTTCGTGGAATTGGCCCGGCAGCTCGGGCTGCCCGGTGTCAATTCGGCGGACACCGCCGTTCCCGAGGTGCTGGAGGCGTTGCGCAAGGGCGAACCATATTCCCGCTGGCTGCTGGTCTTCGACAACGCGGATCGTCCGGACGTGGTGACTCCCTTCTTCCCCGCCGGTTCCGGGCATATCGTCGTCACCTCGCGAAATTCACAGTGGTCCGGCGTAGCGCGCACGGTCGAGGTCGATCTGTTCACCCGCGAAGAAAGCACCGAACTGTTGCGGCGCCGCGGTGGGGAGCTGACCGACAGCGAAGCCGATCAACTGGCCGACGCCCTCGGCGACCTCCCCCTCGCGATCGAGCAGGCCGCGTCCTGGCGCGCCCAGACGGGGATGCAGGTAGGGGAGTATGTCCAGCTCCTCGATGAGAACCGGACCGAGTTGCTCGAGACCGGCGCCCCGCCGGACTACCAGCTTCCGGTGGCCGCCGCCTGGAACGTGCCGCTCTCCAAGTTGCGTACCGACCATCCGGGCGCGCTGCAACTGCTGCAACTGTGTGCCTTCTTCGGGCCCGAACCGATTTCTCGGACAGTCTTCACCGGAGCCCACGACGTGCCGGTTCCCGACGCACTGCGCGAGGCGTTCGGCGACCCGATCAAGCTGAACCGCGCGATCCGGGAGATCAGCCGGTACAGCCTCGCGAAGATCGACTATCGTGACAACACCCTTCAGCTGCACCGCCTCGTGCAGGCGGTGCTGAAGAATCAACTGCACGAGCCCGATCACGGCGACATGCGGCACGCAGTACACCTGCTGCTGACGAACGGCGACCCCAACGACCCCGAGAACACGTCGACCTGGCGCCGGTATGCAGAGTTGCTTCCCCACGCCAACGCGGCCCGCGCCATGTGGTGCCCGAACCCCTGGGTGAAGCAACTGGTCATTAACCTGATCCGGTACCTGATCAACAGCGGCGACTTCCATGGCGCGAAGGACACCGCTTTCCAGGTGCTGGGTGCATGGCGGGAGTTGTTTGGTGAGGACTCGCCGGACACGCTGAACATGGCGCGTCTGTATGCGGTCGGCCTGCAGCGGATCGGTCAGATCGAAGAGGCTCGGCGGATCAACGCGGAAACCTATGAGCGGCTGCGACAGGTCGTGGGCGAGAATGACGACAGCCTGCTACGCATGGGCGAAGCCGTTGCCAGCGACTTCCGTGCACAAGGTCAGTTCGAAAACGAACTGAACGCGTACAAGGAGTTTTATGACAGGGCGGCGCGCGTTCTCGGCGAGGAAGATCCCGAGACGCTCCGGATCGCCACCAACCTCGCGGGTGCCCATCGTTTGATGGGACAATTCGCCAAGGCGCGGGAAATCGACGAGGACACCGCGCGTCGGCGTACCTACACACTGGGCGAAACACATGCCTTCACCCTGCTGTCGTTCAACGCGCTCGCGATCGACCAACGAGAGAGCGGGCTCTACGTCGAGGCGGCCGACCTGCAACGAGACACGCTCGCCAAGCAGCGGGAGATCTTGGGCGACGACCACCCGGGCACGATCGGTGGGATTCGCAACCTCGCCGTCGCCACGCGGAAGGCCGGACGCCACGTCGAGGCGCAACAACTATCCCAGGAAAGCCTGGAGCGCTACCTGCGCCGCTCCGGCGAGCGGCACATCGACACGGTCACCTCGATCATGGGTCTGTCCATCGACTACCGGCACGCCGGGGACTTCGCACGTTCCCAGGAACTCGCCGAGCAGAGTTATCGGCTCTTCGGCGAGATCCTCGGGAAGAAGCATCCCTTCACCCTGATCACCGGTGCAAACCTCGCCGTCACGTTGCGCCTTCTCGGACGGGTCGAGGAGGCCTACGAGCTCAACCGATTCGTGATCGGAGCACTGCACGAAAACCTGGGCGTCGACCATCCGTACACGCTGGCATGCGCGACGAACCTGGCCAGTGACCTCGCGGCGCTGGGCCGGGTCGAGGAAGCCTGTGAAATGGACCGGGACTCGATCGCGCGCTCGGAGCGGGCACTGGGGGCAAACCACCCCTCGACGCTGGCCGCCGCGCTGAATCTTTCCCTCGACCTGAACCAGCTGGGTCAGCACGACGAGGCGGCGATTCTGCACACCAAGACCACGAACACCTTCCGGGAGGTGCTCGGTTCGGATCATCCGGCGACCCTCGCCGCCGCCCGGATGGTCCGGGCGGACTGCGACAGCGACACTATGCAGTTGTAGCGTCGAGCCCGCGCCCGACCCAGGCGGCCAGTGCCACCGGATCGGGCGCGGCACCGGTATCGCGCCCGATCCGTTCGACCATCGCGACGGTGATCTCGGGACAGCGCAGGAGACCGTTCGCCGCGTCGCGGTCCCCCAGCGCGTGCAGTGCCAGCCCGAGGCCGATCCAGGCCTGCCCGTCCTGGGGATCGGCGGCCAGCCTCGCCCGGTAGAGGGCCGCGGCGGCGGGGTAGTCGCGCGCCGCGAAGACCAGGTCGGAACGTGGGACCGGCGAGTCCGAGTTCGTCGAGATCCGCGTGTACTCGTCCGGGTCGAGGACCTTCAACCTGAGCAGCACATCGCGCCACGAGGAATCGACCGGCCGGTGGTCGGCTCGCACGACGGGTTCGCCGAAATCCTCGTGCGAGGCCACCCGGCCATGCAGGAACCTGGTGGTCAGAGCACCGACCACAGCGGGGTCGGGCGAGTGGTGGCGAAGCCGCCAGCAAGCACGGTGGTCGAGGGTCAGGAGGGCGACGACCTCCGCGAGCGCGGGATCGACCGGCTCGCCTTCCGCGCGGGCCAGCCGACTCGCCGCGGCTTCCACGAACTGTGTGCCCGGTCCGGTCAGCCCCGGTACCTGTCGGGCGGCGGCGATCGACTGCCGGATCTGGTCCCGGCGCAGGGCGAAGAGGAAGCGCGCCGACCTCTCCGCTGTAATTCGCCGATCCCGGTTGAACTCGACCGTGCTGCCGAACGCGTAGATTCCGTGGAACAAGGCGATGGCGGGCCGGGGATCGTCCCGCCACGGGGCGTACCACGTCGCTTCTCCCGGATCCCCGATCAGCCGGACCAGTTCCAGCAGGGCGTTCAGCTTCGAGTGCTGGAGCTCGTGCACCATCGCCTCGGCCAGCAGGGTGGCCGAGCGCTTCGGCGAAACGATCATTCCGCCGAACGCGGCCGAGGACGAGGCCGCGAACAGGCGCGGGTCCGCGTCGGTGGGGGTCAGCATGGCCAGCGCGAGGGACAGTTCCCCGGCATAGGCCGGCTGCGTTGCGCCGACCAGCTCCCACGCCTCGGCAAGCAGCTTGTTCCATTCCGCGAATCCGGCGCTGTCCAGCCGCCTCGGTGGCCGCGGTGCGGAGAATTCCCGGTACGGGTCGGTGTCTTCGAGCCGCACCCGGAGCACGCCGGCGCCGGAAACGCTGGTGTGCGATCTGGTCGGCAGGAAAACAGCCGTCTCCTCGGCCGAACGCAGCGTGAACTCACGGGAGCCGGCGCGGACGTGTAAGCCGTGCTGGTCGTGTTCGAGGTCCACGATGCCCGCCGGAAACGAGCCGGGAAGCCGGATCTGGCCCACCGTGGGCAGGTTCACCGAGCCGAACAACACCGGAAGGCGGAGCGAAAATGGTATAGCAACCCGGAAAGCGGCCGCCGCGACCAGTGAATGCAGGTAACCCACTTCTGCCCACAGTGGAATATCCGAGGAGATGGCGCCCAGTAGGCGCCGGGTCGTCCTGATGACCCAGCCGCCCGCCGTCGGGTACATCAGCACGTCTTCGGCCGCCTCCGGGTCACGTTCCTCGGCCGTGGCGAGGATCCGCCATGCCACCACGGGGTCGGTCAGCGGCCCCTGTGCGCCGGGCGCTTCGCGGAGCAGATCGAGCAGTGTCCGCAACAGCAACTTGCGCCTGCTGTACTGGGTGGCGCGGATGACTGCCAGTGACTCACGCGGCATGGCGCCATGACACGCGTCGGCGAAGACCTCGACCGGGAGTTGGTGCCTTCGCAGTGTCTTCAGCCGTCCGCCGCTTTCGGAGGGCATGAAGGAGAAGCCTTCCCCGGCGGTGACTGCGACTGCGTCTGTCGTTCGTCTCCGCCTAGTACCGCAGCGGCAAGAGCGAACTGGATGGCATGGACCAATTCTGGTTCGGCGAGTTGTGCCAGTTCGTCCAGCGGGACGGTGCTGAGGTCGATCAGTTCCGTTTCCAGTTGCGCCGTTTCGTGACTGCTCACCTTGATACCCCTCCCTCGCCGGCGGTGCGACCGCGCGAATAACCCCATGATGCCTCATGGTCGGCCGTTAAGGAATAGCCGGACGCCGGGTGCTCGCGCGGCCATGATTCGCCCGCGGCCCGTCGACGGAAAGCTGTTCGGGCAGGTTCGGCCCCGCCGATAGTCGAGCCCGCGGCATTTCCGAATTCCCGTGGTTGTGGCAAATACGTGCTCCTTCGCCGCCGCCACCGCGGTACTCGTGCTCATGCATCCTCTTGCGTACCAGGGCGAAGAGGTGACCTTGACATCGTTGTCGAGCGGCGAGTTCGGTCGCCCCGCTGTCGACGACGGTCCGGGCCGGAGGCACCAACCGACCGGTCGGTTGCCGACGGCGGAAGGATTTCGGGGGGCCGTCCGGACCGATCTTGCGACCTTCGGCGGCACCGACGAGGCCCATGCGGCGGTAGTGGGGGACCAACCCGTTGCGGACCGGTGGCGAGCCGGTGCGGCGATGGCGGGTCGGCCGGTCGGTTCGTCGGCGAGGCCGACGCCGGGATCGGCCCGGGCGCCTCGCGAACGCCGGTGCTCCTCGACCCCGGGTCTGCTGGTCCGCGTCTCGCGCCGGGGCCGGCCCCGGTTCGTCGTGTTGCGTCGGGTGGTTTGCGCTGCTGGATTATCGAACATGTGAACTACCGGCTGTGCTTCGAAGCTGGGCCGGGCATGGGCGCGCGAGCGCGGTGACCGTCGAAACCACCTTCAGCGCGCGAAAGGTAGATTCACCATGTCTCCTCAGCTTTTCCGCAAGTCCGCCGAAATATCCGTGGTTCCGCGGTCGTGGTGTTTGTCGGGGTGTGATGGGTTTCCTGGGGGCGGTGATCGGGCCGATGACCGACGGCGGCACGGTTGCCGAAGCAGGCACCCCCGCGTGTCCACAATGGAGCCTTGGGGGATCTGGTCCGATGTGGTTGCCGATCGGGTGCGGCACGAGCCCGCGCTACCTGTCGGGCTTGATCAGGAGTATCGCGACGGAGAGCCCGGCAGGAGCACTGACGGGACCGGCAGCTTCGGCCGCCACGGACGCACCTTGGCCGAGGGCGAGTGGTCCTGCGGTGCGCTGAGTGTTTGTTCTCCGGTACCAGCCCAGCCGATTTGTTCGCCTGTGCTTGCCGATGATGTGCCCGTCTTGCGCTCTTGCTGGATGGAGCGCCGTCGCCCAGGTCGGCC
>Ga0310811_10002508_pt1 | contig 22979 bp, 18 predicted proteins | sample YCmetagenome_FD_207642 | JGI IMG/M metagenome (GOLD analysis project Ga0310811, IMG submission 207642) | Soil microbial communities from experimental microcosm in Duke University, North Carolina, United States - YC | ecosystem: Engineered > Artificial ecosystem > Soil microcosm > Unclassified ...
GCGCGGAGCCTGCTTAGGGGTAATGTCCCGGTCGTGCGCGTCACTATTCTCGGCGGCGGCGGTTTCCGCGTGCCGCTTGTCAGCCGGCAGCTCGCGGCTCACCGCCTGCCGGTGTCTCAGCTGGTCTTGTACGACACCGATCCCGCCCGACTTGCTGTGATCGCCGCCGTCTTGTCGGGTGATCCTGCCACAAGCGCGCTGCCAGTAACAGCGACCACGGAACTCGACTCCGCCCTGTACGGGGCCGATGTCATATTCTCCGCCCTGCGGCCGGGTGGCTTGGACGGCCGGGTCGGCGACGAGCGTTCCGCGCTCGGCCTCGGGGTCATCGGCCAGGAGACGGTCGGGGCGGGCGGACTGCTGAGCGCGTTCCGCACGGTCCCTGTCGTTTCCGCGATCGCGGAGCGGATCGCCGCGCTGGCACCCGGGGCGTGGGTGATCTCGATGACCAACCCGGCCGGGATCGTCACCGAGGTGATGGCCGCGACGCTCGGGTCCCGGGTGATCGGGGTGTGCGACTCCCCCGTCGGGCTGATCCGGCGGGCTTGCGCTGCCGCCGGGGTTGACCCTGGGCCGTCGCTGGGCGCGGTCACCGACCGGGTCGATGCCGACTACCTCGGCATCAACCACCTGGGGTGGCTGCGCGGGCTGCGGGTGGCCGGGGCCGACCTGCTGCCGGACCTGTTCGATTCTCCAGAACGGCTGCTGCTCACTGAGGAGGGCCGGCTGTTCGGGGCGGGGGTGCTGCGTTCGCTCGGGGCGCTGCCGAACGAGTACCTGTACTGGTACTACGCGCGCGGCGAGGCGCTGCGGGACGTGCTGGCCGCCGGCCGGACCCGCGGCGAGCACGTGCGGGAGCGGCAACTGGCGTTCTATGCCGCCGCCGCGGCGGCGTCCCCTACGGCGACGGCGCGACTGTGGCAGGAGGCGAACGAAGAACGGAACCGCAGCTACTTCGCGGAGCTGCGGACCGGGTCGCGCGCGGGCGAACGGGACGAGGCCGACGTAGCGGCAGGCGGGTACGAGTCCGTGGCCCTCGCCCTGGCGGCCGCGCTATGCGGCGGGCCCACCGCGCGGCTGATCCTCAACGTGCCGAACGCGGGTACGGTCCCGGCGCTTTCCGCGGCGACGGCGATCGAGGTGCCCTGCCAGGTGGACGCCAGCGGTCCCGTCCCGCTTCCGGTCTCGCCGCCGTCGGCGCACGAACTGGGCCTCATGGCGGCCGTGCGGGGCTGCGAGCGGGACATCGCGGACGCGTCGCTGCTCGCGCCCGCGGACCCCGTACGGGCACGAGAGTTGACGCTGCGCGCGTTCGTGACGCATCCCCTGGTCGGCTCGCTCGACGCCGCGCGGGCGCTCGCCGCCGCCATACTCCCCACCTGATGCCGTCATCCCGGCGGAACCGCCGGGAGTGCTACGGCGTCCAATGGGCGTGAACCTTCACGCCCGTGGCTCAGCGTCCCTGGTAACGGGCTTCGCTTCATGCGTCGCGGCCGTGACGCTTGCCGCGTGCGCGGCGGTGTCCGCGCCGTCCGCCAATGATACGAACGGGGTGACCGCGACGTCGCCGTCGCCGGGGACGCCGCAGCAGCGGGCGGCGGCGGAAGCGGGGCTCATGCTGAAGGATTTCGCGCCGCCCCCCGGCGCGCGGCAGGTGTCCGCCTCACCGGCGCCGTCCAGCACGATCAGCAAGGGGCCGCAGGCAGTGCGGCCCGCGGACGACGACGTAGTCACCGCGACCGCGTGGTGGCTGGCTCCCGGCGATCCCCAGGGACTGCTCAACTGGGAAGTGGCGCACATCCCGCCGCTGTATGTGCTCTTCAGCCAGGGCACCGTAGGGAAAGGCAGCTGGAGCGACAACTACCAGCTCAAGCCCGTCGCCGGCCTGTTCGACGATCGCGCGCTCGCCGTCTCCACCACGTCCGCCGGCCACGGGCAGACCGCGATCCGGGTGGACGCGCTGGTGGACTGGATCCCAGCCCGGGCCTCCGGCGACACGATCCCGGTTACCACGGCGGTCGTCACCGCGGTCCTGACGCGGAACGTCGGCGATATGTCGCGGGCCAAGCAGGTGCCCGTGTCGACGGCGACGATCACCGACCCGGGGCAAGTGCGGGCGATCGTGGCGTACCTCAACGACCTGCCCGTCCAGCCGCCTGGCGTCACCTACAACTGCCCGCCGTTTGAGGGGGGCACCTTGACGCTGACCTTCCGTGCCCGCGCCGACGGGCCGCCGCTCGCCACGGCTTACGGGATAGTGTCCGGCTGCCAGATGCTCCAGCTCACCGTGACCGGCAGGCAGCCGATCAGCTGGCCGTTGGGCGCCGCGGGAAACTGGTTCAACCAGGTGATGCGAGTTACGGGACTGGGGTGGAAGGTGCCGCCTCCCCCGTCGCCTTGACCTTCCAGCGGGTGGAAGGTGCAGAGTCGGTGGCGTGAGCGAGTCAGCGGAGTTCTACACGATCGGGGAGGTCGCGCACCGGGTCGGTGTGCCGGCGCGGACGATCCGGTTCTGGTGCGACAGCGGGGTGCTGCCGCCGGCCGAGCGGTCGGCGGGCGGTACCGGCGCTTCGACGCCGCGGCGATCGCTCGCCTTGACCTGGTCCGTACCTTGCGCGACCTGGGTCTCGGTCTTGATGACATCCGTGAGGTGCTCGGGGGGCGCAGGAGCGTGGCCGAGCTCGCCGACGTGCACGTGGCGGCGCTCGACGCGCAGATCCGCGTGTTGCGGGTGCGGCGTGCCGTGCTGCGCGTACTGGCCGCCCGAAGCAGTTCTCCTGAGGAGGCGAAGCTAATGAACGACCTGGCCAGGCTGTCCGCGCAGGAGCGGCAGCAGGTCATCGACGACTTCGTGGACCGCACGTTCGCGGGACTCGACCCGGACGACCCGCAGATGGGCATCGCGAAGGGCATGCGCGCCCTGCCCGCCGAACTGCCCGACGACCCTTCTGCCGAGCAGGTGGACGCCTGGCTCGAACTGGCCGGGCTGGTGGCCGACGAAGGGTTTCAGGCGCGGGTACGGGAGATGGTCCTCGCGGGCGGTAGCGCACAGTCGCTCCCCGAGGTCGACTACCGCGTGATCACCGAGGACCTGGCGCAGGCGGTCGCGGACGGCGTCGATCCCGCCTCGCCTGCGGGCAAGGCGGTGCTCGACCGGGTCGTGCCGCCGGAGCTGCCCCGGGCCGAACGCGAGCGGCTCCTCGCCCAGGGCGAAACCTTCACCGAAGAACGCGTCGAGCGGTACTGGCAGCTCATCGGGGTGCTGAACGGCCGGCCGCCGTTCACGCCGCGGGTCCCCGCCTTCCGCTGGCTGCTCAGCGCGCTGCGCGCGCACGGCTAAGGGACTCAGTGGGGGCTGCGGGGTGAAATATGAACTCGTTCTGGCTGACGTTGAACCGCCAGCCAGAACGAGCCCGCAGTGGCCGGATACCTGTACCTGGCAGTTGGTTATGCGGTGAGTTGCGGTGCGATCTTCTCGGTGAAGAGGGTGAGGGCGGTGCGGTCGTAGGCGACCTCGGCGAAGTTGAGGATCGCGTACGTCATCCCCAGCTTGCCGACTTCGGCGAGGCGCTCGGCGATCATCTCGGGGGTGCCGACCAGCAGGCCGTTCGCGAAATCGTTGACCCGGTCTTCCGCGATGTGCTGCGGGACGCCGGCGCGGAGCAGGTGGTCCTTCATCCAGGCGATGCGGTCCTGGACGTCTTTCTCGGTCTCGCCGAGGATGACGTTGTAGTTCGCGGAGCGGGTGATCTGGTCGTAGTCGGTGCCGACGTCCTGGCAGTGCTGCTTGAGGATCTCCGACTTGCGGCTGAAGCCCTCGGCGCTGCCGTCGAAGTTGGTGTAGTTCGCGTACTGGGCGGCGATCCTGAGGGTCTTCTTCTCGCCGCCGCCGGCGATCCACAGCGGGACGCCGCCGTCTTGCAGCGGCAGCGGCTGGCAGATCGCGCCGTCGACCTGGTAGTGCTTGCCGTCGAGCGTGGCGTTGCCCGTCGTCCAGAGCTGACGCATGATCTGCACGCCCTCGTCGAGCATGCCGATGCGGTCGCCCGCCTTGGGGAAGCCGTAGCCGTAGGCGCGCCACTCGTGCTCGTACCAGCCGGCGCCGATGCCCATCTCGGCGCGTCCTTGCGAGATGACGTCGACTGTCGCCGCCACCTTGGCCAGGTAGGCGGGGTTGCGGTAGCCCATGCAGGTGCACATCTGGCCGAGCCGCACCCGGGTGGTAGCGGCGCCGAACGCGGCCATCAGCGTCCACGCCTCGTGCGTTGCCTCCTGCGTGGGCACCGGCACGGTGTGGAAGTGGTCGAAGACCCAGATCGACTCGAAGGGGCCGTCTTCCCTGTCCGCCTCCTGGGCGATGCTCAGCATCGTCGGCCAGTGGTCTTTAGTGTCGATTCCTACGAGGTCCAGCCGCCAACCTTGCGGCACGAAGAGTCCGAAGCGCATGGCTCACCACCCTATTAGGCCGTTGCGCCGCCCCTGTGACCCAGTCCACCCAACAGGGCGGCGGAGTTGCTCGACGAGATCAGCGGCAGGTCCACCCGCCGTCCACGTACAGGGTCTGCCCGGTGACATAACTGGAGGCGTCCGAGGCCAGGAACAGCAGCGGCCCGTCGAGTTCCTCCAGTCGAGGCGGGCGGCCAAGCGGCGCGCTGGCGGATATCCAGGCGACCTGATCGGGATCGGTCAGCCAGCCCGTGGTCGCGGTGGGGAAGAACGACGGCGCGAGGGCGTTCACCCGCACTCCGCGTCCGCCCCACTGGTAGGCAAGCTCCCTGGTGAGGGCTACGACACCGGCCTTGGTCGCGCCGTAGCCGGCCAGTCCGTAGCGGTCGAGACTGACGCTGGCCGACGGCGAGGCGAGGTTCACGATCACCCCGCTGCGGCGGGCCAGCATGTGCCGGCCGACGAGCTGGGCGAGTCGGAACACCGCGGTCAGGTTCGTATCGATCAGGTCCTCCAGGTGCTCCGGGCTCTCCTCCTCGGCCGGACCGGAGTACGCCACTCCGGCGTTGTTGACCAGGATGTCGATCTGACCGAACCGGTCGGTCGCGGCCCGCACCAGGGCCTCGCGATCGGCGGGGCTACGGACGTCGCAGGCCACGGGCAACGCGTCCCGCAGCCGTGCGGCCAGTTCGAGGTCCGCCTGGTGCCGGCGGGAGGCGAGGACGACGCGGGCACCCGCGCCGTCCAGCACCTCCGCGAACCGCCGGCCAAGCCCGGAGGACGTGCCGGTCACGATCGCGACCTTGCCATCGAGTGCGGTCATGGGACCAGACGGTAGAACCGCCACACCGGATGCTGGATCGGCAGGACAACGGTATCGGCGTAACCTGCCCGCCGGGCGAGGTCACGCATGGCGGCGGGCCGGATAAGGGTGCCTACCGGCTCAGGGTCGGGGCCGACCCGGCCCTGCGGAAGGCACCAGATCGCGCTGGCCGCAGCCAAGAACCGCTCAATCTCGTCGCCGGGCGCGGTGAAGGTCTCGGCCGCTCGCTCGTCAACGACCAGGACAGTACCGCCCGGCCGCAGGGCGGCGCGAGCATGTCGCAGCGCCTCTGCCGGCCGCGGAAAGTCGTGCACGCACTCGACGAAGAGCACCAGGTCGTAGCGTGGCGACCAGTCGGCCGATTCGTCCGCCAGGTCGACCACCTCCAGGTCCACCCGGTCGGCCACGCCGTGGTCGGCCGCGTGCTGCCGCCCGATAGCGACGGACGACTCGTCGCTGTCGAGGCCGTCCACCATCAGGTGGGGGAACGCCTTGGCCAGCTCGATCGCGGCCCAGCCCGTACCGCAGCCCAGGTCGGCCACCCGCGCGGGATTGTCCTTGTCCTGGAGCCGGGCCAGCACGTCAGGCAGCTGCGGCAGCCACTCGGCCACCAGCGAATTCACGAAGGCCGGCCGGTTCAGCGCGGACTGTGCGCTGACCCCGTCCGGCCCGTAGGCGGCATACGGCACACCCGCGCCGGTCCGGTAGGCGTCGGCAAGCAGTGGCAGCACGCGTCCGGCCGCCGCGACCACGTCGGGCAGGCCGCCGAGGTAGGCCGGCGAGGTCTCGTCCACGAGGACCTCGTATGTGCCGTCGGCCAGCGCGAACTCGGCCGATGCCGGGTCCGGTCCGGCTGCGGTGAGCAGTCCGCTGACCGCTTGCGCCGTCAGCCACTCGCGCAGGTACCGCTCGTCGTAGCCGGTCCGTTCGGCCAGCGCCGCGGAGGTCGCAGGCGAGTCAGCGAGGGACCGGTACAGCCCCAGGTGAATTCCCAGGTAGGCGTTGCACAGCTCGGCTGCTCCCACCCCAGTGCTGAAGATCCGGCCTGCCAGCGCCTCGATCGCGCTCGGCTCGACATCCGTCGTTGTCATCCCGATCACCCCTCTCTTGTCGCGGGATTCGATACGAAGGCGTCAGCTCCGGGCTGGCATCGTCAGATCCGCCAGCTGACGGTTCCTTCCGGCTGGTAGCTACAGAGCCGTCCGGTGCGGACCGCGTTGCGCAGGTGCCGGGCAAGGATCTCGTCCTGCTCCGCCACGGTGCTGATCGCGGCCCGGAGGCGCATCGTGACCGCCTTGCGGGCGCGCTCAGCCGGGTCCCCGGCGAACCTGACCCGGCCGCCCAGGCCGAGCGCGCCCGCGAGCTCGTCGGCAAGCATCGACCGCTCGGCTCGCAGCCTCTCCACCTGGCCGAGGTCGGCGTTCTCCTCCGCCTCGGCCAGATCGTCTTCCAGGTCGGCGAGCCGCTGCTTGTAGGCGCGGCGGGCGGTGGCGTCAATAACCGGGCCGAGACTCCCGCTGGCCGCCGCGACCGGGGGGCCACCCGCGGCCTCGACCAGCTCGAGCGCGGATACCGACTGGCCCGGATGGGCGAGCAGGACGGCCAAGTCACGGATCCCCTTGCTGTCTGGCACGGTACTGCGGCGGCCGCGCCACTCCACCAGCCATACCTGCCCGCTGCGCTGCAGCCGACCGACGACGGCGATCGCGTCGGCGGCGGTACCACATCGCCCCTCCGGCCCGGGGGCCGACAGCGCGCCCAGCCGGGCAAGCAGCGCGGGGGTACCCGCCTGTTCATACCGCTCGCGCGCCACAGCCAGGTGGCGGCCGGCCTCGTCCGGCCGCCCTAGGTAGGCGGCCAGCCTGCCGAGCTGCTCGGCTACCGTGCCGAACACGGCACCGCCAATCCCGTCGACCGCCCACAACTTCTCGTAGGGAAGAAGCTGGGCCGCCAGCAGGGTCGCGGCCGCCTCGTCATCCAGGCTGATCGCGAGGTCGGCCATGGCCCAGTGGCACTCCAGCCATTCGGCATCCTTGGGCCTTCCTCGCGCCGGGTCCGTCCTCAGGCGGCGCAGCACCGTTCGCGCCTGGGTGGCGTCCCCCGCGGCGAGCAGGAACCGGGCCGGCGCCGCGTAGTACATGGCCGGCAGGTCCGGGCCAGCCATGGCCAGCAGTGCTTTCACGTCGCCGGCGTACTCGGCGGCGGTGCCGCGGTCGAGGTGAGCCTGCAGACGTACGGTGAACGCCATGAGCTCCGCGTTGAAGCTGTGCGCCCGGCGGCCGATGGCCTCGGCGGCGGCAGCGTGCTCCAGGGCGCCGTCCGGGTCACCGTCAAGCAGCGCGCGCATGGCCCGCCAGATCTCCGGGAGCCAGCCGTACCGGGGGATGCCGAGGCGGCGGGCCAGCCGCTCGTACGCGGCCGCCTGCTCTTCCGCCCCGGCCAGGTCACCATGTTCCAGGAGCGCCACGAGCAGCAGCCGGCGGGCAAGCAGCACAGTGGCCTGCCGCTGCAGGCTCGCCTCCGGCGGGTCACTGGCCAGGCTGAGCATCCTGGTCGCAGCCTCCGTCCGCTCCTGCACGTAGTCCGGACCCGCGATCGCGTCGCAGTAGGCCGCCAGCGTGGCCGACTCGATCTGCGGGTTTCCGGCAGCGCGGGCCAGCCGGACAGCGTCCTGCGCCAGCGCCACCCGCTCGGCCGGCGGCACGGAGCCCGCCAGCGCGAGCGACAGCCGGCCGCGCACCGCGGCCCGAAGGGCGGTCTCCTCCGGGGGCAGCGCCGCATCAGCCTTCCGTAGCAGGTCTGCCTGCTCTTCGTCCTGGAGCGGAACCTCGAAGCCAGCCAGCCCGCCGCCAAGGGCGAGCGCGGCCCTGGCCAGGTCGCCAGCCTGCCCGGCGGACGCCGCGTCGCGAGCCGCGCGAACCAGCACCTCCCTGGCCGCGGCGACGTCGCCAGATAGCTGCAGCGCCTCACCGAACTCGACCGAGACGGCGATCGCCTCGGCTGGCCTGCCAGCCAGCGCACGGGCGTAGTGCGCCGCCGCGGCCTCGAAGCCGAACCCGGCGACCGCGTCGCGGGCGGCCCGCAGCGACCAGGCGACGGCCTTCTCACGAGTTCCGGGGCCGACCGCTCGAGACCAGTGGTAAGCAAGCCGGGCGGCCTCGGCGGGCGGGCTGGCCCGCTGCTCTAGCGCCCCGCCGACCGCCGCGTGCAGTTGGCCACGCTGCGCGCCGGATAGCCCCTGATCGAGCACCTCGCGGATGAGCGAGTGCCGGAACCTGTACGGTGCCGAGCCGGCTAGGTCGACGTCAAGCAGCCGTCGCGCCGCAGCCTCATCAAGCAGCCGGACCGCGGCTTCCTCGCTGACGCCGCTCACCTGGCCCAGCAGATCGTCCTCGATTGCCTCCGCAGCCGTCTCGGCGATGATCGCGGCGGCGGTCAACAGCGACATGCACGGCTGGCTGAGCCTAGCCAGCCGTCGCTGCAGCACCTCCCGCACACCCGGTGGCACCATAAGCGTCGCCGCGGGTCCCCGGGCGGCAACCAGCCGGGCCACCTCCTGCACGAAAAACGGATTGCCGCCGGTCCGGGCCCACCACACCGCCGCATCCTGACCGGCCAGGCCGGGTCCGGTAACGCCGCTCACCAGGGCGGCAACCGCCACCTCATCCAGCGGCGACAGCAGCATCCGCCGTACGCTGGCTGGTAGCTCGGAGAGCCAGTCACGAACCTGCTGCGTAGCCTCGTCATGCTCATCCCGGCAGGTGAGTAGCAGCATCAGTGGCAGCGCGGCGGCCGCCTCTGCCGCCCCCCGGGCGACCAGCACCGACATCAGATCAGACCAGTGCAAGTCCTCGAGCACGATGAGCAACGGCTGGCGCGTGGCAGCGGAGGCGACCGCCTCGACGATCGCAGCCGCCACGACCTCTCGACCAGCGGCACCCGCGCTGGCATGGTCCTCCCGCCACGGGGGCTCCAGGCCGATGGCGGCGAGCGAGCGGCGCCACGGCCACAGCGGCGGCATTCCCGCAGCCGAGCACGCCCCCCTGGCGACCCGCACCCCAGCCTGCTCAGCCTGGCTGACCAGCCAGTCGGCAAGCGTGGACTTGCCCATCCCGGCCTCGCCAAGGAGCAGCACCGCCTGGCCGTGCCCAGCCCGCGCGCCCGTCAGCGCCGCGACTAGTTCTGCCTGCTCACGGTCGCGGCCGACGATCGCCTGACGGACATCGGCGGGCGAGTCCATGTGCCCACTCAACCACACGTGCGGCCGCTTGGCCCAGGAGGAACGGTGGCATGCGCTGCTACCTCGGCGAACCCGGCCGGTGACTAGGCGAGCCGACGGCGGATCCACCAGGCCGAGAACGCCGCCAGGATTCCGGCTAGTGCTATGAACAGGCCGAGTTCCGCCCACTGGAAGGGCCAGTAGCGGCTCGCCGGCTGGTAGACGAGGGTCTGGTGGAAGCTCTTGGCGATGGTCGTGATGCACGAGTGGATGGCTGTCGGCAGGGCGCCGTTGCCGGTCTGAGCCTGCAGGAGCTGCGGGCACTGCTGGCTCAGCACGGCCCCAGACGGCTGCTGGCCTGCCGCGTTGGTTACCTGCGCCGACAAGAGCCAGGCGTTGGGCAGGTCCGGGGGGAAGAAGTTGAGGCTCATCTGACCCCGGCTGATCGAGTCGATGCCGACCGAGCTGTTCGCGGTAATCGGCAGGACCGCGTGCACGGGGGCGGCGAGGTACGGCCGGACCCAGTACGTCACGGCGAGCCTGACGGCGACAAAGGCGGCAAGGGTGGCCGCCATCGCCGGCAGCGTACGCCGGATCACCACGCCCGCGGTGATGCCCAGGGCCAGCGCGAACACCGCGTACCCGATGGGCGCGACGCCAAAGGCGCCGAAGAGCGCCGGGGAGAAGCGGTTGGGGTTGGCGCGGCCGACCGGACTCCACCACCAGGTCAACGTCAGGCTGATCAGCCCCTGGACGGCTAGGGTCGTGAGCCCCGCGACGGCGAGCTTGGCGGCGAACCACGTTTGGCGGGAACGGCTCTGGGTCCAGGCCAGGCGGAACGTGCCGGACTCAAGCTCGCGGGCGACGAGAGGCGCGCCCCAGAACATGCCGAGGACGGCCGGGAGCGCGAGGGGAATCGTCTGGGCCGCGATCCGCAGGGCCAGGTCGCGGGAATTGAAGGTGGCCATCGCCGCGTCGCAGAGCGCGCCGTTGGACTTGCAGGTTCCGACCGTCGTGTCGTACAGGTGGGCGAGGGCCGGGCCGGTCACGCCGGCGATGACCGCTACGGCGGCGAGGCCGCCGAGGGCGATGTAGAGCGGCAGCCGGAACTGCCAGTAGGAGACGCGGATCATGACGCCACCTTGAGCGTGCGCGGTGCTTGGGTGCTGCCCCGAGAGTTCCGGCTGATGTAGGCGAGTACCAGGTCCTCCAGGCTGATGTCGCTGACGCTCCAGGACGGGTCGAGGACCGGGCTGGCGTGCCGCACCAGGAGGGTGCTCTGCACGTCGGTGTGGCTTTCCGTGATCAGCTCCTGGCTGGCCGGCAGCGACGGGCCCTCCGACAGCGCCTGCCCGCGGCGGTGCCGGGGGCCGGTGAGCCGGTGGTGGATCGCGAGCAGCTCGTCGATCGGTCCCGCGACCTGGACCCGCGACCCGGCGAGCACGATGAGGTAGTCACAGACCCGTTCCAGGTCGGCGATGAGGTGGGAGGAGAGGATCACCGAGAGCTCGTCTTCGGCGACGGCCTCCATGAGAAGCTGCAGGAACTCGCGGCGGGCGAGGGGGTCCAGGCTGGCCACCGGCTCGTCGAGCACGAGGAGCTGCGGTCCCTTGGCCAGCGCGAGGGTGAGCGCGAGCTGGGCGCGCTGGCCGCCCGAGAGCCGGCCGGCCCGCTGGCGGAGGTCGATGCCGAGCTGCTCGATGCGGGCTTGCGCGCCCGCTTGATCGAAGCCGTCGTTGGTCCAGGTGCCGAAGCGGAGATGGTCGCTGACCGTCAGGTTCGCGTACGCCGGTGCGTCCTGGGCGACGAAGCCGACCTTGCTCAACTGGGTTCCTGGTGCGCTGCCGAGCACGGTGATCTCTCCCGCGCTCGGTGCGAGCAGCCCCACGGCTAGCTGGAGCAGCGTTGTCTTGCCAGCACCGTTGGGGCCGACAAGGCCCACCACCCGGCCGGCCGGGATCTCAAGCGAGCAGTCGGTGAGCGCCCACCGCCGCCTGTATCTCTTACCGAGGCCGCGGGCCTCCATGACGGCGTTCATGCTATTTCTTCCTCCTCTGCCTTTGTTGACCGCAGGCAGTCGCGAAACAAGGCGTCGATGCTCTCGTCGTCGAACCCCTCACGGCGCGCCTTCGCGAGCCAGCCCGCTAGCTCGGCGCGCAGGGCACTGTGGGTTTTGGGCTCGATCGCTGGTGTCGGCATGGTCGCGGTCACGAAAGTCCCGATCCCGGGGCGGCCTGCGGCCAGCCCGGCGTGCTCCAGTTCCTTGTAGGCCTTCAGCACTGTGTTGGGGTTGATAGCGAGGCTGCCGACTACTTCTTTCACCGTGGGGAGCTGGTCGCCCTTCCGCAGCATCCCGAGGCGGATCGCCTGCCGCACCTGCCGGACGATCTGCAGGTAGGGCGCCACCCCGGAGTCCGGATCCAGGTGAAACTCGATCATGCTCGTTTACTCCATTTGTCTAGTTACCTAGTTCATCTAGTTAACTAGACAAAGTTATAGCTCGCGTTCGGCTCACGCGCAAGCCCGGGGCTCTTCGGAACTGGAGGGGGTATTTCTTGCCTTCTCGTACTAGTGCATAAATTTACTATTTGTCCGATTTTGTAGGGTAGGAAAAAGTATCTCGCAGGTAAGTGTCATTAGTGATGACGAGCCCTTAATTGGAGTAATATTCGATTATAAGAACTTCTCGATGATGATCATCGAACGGGAGGCATAATGGGCTGGCAGCCGGGACCTGGCCGCGCGGCTTCCGCGCGGGACCCTCGGCTCGCCCTGTTCGCCTCTCACGACGGCCGGGACGCGCTCGTGCCCTCGGGGCAGCTGGCACTAATCGCCGATGAAGTATCCGGGTCGGCGCGGCGCTGCCCGAGCGCGACCGACGACGAGCTGACCGGCCTGCTGCGGGCTTTCGCCGCCATTGAATCGTGGGCAGCTGAGGCCAAGCTTGGCGTGATCGCGGAAATGGTCCGCCGTGACGATGCCCCACGCAACAGCGGCTACCACGGAGACCTGCCCGATGAATGGTCGCCGTCACTGCGTCATGAACTAGCGCTCGCGCTGGCCTGCTCCACCCAGTCAGCGGAGACCACCGCCTGGCTCGCCTGGGAACTTCACGCCCGGCTACCCGGCGTCCGCGCCCTGCTCGGCGATGGAGCGCTGACCCTCCCGAAAGCCCGGGCGGTCATCGAGACGTTCAAGTACCTAACCGACGCCGACGCGGCCAGCGCGGAGGCGCTGATCTTGGGCCAGCTCGCCGGGAAGACCTACCCGCAGGTGCTGCGCTTGGCCGAGCAGGCCGCCCTCACCGTCGACCCCGAGCTAGCGGAGCGGCGGCGGCTGGAGACGCAGCGGAGAAACGCTCGCGTGACGTTCTTCCGCGAACTGTCTGGCACCGCCGGCCTGTCCGGCCGCGACCTGCCTCCGGACGAAGCCCTGGCCGCCATGGCCGGCGTCAACGCACGTGCGCAGACCTACGAGGATTCTGGCGCGTTCGGCGACCTCCGCGTGGACGCGCTGCGTGCTTACGCGTACCTCGATCTCCTCAAGGGCGCTCCATCCGAGGAGCGAATCGCTTCCGCCCAGTCCCAGGACGAGGCCGCCGAAGCCGCTGAGGCCCTTGCGTGGGCTAACGCCCGCGCAGCCAGAAACGCCGCCCAGGGGCAGGCCCGGCATCAAGCCGGAACCGAACCCACGAACACCGCCCCGCCCCAGCCGAGCGCCGGGTACAACGGCTTCGGGCGCGACGGTGGCGACGATGAGGTTGATGACTCCGGCGGAGGCGACAGCCCTGGTCCAGACGCCCCCAGCTCCGGAGGTCCCGCTTCGCCTACGTCAGGACGGACGCTTCAGCCGCGCCTGCCAGACTTGATCGTTCCGCTTGCGACGCTGCTGGGCCTCGCCGAGCGCCCTGGGGAGATTCAAGGCTTTGGCCTGCTCGACCCTGCCCTTGCCCGGGATTTGGCCGCCGCCGCGGCCGCCAGTCCCCGCACCGAGGTCTGCGTCACCGTCACCAGCTCTGAGGGCTACGCCATCGGGCACGGCTGCGCCCGCCTGGACCGCTCGTCAAGGTCATCGCGGGCGGCCGCCGCGCCCGATGCGGCTTCTGCCGCCCTGCCTGCCCGCCTCAACCTGACCATCCCGGCCAGCGCCCTTGGCACAGGGTCTCCACGCGGCACAGGCCCGCCAGACGGCTTCGGCCCCTGGACGCTCGTTCTCCCTGATGGTCGGCGGCTCACCGTGCGCCTCGACGTGATACCCGTGTTCGGGTGTGACCACAGATACGAAACGCATGCCTATCAGCCCGGCGCCAGGCTCCGCCACCTAGTCCAGGTCCGCGACGGTACCTGCACGTTTCCACCCTGCAATCGCCATGCCCGCGAGTCCGACTTCGAGCACGCCGTTCCCTATCACCAGGGCGGACGGACCGATGCGTGCAACGCCGGAGCACGCAGCCGAGCCTGTCACCGCGTCAAGCAAACCAAAGGATGGAACGTGAGCCAGCCTCGGCCAGGCTGGCATCAGTGGACCACCCCGTCCGGTCGCATCTATACGCAGGAACCCAAGAGATACCCCGCCTGACTCGTTTGTGCGCCGTCGTCTGTCCATAGCGAGCTGCGATTCACGGATCGGTGACATTCTGAGAGATGTGCCAACTGTCTCGACAGTGAGTGACCTGGAACGGGAAGCCGCTTCTTTCGCGGTCGTGGACCTGGGGCTGGTGATTGAACCGGCGGCGCTGGCGGCGGCGCGGCGGTCGCTGGATGAATCTGGTTTGCTGCTGCTCGGTGAAGTGCACGGCGTGCGGGAGAATCCGCTGCTCATCCGCTCGCTCATGCGGGCGTTCGGGCTGGGCGGGCTGGCCCTGGAGTGGGATGAGGACCTGATGCCGGCGGTCAGTGCCTTCCTCGCCGGGGAACCGCTGGCCGATCATCCGCTGCTATGGTTCGGTGATGGCCGGATCACAGCCGGCCATCTGGCGGTCTTGCGGGAGCTCGCCGCAGCCGGTCCGCTGAGCCTGGGATTGTTCGACGGGACCATCGGCGCGGACTGGGACTGGTCAGCCCGCGATGAGGCGATGGCCCAGCGGATCCTGGCCGCTCCCGCACTGGAGGCCGGCACCTTGGTGGTCGCCGGCAACGCACACACCCCTACGGCTCGCAGCGACCTTGGCCTACCACTCGGTGCACACCTGGCCGGCGGGTGGCCAGGCGTGCGGGAGATCCGGATCAGGTACGGCGGCGGGCGCTTCTACAACAACGAGCCTCGCCGGTTCCACCGCGGTACCTGGCGGCGTCCAACACGGCTGCACGAAGAAGGTGGCAGCCTCCTCCTGGATCTAGTGCCGCGACCGGCAACGTTTGCCCCGTTGGATAGTTTCTCCTGGGAGGCGGAACGGTACGCCGATTCGGCGCGCGTAATCAAACGCCGTCCGGGAGCTGCTCAGGCGCACAGAGTTTTCAGTTCGGTGTTCCGAAGCTTGCCTTCAGACGCTTGAGGTGGCTAGGCTGCGCGTCCCGCAGGCCGAATGAGGGAGCGGTCTGCAAGACCGTCGGCTTGTCAAAGGGCATCGGGAAGCCGACCTCAGACGTGGCCCGCTGCCGAATCCGGCCGGGTATGAGAATCAAGGCGGCGGCGCTCCGCGCCGCCGCTGCCCGCCGCGCACGCGCCTGGCAGGCTGCGGCGAACATGCCTTTGCCTTCCAGGGCTGACCCGTGGCGCTTGGCCCGCTTCCTGGGGACGGGGCCGACGGCGACGGGATGTCCGGACAAGGTGACGTGCGCATGATCGCGCACGGGTTAGCGGACCTGCGGGGGGACGGCCGCCTCTTCTGGTTCGGGGACCTTCGGTTCGGCCGGAGGTCCGGCGAGCCACTTCGACAGCACGAACGACACGACCACCGCCACGATCACCAGCGGCATGGCGGTGATCCCGTCGGTGCCGAGGAACAGCGTGGTCAGCAGGACCGCGGTCATCGGGAGCTGCAGCATGCCTGCGGTCATCGCGCCGATCCCGATCGCGGCGCCGGCGATCATCGGCAGGCCGGGCAGGTGCGACAGCGCGATCCCGCCCACTGCGCCGATGAACATGCCGGGGAAGGTGGGGCCGCCGCGGAAGCTGGACAGCGAGATGGAGTACGCAAGTCCCTTGCACGCCATCAGCAGCACCAGCGCTCCGACGGTGTAACTTCCGGCGTGCTCCAGCAGCGACGGGAGCGCCGACTGGCCGGAGAACAGCACCTCGGACGAGGGTTTCCCGGTCCCCTCGGCGAACGCGATCGCCAGCCCGGCGACGGCCAGCCCGGCCAGCGGGGTGAGCAGCAGCAGCCGCCGCTCCACGTGCGGGCGCAGCCACAGGGCCAGCCGCCTGATCCCGAAGCTGACCACGGCCGCTGCCGCCCCGACGGCCAGCGCCCAGCCGAACTGCCCCGCGTCCAGGTGCGTGAACGGGGGCAGGTCCGGCACGCGCAGGGAGAATGTCCCGTACCCGGTCCACGCGTTCAGGCCGAGGAAGATCAGCGATCCGAGCCCCGCGCCGAGCAGGCCGGGGATCAGCGCGATGGTGGCCATGGGGCCGCCCAGCCCGGAGGCCTCCAGCAGCAGGAACGCCCCGGTCAGCGGGTTGCCGAGCAGCGTGCTGATCCCCGCGAAGCTCCCCACCGCGGCGAAGACCGCGTAGGTGCTGGCGGGCATGTCGTCCTTGGCCAGCTTGACCATCAGGACGGCCAGCCCGCCGCCCAGGGCGATCGCCGGGGATTCCGGCCCGACCACGGCGCCCAGTCCCAGGGCCGCCACCGCCGCCACCAAGATGCCGGGCAGCTCGGCCGCCTGCGCCACGCCGCCCGGCTTGAAGCCGTCTGCGGGCGAGTGGCCTCCCCGGCCGGGCAGGTACCTGATGACCGCCCCGACAACGGCCCCGGCCACCGCCAGCGGCAGCAGCGGCCACCAGGGCGGCTCGCCGTGGAAGCCCACGCCCTTGGGCAGGTCGGTGAACACCCAGGTCTGGATGTCGGCGATCAGCTTCAGCAGCCAGTAGACCAGGAACGAGATCACCACGCCCAGGACCGCCGCCACGATCAGCAGTGCCACGTACTTCTTGGTCCGCAAGATGGCGAACGGATCTTTCGGCGTAGCCACCGGCATCTCCCTCACGTCGCGCTGTGGTCAGCCTCACCTGTCTCCCCACAGTGCGGCGCGTCCCGGCCGGTACGCATCACCCGGCGCGGAGTATTCCAGGCGCGCATGCGGATTCCCGAGCTGACCGCTCCGTTGCCTCCGGCGGGGACCTCGGGCTGCGGAGCTTGCGCGGCGGATCTCGATGATGCCGGGACTCGTCGTGTGCCAAATACGTGCGCAACCCAGGGTACCGGCGGCGTTCGCGCTGGTCACAGCATTACGGGGGAGGTCTGTAAAACCGCCACCTCGGTGGCTCCAGTGCTCATGCTCCAGAACGGCCTGTTCCGTACGCGCCAACTGACGAACGCCGAGCGTGCCGGAGCCGCGCCTAACGGCGGATCAGGCGTCCGCCCACAGCCGCATCGGCCTCCAAGGAACGGGGCAAACGTTGCCGGTCGCGGCACTAGCCACCGCCAACGAGGCGGTCGTGCCGCAGCGCCCCATGCCCTGGCTGGCCGGGCCGCAGCCCGGATAGCAGGGGAAGGGTCAGTATGAGGTCGGCTGCCAAGATAGGCGGCCTGGCCTCGCAGGCTACGGCTTGCGGGCGATTCCCGCGTGGCCGAAGCTCATCCCGTCCGCGTCCGCGAGGCGCGCGGCCGCTGCCGCGCCGGCCCCCAGCCTGATCTGGGCCGACATGTTGGAGGTCTCGGCATGGCGGGTACCGTTGTCCGAGGCAGTCCACCCTTGGCCCGAGATCAGCCCTGGGGGGAGCAGTTCCAGCCCGTCGAAGAAGCGCAGCACCTCGTCGCGGGTGCGCATCCTGACCTGCGGTCCCATCATCTGGTTGTACCGCGTCTGTATCTCCGCGCCGACGTCCGTCCCCACGTCGCTCGAGGCGTGCACGATGACCAGGTAGCTGCCCGGGGCGACGGCCGCCATAAGGCGGGCGACGATCCCGTACGGGTCGTCGGCGTCGGGGATGAAGTGGAGCACCTGGAAGAGCATGACGGCGACCGGCTTGGTGAAGTCCAGGGTGCGCGCGGCGGCCTCCAGGATCGCCTCCGGGTCCCGCAGGTCCGCCTCGGTGTAGTCGCAGCGGCCCGCAGAGGTCGATTCCAGCAGCGCCGCAGCGTGCCGGATCACCGCCGGGTCGTTGTCCGTGTACACAACCCGGGATTCCGGGGCGACCCGCTGCGCTACCTGGTGCGTGTTGTCCGCCGTCGGCAGGCCCGAGCCGATGTCCAGGAACTGCCGGATGCCGTGCTCTCCGGCCAGGGACTCTACGGTCCGCGTCAGGTACCCACGCGTCATCCGGGCCACCACCGCGACCTCGGGAAGCACGTCAAGTACCCGTTCTGCGACCGCCCGGTCAGCGGCGAAATTGTCCTTGCCGCCAATCCAGTAGTTCCACACCCGCGCCGGGCTCGGCACCGATGGGTCGAACCCCATACTCTCCTGTGTCACCGCGCCAGAGTACCGCCCCAGCGCCTTTCAGTGGCTTAATCAGCCGTCTCCCGAGTGTTGGGACGGCGGCCGCGGCAGGTAGCCGCACAGGTCACCTGTGACGTACCGCGTTGGTAGCGTCGGGCTCGTGATAGCCACGCTGGCGGTGGAGAACTACCGGTCGCTGCGGCACCTCATCGTCCCGTTGGCGCCGCTCACCGTGGTGACCGGGGCTAATGGCACGGGCAAGTCGAGCCTGTACCGGGCACTGCGCCTGCTGGCGGACGCGGCGCACAACGGGGCGGTCGCGGCGCTGGCCCGGGAGGGCGGACTGCCGTCGACGCTATGGGCAGGGCCTGAGACGATCGGGCGGGCGGTGCGGGAAGGTACCTATCCCGTACAGGGCGCGCCACGGTCGAAGTCAGTGTCCTTGCGGCTGGGATTCGGCGGGGACGACTTCGGCTATGCCATTGACTTCGGCCTGCCGGCGGGCGGTGGCGGCGCCTTCGCCTTGGACCCGGAGATCAAGCGGGAGACCATCTGGCGCGGCCCGGTGCTGCGGCCGGCTGCGGTGCTCTGCGAGCGAGACAACGGAATCGTCCGGATCCGGGGTGAGGGCCGCACGTGGTCTGGGCCGCACAAGATCCAGCTATACGACAGCATGCTGAGCGAGTTCGCTGACCCGCGCCAGGCTCCCGAGGTGCTCCGGGTGCGCGAGGAAATCCGGTCGTGGCGGTTCTACGATCACTTCAGGACCGACGTCGCGGCGCCAGCGCGCGCCAGCCAGATCGGCACCCGGACGCCGGTGATGAGCCACGACGGTGCGGATGTCGCCGCCGCGCTGCAGACGATCCGGGAGATCGGCGACGTCGACGCGCTGGACCTGGCCATCGACCTCGCCTTTCCCGGCAGCCGCCTCACCGTCGAAAGCGAAGGCGGCGGGCGCCTCGGGCTGCGGCTCCACCAGCATGGCCTGCTCCGGCCGCTGAGCGCGGCGGAACTGTCGGACGGCACGCTGCGCTACCTGCTGTGGGTCGCCGCGCTGCTTGCCCCCCGCCCGGCTAGCCTGCTGGTGCTCAACGAGCCGGAGACCAGCCTGCACTGGGAGTTGCTCGCCCCGCTAGCCCAGCTGATCATCACCGCGGCGGCACGCTCGCAGATCATCGCGGTCTCGCACTCGCAGACCCTGCTCAACGCGCTGCACCGCGGGACGGAGGAAAGCGGAACGGCCGCCAGCACCGTCGAGCTGGTCAAGGACTTCGGCGAAACCCACGTGAGCGGCCAGGCACCACTCGACGAGCCAGCCTGGCGCTGGCCAAAGCGCTGACAGGGCTTTCGATGAGTTCTTGGGGCTTGGGACGTCTGCATGGGCATGGACGGAGTTAATCTCGACACCATCTACGGGACGCCGGGGCTTGAGTGGGCGCGGATCGAGAGCCGGCTGGAGCGTGGCCTCAGCCAGGCGCCGGGGACTGGCGGGCCCGGGCGGCATACCTGCTGGCTGGCGACAATCAACCCGGACGGCAGCCCGCACGTGACGGGCATCGGCGGCGAGTGGCTGCGCGGGGCGTTCTGGTTCGAGACCGGCGACACAACCCGCAAGGCGCGCAACCTCGCCCGGGATGCCCGGTGCACCCTGAGCGTCGCCTCCGACGAATTCGACCTCGTCGTCGAAGGCGCCGCGGCCAAGGTCACCGACCCGCCCGTTGTCGCTGAGCTGGCCGACTTGTGGGCCGCCGGAGGCTGGCCGTGCCGGGTCGATGAATCTGGGCAGGCGCTCACCGCTGACTTCAGCGCGCCGTCGGCCGGGCCGCCGCCGTGGTTCGTCTACCGCCTTACGCTCCGCGCGGCGACAGCGGTCGGCACGGTGGAGCCGGGCGGGGCCACCCGGTGGCGCTTCTAGACGAACAGCGCGTGGTGGCGCCGCACTGACTGGAGGAGGCCGATCGCGATCATGTCGGCGAAGATCGCTGAGCCGCCGTAGGAGACGAACGGCAGGGGCAAGCCCGTGATGGGCATGATGCCGATCGTCATGCCTATGTTGACGAAGGACTGGAAGGCGAACCAGACCGCGATGCCCGCGGCGACCAGCATGCCGAACATGTCGTCGGCGAGCTGGGCGGCGCGGATCGCGCGCAGCACGATGAACGCCAGCAGCGCCACGATGACGGCGCAGCCGATGAAGCCCAGTTCCTCGCCCGCCACCGTGAAGATGAAGTCCGTCTGGACGGACGGGACGAAGTTGCCGCCGGTGAACGTGCCGTGGAACAGGCCCTGGCCGTGCAGGCCGCCGGACCCTACCGCGATCTTGGCCTGGAGGCCGTTGTAGCCGGTGCCCGCGAGGTCCTGCTCCGGGTGCAGGAACGAGGTCAGGCGGTCGACCTGGTAGCTCCTGAGGAGGTGGAGTTTGGCGACCTCGTAGATCACGGCGGCTACCACCGCTAGGCCGCCCAGCACCCAGAAGATGCGGACGCCGGACACCACGATGATGCCGACCAGGGTGAAGACCAGGACCAGGGTGACGCCGAGGGCCGGCTCCTTTTCGACCAGGGCGATGAGCGGGGCCGCAGCCAGGAACGTCAGCAGGACGTCGTTGATCGTCGGGCGGCCCGCCGGCAGGTTCCGGCGCGACAGGAGCCACGCGGCGGACAGGATCAGGCCCAGCTTCGCGAACTCTGAGGGTTCGACCTGGAAGCCGCCAGGAAGGGCGATCCAGGCCTTGGCGCCGTTGACCGACTGGCCGGCGACGAGGACCGCCAGCAGGAGCAGCAGCGACAGGCCGTACAGGGCCGGGGTCCAGCGCCTGATCCTGCGGTAGTCGATCGACGCGGTGATGAACATCAGAATCAGGCCGAGGAACGCCCAGAGGGCCGCCTTCTTCAGGTACGTGTGCGGGTCCAGCCCTGCCTGGCGCAGCATCGGCTCCGTCGCCGCCCAGACCAGGACCGTGCCGAGCACGGTCAGGCCGCACGTCACGAAGATCAGCGGCCAGTCCCACGAGCGGGCCACGCCGCCCTTCGCGAACGCCCGGCCGAGCAGCGACCGGCGGCGCGGGGCGAACGTGCCGGCCCGGGGGCCAGCCCAGCCGCGGGACGGAAGACCAACGCTCACTTGCCCGCCCCCTTGGTCGTCGCCACGGTCAGCTTGGGGAGTGCCGGGAGGTTGCCGCCCGGCATGGCCGCCTTCTTGCCCTCGAGGCCGAAGATGCCGTCCCAGATCTGGCGGACCGCCGGGGCGGCCGCGTCAGCGCCGAAGCCTGAGTCGGGCAGCATGACCACCACGACCAGCTTCGGGTGGTTGCACGGCGCGAAGGACGCGAAGACCGACGTCGCGACCTTGCCCATGATCTGGGCGGTACCGGTCTTGCCCGCCACGCAGACCTGGTTCAGCGGGAAGCCGCCGAACGCGCCCGCCGCGGTGCCCTGAGTCACCACGCCTGCCAGCGCCGAGCGGATGTAGGCGAGAGTTTCCGACGAGACCGGCAGCTTACGGATCACCGGGGGGTTGATCTTCTGGACGACCTTGCCGGACGCGGACACCAGGGCCTCGCCGAGGCGCGGCGAGTACAGCTTGCCGCCGTTGGCCAGGGCCACGTACGCGTTCGTGAGCTGGAGCGGGGTTGCCGTGACGTAGCCCTGGCCGATCGCCGCGATCGCCGCCTGGCCTGGCTCCCACACCCAGCCGCTCTGGCAGTCGTCATACTCGATCTGCTGCACGTACGAGCCGTTGGCCTTGCCGTTCTTGCACCAGTTCTGGCCCTTGTGGGCGTTGTCCTTCCACATGTTGTACAGCCACTGGCGGGTCGGGACCGTGCCGGTGGACTCTTCCGGCAGGTCGACGCCGGTGTCCTTGCCGAAGCCCCAGGCGAGTTCCATCTGCTGCATCTTCTGGGTGGGGGCGTTCTTGCTGAGGACGCTGTTGGCCTTCACGTTGTCCGATTGGTACATCTGGTAGCCGATGTTGTAGTACACGGTGTCGCACGACTGGATGAGCGCCTCGGAGAAGGTCATCGCGCCGAGGTTCGGTGCACCGTCGTTGATGAAGTTGTGGCCGCCGATGTTCACCGACGCCGGGCAGTTGTACAGGCCGTGCAGCGGGAACCCGTTGGCGACGGCTGCGGCGGTTGAGGTGACCTTGAACGTGGAGCCAGGCGCGTACTGGCCCTGCGTGGCCCAGTTGATCGCCGGCTCGCCCGACCCAGCGCCGGCGCCGATGCCGAAGAGGTCGTCGACTTCCTTCTGCGAGATCCCGTTGACCCACACGTTCGGGTCGTAGTTCGGGTAGCTGGCCATCGCCACGACCCGGCCGTCGGTCGTCTCCACCACCGCCGCACCCTGGTTGGCGGAGTTGCCCGCCGCGCGGGACCGGGCGATCGCGCTGGTCAGCGCCTGCTGCGCGATCGCCTGCACCTTCGAGTTCAGCGACGTGACGAGGGTGTCCCCGGTCTGCGCCGGGGTGCCGCCGACGGTGCGCAGGACGTCGCCCGCCGCGTTCACCGACACGATCTGGGTACCGGGCTTGCCGGTCAGGGGCGTGTTGTACTGGGCTTCAAGACCGGACTGGCCGACTAGGTCGTCGCCCGCGAATCCGGTCTGCGGCAGGTGCTGCTTGGCCATCTCCGCCTGGGTGATCGGCTGGAGGTAGCCAAGGGTCTGGGCCGGGTTCGCGCCGTAGGGCATCGGATAGTTCACGACTGGCGAGAGCTGCGCGGTGACGCCGGGGAACAGGTCCGGTTCCTCCATGATCTGCAGCGCGATCGTGTCGCTCACGTGCTCCGCGACCGGGATCGGCTGGTAGGGCGAGCCCGTCCAGCAGGGCTGCTGCACCCCGCGCGTGCAGAGCCGCACCTTCTCCGACAGGGTCTTGGCCGGCACGTGCAGCAGTGGCGCGAGCCGGGCGAGGACGGCCTTGCCGTTGTCCTTGGTGGTCTGCGACA
>Ga0310811_10002509_pt1 | contig 22975 bp, 13 predicted proteins | sample YCmetagenome_FD_207642 | JGI IMG/M metagenome (GOLD analysis project Ga0310811, IMG submission 207642) | Soil microbial communities from experimental microcosm in Duke University, North Carolina, United States - YC | ecosystem: Engineered > Artificial ecosystem > Soil microcosm > Unclassified ...
CCGACCTTCACCGCCGCGTCCAGCCGGATAAATGGAGCGCCTTCGAGAACATCGCCCACCTCGCAGCCTATCAACCCATTTTCCTCGCACGCCTCAAAAAGATCCAGGAAGAGACCGATCCCCAATTCGGCCGTTATGTAGCTGACCAGGACCCCAACTTTCCGCCAACACTGGCAAAGACATTGGAACAAGTGCTTACTGACATCGACCAACAACGTACCACGATCATCACGACCCTCGCCGCCATGGACGACACCACCCTTGCAAGAATTGGCATCCACCCGAAATATGGCCGCTTAACAATAAAAGAATGGACCGAATTTTTCCTGCTCCACGAGGCCCATCACATGTATGCGATCTTTACGTACATTTATACCTGACACAGCACCATGGCACTTGAAAACGAAATAAACCAACGGAAATTCCGGACCGAATATCAGAAAGCGAGGATCAATATCATCTATACCTTTAACTGGATTTCGGAAAAGGTCAGCTCCTATTTTGAGGAATCGGATATCACCCCGCAGCAATTTAATATCCTGCGTATCCTGAGAGGCGAAGGCAAAGCCCTGTCTACAATGCAGATCCGCCAGCGGATGCTCGACAAGATGAGCGATACCAGCCGCATCGTCGACCGCCTCGTAAAAAAAGGACTGGTGAAGAAATCCCCCAACGCAGAAGACAGACGCCTCGTCGACGTCGTCATAACGCCCAAAGGAAAGAAGCTCCTCGAAAAGATCGACCCATTCGAAGATGAGGCGGACAGGTTCATGAGCAGCCTGTCGGAAGAAGAAGCAAAGACACTCAACATCCTGCTCGACAAGCTGCGTAACGTGACGACCGTGCTTCTCATCGCGATCGGAATGCTCCTGCCTGAGCTGAGCTTCGCCCAGACGACGGATCAGTCGGCTTCCCGGCCGGACACGCTTCCGGCAGCAACACAGGCGACCCAATCCAGCGCGTCTGCCACTCAGCCGGCCGTTTTCCCCCTCGTGCTGTCCCAGTCAAAACCTAAATATGAATTACGCGCTGCCTGGATAGCTTCAGTAGAAAATATCGACTGGCCTTCCCGCAAAGGCCTTCCCGCAGATAGCCAGAAAGCAGAGTTCATCCGCCAGCTGGACATGCACAAACGCAATGGTATGAACGCCGTTGTCGTTCAGATCAGACCAGCCGCCGATGCCTTCTACCCCTCTCCCTATGAGCCCTGGAGTGAGTGGCTGACAGGCGTTCAGGGCAGATCCCCCTCGCCCTGGTACGATCCGCTGCAGTTCATGATCGAAGAGACACACCGCAGGGGCATGGAGTTTCATGCCTGGTGTAATCCTTACCGGGCAGTAAAAACAATAGGCAGATCGTCTGTCGCTCCCGACCATGTCACCCGCCGTCACCGCGACTGGTTCGTGCGTTTTCAGAATACCCTGTATTTTGACCCGGGAAATAAGGAAGTACAGCAATACGTCACGACAGTCATCCGCGATATCGTTCACCGTTATGACATCGACGCCCTCCACTTCGACGACTATTTTTATCCCTATGAGATCGTGGAAGGCAGCCCTACCCGCGACTTTCCCGACAAAGCCACCTACGCTAAATATGGCAACGGAATGACCATTTCCGACTGGCGGCGCAGCAACGTGGATTCGGTCATCCTGAGTATCAGCAAGGCCATCAAGGAAGAAAAACCATTCTGTAAATTCGGCATCAGCCCCTTCTGCGTCTGGAGGAATAAAAGCAAAGACCCCGACGGCAGCGATACCCAGGCCGGTGTGACGAATTATGACAACCTCTACGCGGACATCCTGCTCTGGATGAAAAATGGATGGATCGATTATGTCGCTCCGCAGCTCTACCTGGAGATCTCGTACACAAGGGCCTCCTATGCCGTACTCGCCGATTGGTGGGCTCATCATTCCTATGGACGGCACTGTTATGTCGGCATCGGTATTTATAAGGCCGGCACCAATGCCGCCTGGCGTAATCCCGATGAGATCCCCAACGAGATCAGGATCATGCGGAACTACCCCGAGATCCAGGGAGCTATCTATTTCAGCAGCACCTCCTTCGTACACAATCCCAACGGCTGGTGTGACAGCCTGAAGAATAGTTATTACAATTATCCCGCACTCATCGCACCCATGCCCTGGATCGACTCCAGCCGGCCGCATGAGCCCGTCTTCCGCACGGAATATAACCAGAAGGACCTCTCCGGCACAGCCTGGCTGTCTAAGGGTTCCCCGGAAGACGCGCTGCGCGGATATGCGATCTACCGGACCGACTCGGCAGCGATAAGTACAGACTCCCTCCGGGCCTTCGAATTCATTCCCTATGACGCCGTAGCCGGGTTTACTATTCATGGCGGAAGATCAGAGGAAAAAGGAAAGCCATATTACTATTATATCACCGCTGTAAGCCGGAACAATGTCGAAAGCAAGGCGGTTCCGCTAATTTTTAATTGGAGCAGCCGGATCGGGACCAGCACCCCGGCGATATCGCAGGCTGCTCGTGTCTTATCCGACAATAAAATAGAACATTAGCCATGGCTTGCCATGGCGTTAAACTTAACTTTGTAAAAAATAAAATCCTATAAATATGCCTGGATTTGAATTATTCGGCCCGGAAGAACGCAAAGAGGTCAACGATGTCCTTGAAACCGGTATCATGATGCGATATGGCTTCGATGGCCCCCGCAAGGGCATCTGGAAGTCAAAAGAGCTGGAAGCCGCCATTTGCCAAAAGCTCAGCTGCAACTATGCTCAACTGGTCTCCAGCGGCACCGCCGCCCTGACGACAGCCCTCACAGCCCTGGGCATCGGCGCAGGCGACGAGGTTATCATGCCCACATTTACCTTTGTGGCCAGCTTCGAATCCGTCCTCAGCGTCGGCGCAGTCCCCATCCTGGCTGATGTGGATGAAACCCTGACCCTGCAGCCGGATGCCGTCCGCCGGGCCATCACACCCCGCACCAAATGCGTTATGCCCGTGCACATGTGCGGAGCCATGGCCGACCTCGATGCCCTGTTGCAGATCTGTAAAGAGCACAACCTGATCCTTCTCGAAGACGCCTGCCAGAGCTTTGGCGCCAAATACAAGGGTAAGTTCCTGGGAACGATAGGCCATGCCGGCACCTTTTCCTTTGATTTTGTCAAGACCATTACCTGCGCAGAAGGCGGCGGCATCGTAACCAACAGCGAAGACATCTATACGAAATGCGACGGCTTCTCCGATCATGGTCACGACCATAAGGGAGTCGATAGGGGCGCCGACCTGCATCCCTTTATTGGCTACAACTATCGTATTTCCGAACTCCATGCCGCTGTAGGCCTGGCACAGATCCGGAAGCTGGACCAGTTCCTGGCCATCCAGAAGAACAATCACAGCCGGCTGAAAGCGATCCTTTCCACCGCACCCGAAGTCTCCTTCAGGACCATACCCGATCCATCCGGTGACAGCAATACCTTCCTCAGCTGGTTCCTTCCGACAGAAGACATCGCCCGCGGAGTGGTTGCAGAACTGAAACAGCAGGGCATCCTGGCAGGGAATTTCTACTGGTTTGACAACAACTGGCATTATTTCCGCAAGTGGGACCACCTGCGCCAGGTCAGAACGCTCAATAACCTCAATGAAGCGCAGCAAAAGGCGCTGTCATCGCTCGATCCGGCCGGATTTCCAGCCAGCGACAAGGTGATGAGCCGCTGTATCTCGACAGCTATCGGGCTACTGTGGACAGACGAACAGATAAAGGAAAAGGGAGAGAAGATCGTTGCTGCGATCCGGAAAGTGGCCCGCCAGGAGAAATCCCTGGCCTAACCGGCACCTCGGATCTCCAGCCCCCGCGCCGGACGCCGGATCTCCAGCCCTCGCGCCGGGGACTCCGGATCACTTGCCCCCGCGCCGGACGCCGGATCACAGGCCCGCCGCCAGATGCCACATCAGGCAATTCACTTGCCCTCAAGCCGGTTGACATAATCCAGCGAGCCCAGCCGAAAACGCACAGGGATCCGAGTCGCCTTCTCGATCTGGATCTCCTTCTTACAAAAAAAGCCCAAATGGCTGACATAATAGGTGCCTCCCCCGCTGACCCTCAGCGGCGGGAGCTCCTCCTTCACAGGCGCCGCCGGCAAAAAGGTCGCCGTTGTCAAAAAGGTCGCCGCTGGCAAAAAGAAGGCTGCGGCGCCCAACCCAACAAGCCCCGCCCGCCAATCCATTGCCCCCAACCCAATAGGGACAAAATCTGACCCCATCGATGGCAAAACCGCCCAACTAAGGTGCTCTGGAATCTTTTTATCCACGGGGATAAATTGGCCGGATTGAGCCCAGGCGCCAACTGTAAGCATTGAAATACATACAACAAGAAAAGTTTTTTTTCGTTGCACGGTTGATCCCTCCTTTTTACGTAGATTTACGGCCTGATTTTTGTGGTTCCCGCGCCTTTTCTGGAAAACACAGCAGAGACGCAGAGCAAAACCCCTGATATACATGTCGTTAAGTCAATCATTACAGCAAAAACTACTCCAAAAGCTATCTCCTCAGCAAATCCAGCTGATGAAATTGCTGCAGGTTCCTACTGCCAACCTCGAAGAGAGGATCAAGGAGGAACTGGAGGAGAACCCCGCGCTGGAAGTAACCGAAGATCATGAGGACGGACAGGAAGAATTGAAGGACGAATTCGACACAAAAGATGAATTCGAAGAAAAAGACGGCAGCGAAGATGAATATGAGAACATCGACATCAGCGAATATGTCAGCGAACACGACGATGACGTAGCCGACTACAAACTCCGCGATGACAATTACCCCGATCAGGACGAAGACAGAGTGATGCCGCATAAGGTAGAGACATCCTTCCATGAGCTGCTGCTGGACCAGCTGGGCATGCTGGTAGTGGATGACAGGACCAGGAGGATAGCCGAACAGATCGTCGGCAGCATCGATGACGACGGATACCTGCGCCGCGAAACAGCCTCCATCGCCGATGACCTCGCCTTCCGGCAGAATATCGAGACCTCCGAGGAAGAGATTGAATCCCTGATCAAAAAGATCCAGCAATTCGACCCTCCGGGTGTGGCAGCCCGCGACCTGCAGGAATGCCTGCTGATCCAGCTGCACCGAAAAAAGAATGGCGCAAAAAGCGTCGACATGGCCATCGAGGTGCTCACCTACTACTTCGACGAGTTTACAAAGAAACACTACGATAAGATCCAGCGGGGACTCAATCTCACCGACGAGCAGCTGAAAGACGTGATCAACCAGATCATAAAGCTCAACCCCAAACCCGGCGGCGACGTCAGCGAAGGAAGCAGATCGGAAAGTTATGTCATACCCGACTTTTTTATCACCAACAGCGGTGGTAAGCTGGACCTTTCCCTCAATTCAAAGAACGCTCCGGATCTGCGCATCAGCGAAGGCTATAAGGAGATGTTGAAGGAATACGATCGCGGCAGCAAAAAAGACAGACGCCAGAAAGAGGCCGTGCTTTTTATCAAACAAAAGATAGACGCCGCCAAATGGTTCATCGACGCGATCAAACAAAGACAGCAGACCCTCTACAATACCATGCATACCATCATGGACTATCAGCATGACTTCTTCCTCACCGGGGACGAAACGACATTGCGGCCCATGATCCTGAAAGACATCGCAGAGCGGACAGCCCTCGATATTTCCACGGTCAGCCGCGTAGCCAACAGTAAATTCGTACAGACGGAATTCGGGACCTACCGGCTAAAGTTCTTCTTCAGCGAATCGCTCAGCACGGACAGTGGCGAAGAGGTCTCTACAAGAGAAGTAAAAAAGATCCTCAGCGACCTCATCGAAGGGGAAAGCAAGAAAAAGCCGCTCAGCGATGAGAAGCTGACCGAACTGCTCCAGGAAAAAGGATACAACATCGCCCGCCGGACCGTGGCTAAATACCGCGAACAATTAAACATTCCTGTCGCAAGACTTAGAAAAGAACTATGACATACTCAAATACAGCCACGGCAGGCAAAAATACAGGGAGCTATTCTCCTGTGTTACGCTTTTTCGCGCATGTCGTCTCCTATATCTTCCATCCCCTGTTCATCAGCGCATATGTAATGGGGTTTCTCATTTTTCTCCATCCCTATGCGTTCTCAGGATTCGATCATAAGATCAGAGTACTGCGCTTCCTCCATATCGTGCTGTTCAATGCCCTGTTCCCGGCCTTTTCCGTTTTCCTTCTTTGGCGCCTGAAATTCATCGATTCCATGTTGCTTAGGACGATAAAGGAAAGGATCGTTCCCTACATGATCGCCATGATCTTCTATTGGTGGAGTTGGAATGTATTTAAGAATTTACCCGACAGCCCTTCGATGGCCGTTCATTTCCTGCTGGGAGCATTTCTGTCGATCTGCGGCGGCTGGTTCTGCAATATTTATTACAAGGTCAGCATGCACGCTATTGCCATGGGCGGAGCACTGATGTTCTTTTTTCTCTTCTCTTTTAACGATGTCTACGCCTCCGGCCTCTATCTTTCCGCGGCCCTGATCCTGACCGGCCTGGTCTGTACCTCCCGGCTGATCCTGTCAGCCCACAATGGTTTTGAAGTATGGTCCGGGTTATTTGTAGGCCTGCTCGCCCAATACATCGCCTGGCAGTTCTAACCGCCAGCTCAGCGCCCCAACCCGGCATCCCCAAACCCCAATCGCCGGCAACCGATCCAACGCAGCCAGGGCATAAAAAAGAAAAGCCCAACCATAGGGTACGAACCTATATTGAGCTTTTTCACCTTCAAACCATCTGAAGTGCGTCCATGCTAGCTATTAAGTATCTTCGATCGGGATATATATTTTTTGGTCGGGTGATAAATGAACAAACAGGAACCTTCCTTGATCAGGTCGATAATATTCTCAGACTCGTCCGCCGGGACAGCCGGACAACCATAACTTCTTCCGATAACTTTATTCATCTGCAGGAAATCGGGACCGACATATTCCGAACCATGTACCACGATATTGCGGCCACCGGCTCTGTCGTTAAAACCTCTTTCCATTCCCCGCATCTTCAGAGAGAGCCCATTGCTCCCGTAATAAGTCCCCTGTGTCACATAAAAACCAAGACTGGTTTTGTGCGAAGAAGGACTATTGGAGAAAGAATTGGCAAACTCCTTCCCTGAATTATGCCCATGCGCCACAAACGTATTGACCAGTACTTTCTTCTGTTCCAGATCCACGACATACAACCGCCTGTTGCGTGATGACTGACTCAGGTCACAGATTGAAAGGATATTCGTCTTGTTCAGCCAATGATGATCCAGCAGATAATAGTACCCCTTCAGGGCATACTCGAAAGCCTTCTTCGTCAAACCAGCCTGTTTCAGGTCGATCTGCGTATACAGATTGCTTACTTCTTCTGCAAAAGCGGCAGCCTTGCTTGCGCTTTTACTACTTTTTGTGGCCACAGGATTGCCGGCTCTCACTATACCTACCGGCAAAACAAATGCGACCAGCACACACCAAAATCCGGGTTGTAAAATACGACGACGCATGTTTTAAAGGTTTTGTCAATGCTCCTGGAGGACAATCCATCCAACAGACCTCTTTATAAACGGGAGGGAAAGTAAAATATTATCTATTTTCTACTTGTGCAAGAATCTTTTATGAAAACTTTCTATACGGTTACTTGTTTCCACTTACCCCTCCTAAATAGGACAAAACTTACCCCCGTAACGGTCGTTTCCGTTATCAGAATGGCCCAAAAGACTCCAGCTGGCCCGATATTAAGCCTGATGGCTAAAAACCAGGCCAGCGGGATCTGGAAAGCCCAGAAACAAATGAGATTGATTATGGTAGGCGTAAGGGTATCCCCAGCGCCATTAAAGGCATTGGTAAGAACCATTCCCACCCCGTAAAAGACGTAGCCCAGACTTATGATACGCAGCGCTCCGACCGCTACTTTTTCCACATCAGGGTCCCGGTTGATAAAACCCACGATCGGACCCGCGCCGATCAGGAAGATCAGAGATACCAGCAGCATAAAAAGAGCATTGTATGTTGCGGCTACCCGCACCGACTTCTCTGCCCGGTCCGGCAGCTTTGCCCCCAGGTTCTGTCCCACCAGGGTCGCAGCCGCATTGCTCATACCCCAGGCCGGTAGCAGAAAGAAGAGCAGGATCCGGATCGAGACCTGGTAGCCCGCAATGGCCGTGTCCCCAAACCCTGCCACAAGCCGGGCCATCACGATCCAGCTGGCGGAATTGACAAGAAATTGAAAGGTTCCCGACCAGGCGATCTTTAACAAGCCTGCCATAATAGTCCCATTCGGACTAAAATGCTTCCGGAGAATACGGATGACCCCGCTGCCTCTCGCCAGGTGATAAAGCTGAAAGCATACCCCCAGCCCCCGGCCGATGAGCGTTGCTATCGCCGCGCCTTTCAATCCGTAAAAATGGATCAGGATCGGACATAAGATAATATTAAAGCCATTGGCTATCCATAAGGACCACATCGCTATCGAAGCATTCCCCGCACCCCGGAATATACCATTGATGAGGAACAGCAGCATGATGACAATGCTACCGGCAAAAACTATTCGCGTATAGGCAGCCCCCGTTGCAACGGTACCCGAAGATGCGCCCATAATAGAGAGGATGTCTGGCGCAAAAAAAGCCCCCGTTAGACTCACCACCACCGTCAGCCCCAATGCCAGGTTGATCGACTGGGCCGCGGCACGGGCCGCCCCCTCCTTATCCTTTTCCCCGATGCGACGCGCAACCGTCGCTGTCGCCGCCATCGAAAGCCCCATCGCAACGGAATACACCAGCGTCAGCACCGATTCCGTCAGCCCCACCGTCGCCACGGCTTCCTTGCCTATGCGGCCTACAAAAAAAATGTCCACTATGGCGAAGACGGACTCCATGCACATCTCCAGTATCATCGGCACGGACAATAGAATGACCGCTCTCCGGATGCTGCCCGCGGTATAGTCCTGATGCTGGCCGGACAAAGACTGCCTGACCAGTCCAATGACGGTGGATAAGGTGTTTCTCTTTTGATTAGGTTGCATAACAGACATACGACTACGTTAAATTAGGAAGAATTGACGATTAACCAATCCTGACCGCTGCATTCGTCCTAAATAATAATAGTACTTTTGAGGTAAATAATTCCTCCTAAAGGCTAACTTCTCTATCCATGAAAAAAGGTGCATCCCGGATCATTTGGAAGATCTTAAAAATTACCGGCATAACGGCCGGCAGCCTCCTCATTTTTCTCTTCCTGCTGCCCTACCTCTTCCCCCGGTTTGTGTCCAATAAGATCCGCCAATGGGCCCGCCATAGCATCCAGACCGAATTACATTTTTCGGCCGCCCGCCTTTCCTTCTTCCGGCATTTCCCGGCTCTGACCCTTACTTTATATAATGTAAGATTGAACGGCTCGGCCCCCTTCGAAAAACAACAGCTTATCCGGGCCGAAGAGATCTCATTGGGTGTAGACCTGCGCAGCGTTTTTTCGGAAGTGACAATAGATAAGATCTACCTGACAGATGCCGCCATCAATATCCAGGTGGATTCAACAGGCCGGCCAAACTATAATATCTATGCGTCCAAACCGGCCGGCAAACCGGTAAATGAAGCCGACTCCGGCAGCGCTTCCCTGAAGATCCAGAATATCGTTTTTGAAAAATGCGGCCTCGTCTATGACGACCGCTCCCTCGGCCTGCTCATCAATGCCCGTGGATTGAATTATGAAGGAAATGGCGATCTCAGCAAAGATATCTTCGACCTGCATACTCACATGCAGATAGACTCCATGGACCTTTCTTATAATAAGCTGGCCTATTTTGCCAATAAAAAGATCAATGCGGACCTTATCACAAAGATCAACACCAGCTCGCTGGCCTTTATCTTTGAGCGGAATGAGCTGATGATAAATCAGCTTCCCGTTGTCGTCACAGGCCGGTTCTCCTTCCTCAAAGATGGCTATGACATGGATTTTCAGCTGAAGTCCCTCAATTCCAACCTGCATGACATTTTTACGGCGCTCCCGCCGGACATGCTGAACTGGCTGAGCAAGACGGAGATAAAAGGGGCCGGCGACATCGAAGCCTCACTGACTGGTAAATATGTCGCGGCCACCAACACCATGCCCGACCTCAATCTGAATATGAAGGTCCGCAACGGGTCGATCGCCTACGAAAAGACGCCGGTTCCCGTCAGCAACCTTTACCTGAACTTCGAATCCCGCATTCCCGGTCTCAACCCGGATAGCCTGCATCTGACCATCGACTCCGTTTTTTTCAATATCGAAAAAGATTATTTCAGCGCCATTCTCCGGATGAATGGACTAAAGGCGCCGTCCATCAAGGCAAAGATCAGATCCGAAATAGACCTGGAGAAATGGGACCGGGCCATTGGTTTTGCACCCCTCGATCTCAAAGGAAAATACAAACTGCAATTGTCTGCCGACGGACAATACGCCACCCGGGTGGTCCGGACAACCACACTGCGAAAGATAAAGATCGATACGGTCATCTCCAGTATCCCGGCCTTTACGTTGACCTCTTCGCTAAAGAATGGGTACCTCAAATATGCCTCCCGCCCCGAGGCCATCAGCAATATCAGCTTTGACCTCGACGCCTCCTGCGCGGACAATGATTACCGTCATACCCGCCTGAGCATGGAAAATTTGAACGCCAACGTGCTTACCAGCTCGATCAAAGGATTTTTTAAGCTGGGCAGCAGCAACACCGCCGCCGCCGCCACCTCAACCAACCCCACTACCCACAAAACCCCCAGCCCGGCCAGCCGCAGCAACCCTGCCACCGGCGCCGCCTCCATCGACGCCGCCCTCGAAACCGTCTTTCACCTCGCCGATATAAAAAAGGTCATCCCCCTCGACAGCATAGACCTGGCCGGCGACCTGTCCGTACATATCAAAACAAAAGGCAGCTATCGATCTTCGAAAAAACAGTTCCCCGTGACCGAAGCCGATCTGCAACTAAGCAACGGCAGGGTGCAAACAAAATACTATCCTCACCCTCTCGAGAACATACAGGTCAGCGCCCGCATTACCAGCAGGAACGGATCGATGAAAGACCTCGGCGTAGCACTTACTCCCGTCTCCTTCCTCTTCGAAGGACAACCCTTTACCATGAAGATGGACCTGCAGGATTTTTCAAACCTGCGCTACAACATCACCTCCAGGGGGACACTGGACCTGGGGAAGATCGTAAAGGTGTTTGCCCTCACTGACTATACAATAACAGGACTCGTGGACACCCGTCTCTCGCTAAGAGGCTTGCAAAGCGATGCAACCCAGGGTCACTATGACAGATTGTATAATGAAGGAAGCCTGAAAGTAAAAGACCTGCAGGTAAGCTCCGAACTTTTTCCGCTTCCCTTCCGCATCCACACCGGCCTGTTTCGCTTCGACCAGGATAAGATGTGGTTCGACGCCTTTGATGCCAGCTATGGAAAAAGCCGTTTTACCCTCAACGGCTGGCTCTCCGATGTCATCGGGTATATGTCGGATAAAAAACAGCCGCTAAAAGGAAAATTCGACCTCACCAGCGACTATGTATTGGTCGATCAGCTAATGGCCTTCGCCGGACCCTCCACCGGCGCCAAAACCCCAGCCGCCGGCACCCCGCAAAACACTCTATCCAGCGCCGCCACCCTGCCCAGCGCCCCGGCCGCCGGCACCGCGCACCGCACCACCACCCCGACCCCTGCGCAAACAGGCGCACAACCCGCCTCCGCCGGCGTCATCATCGTCCCCTCCGACCTCGCCGTCAGCTTCCACGCCAACATAAAAAAGATCCAATACAACGGCCTCGACATCGACAGCTTCAAAGGCGGCGTCAGCATCGACAGCGGCAGCGTGACCCTCGACACCACCGCCTTCACATTAGTGGGCGCACCCGTACAGATGAACGCCTCCTATAAAAGCCTTTCCCCCCAGCGCGCCGAATTTGATTATCATATACAGGCAAAAGACTTCGACGTCCAACGCGCCTATAAGGAAGTGAAACTCTTTCACGACATGGCCAGTTCTGCATCAAAAGCACAGGGCATCATCTCCCTCGACTATAAACTCGCCGGAAAGCTGGACGGAAATATGTTCCCCGTCTATCCCTCGCTAAAAGGGGGCGGCACCCTTTCCGTCAGTAAAGTAAAAGTAAAGGGCCTGCGCCTGTTCAGCGAGGTCAGTAAAGAAACAAACAAGAATGTCACGGACCCCGATCTCTCCAAAGTAGACATCAAGTCTACGATCAATAACAATATCATTACCATTGAGCGGACCCGCATGAAGGTCTCCGCCTTCAAACTCCGTATAGAAGGACAGACCAGCTTCGACGGTCGCCTCAATCTTCATTTCCGGGTCGGGTTACCCCCCTTTGGTATCATCGGCATCCCCGTCAGTGTAACAGGCACACAGGACAAACCGATCATCAAGGCGCGTCGTGCCAATAAAAAAGATGAGCTCGAAGAAGATAAAGACGACGAAGAAGGCAAGACCAACTGAGGACCCCGGCGTAAAGCTCTCGGGCCCCATCACCCGCGCCGCCGGCTCTCGCCCACAAAGGCGCCGGCTCCCCCAATCATCTAATAATATCTCCCGATCGTCGGATTATCCACAATGGCCTTCTTCATGGCCGCCACATCGATAGGCCCCTCCTTCGCATACACGATCTTACCTCCCGGCTCAACCAGTAAAGTGTAGGGTAGGGCCCCCTGCCATTTTGGATCGATAGCCTCGATCAGCTTGTATTTGTCGTCGATATTAAATATATAATTCGTGTTCGATGCCTGCGACTTTTGCAGGAACTGCAAAGCCTTTGCTTTTTTCGCCGGCTCGTCGGCGCTGATGCTGATAAACTCGAAATCCCTCCGGCGATACATCCGGTTCATATCCACAAAGTCCGGGAACTCCGCTACACAAGGACCGCACCAGGTAGCCCAGACATTGATCAGCCTGAGCTTGTCTGAATTGTTTTTGATCAGGTCCCTGATCCCATCAGCCGTGATAGTATCCAGCTTTACCGGCTCTTTTGCCCATTCCTGTTTTGCCTTTTCGATCCAGTCGCTCTTCTCCGCCCACTTGATGGAACAGCCAAAGACCTTTGTCGTCTTCACAGGCACATCCTTACCCGCCAGCAGAGCGTCGATGGCATTGCGCAGATCCAACGTATTGGGCGTCTTGCTGGGCTTTTCCACATCGTCGATACGCCCGCTGTAGCGCAGCTTCCTGTCCTTATCGAAAACAAAGGCATGCGGCGTTGCTATCGGACCATATTTTCTCGACGCTTCCTCCGTCTTGCCATCATACAGGTAGGGAAAATTGTAATGCTTGTTCGCCGCACGGGCCTTCATCTCTTCAAAGGTGTCCCCCATATCCGTATAACCCAGCTCATCGAGCCGGATCGACGTCGGATCATTAGGCATTATGGCAATAACAGTCACTCCCTTGCTTTTATAGTCGCTCGTCAACCGGATAAGCCGGTCCTCGTAAGCCTGTGCCGTAGGGCAATGATTACAGGTAAACACGATCACCAGCAATTGAGCGTCTTTAAAGGAAGAAAGACTGTAAGTCTTACCGTCTATAGCCGGTAGAGTAAAATCCGGAGCAGCCGCCCCAATGGCTAAGGTTGGATGATCCTCTCCAAAATTCGTCGGTTTGGAAAAAGAAAGAAGACTCCCGAATACCAGGATAAAAAGTAGGTGGGCAGAATACTTCATACGGCATATTTTATGAAAGTTACAAACTTTAACGGCGTATTTTCCCGTCGAATTGCTAAATTCAGGCACCTAATCTATTGTGATGTAGTAATGATGTAGTGGATGACCCCCATTCAACCAGCTGAGAACCGTAACTTACAGAGCGCAACGAATCTTTCCATATCTAAAATCAGAAGAAATGCACACAAGAAGGTCCTTCTTAAAAACCACAACACTTTATTCCGCAGGGATCCTGGCCGCACCAGCCATCCCCTCTTTTTTAGCCGCAGGAAAGCCAACCATCGGACTTCAATTGTATACAGTGAGGGATGCAATGGCGTCAGACCCCAACGGAACACTGGCCAAAGTCGCCCGGATAGGCTACAACTCTCTCGAAGGAGCCACTTACACCGGCACGGGGAAGTTTTATGGCATGGACCCCAAAACATTCTCAGGAGTACTGAAAACAAATAGCCTGGTCATGCGCAGCTGCCACTATCGCCTCGGTGAGGACGGCTCCGGTCTGACCGACCCATCCAAAGGAACCATCCTCCACGGCTGGGACCAAACCGTGGAAGACGCCCATACCCTCGGCATCCAATATATGGTTTGCGCCTGGCTGTCACCAAAAGAACGCCTTGGCCTCGATCACTATAAGAAAATGGCCGACGAGTTCAACACCGCCGGCGAGAAATGTAAAAAAGCCGGCATCCAGTTCTGCTACCACAACCATGACTTCGAGTTCGATCAGCAGGATGGAAAATACCCCTACGATGTGCTGCTCGACAACACCGACCACAACAATGTAAAGATGGAAATGGACCTTTACTGGGTTACCAAGGCCGGTCAGGACCCGATAAAACTGATCAGTCAGCACCCCGGCCGCTTCCCGCTATGGCATCTGAAAGATATGGACAGTACGTCCGCACACGCATTCACGGAGGTCGGGAATGGCACCATCGACTTCAAAAAGATCTTTGCCAACAAAGAAAAGTCCGGCATGAAATATTTCTTCGTCGAACAGGATAAATGCCCCGGCTCCCCCTTTGACAGCATCACTCAGAGCATTACCTATATTAAGAAAAACCTGGTATAACAGATCATCTTTAGGCCCCCGGCTTCGGTCGGGTGCCTGAAGAATGCAGCTCCATCAGAAAATCGAACAGGTTGGTCTCCGTAGAGATCTTCAGCTTCTTGCGCAGCCGGTAACGACTGATCTCTACCCCCCGCGTGGAGATATTCTCCAGCTGTGCGATCTCCTTGCTTGATAAATTCATCCGCAGATAGGCGCAAAGCTTCAGCTCATGCGCGCTCAGCGCAGGATAAGTGCTTTTCAGGATTTGCAGGAAATCACTGTGTACCTTGTCGAAATGAATGGCAAACTGCTCCCAGTCCTTGTCCATCTTGTTTTCCTCCCCAAGGATCCGCAACATTTTCTTGAACTCGTCCGCAGACCCATCTCCATTGCCATTGCTGGCCCCCTTCTTCATCCGCATCAGCTCCTCCCGGATGCCGCCCAGCAATTCCCCTTTCTGTACCAGGTGCATGGCTGCCGAAGCCAGCTCCGTATTCTTATGCTCGATCTCCGATTCCAGCTTTTCGTTTTTTAGCTTGACTATCTCCTTTTCCGACTTCTCCATCTCCAGCTGATGCAGGTATAAAAGCCTTTTCTGCTCCTCTTCATGTTTTGCCTGCTGCTTACGGAAGATCCGCCGCTGCCAGAAGACCAGGAGATATACCAGGCCGGCGAATAAGAAGATATAAAGGCAGTAAGCCCACCCGGACTGGTACCAGGGCGGCAGGATGGTAAAGCTATACGTGTTGATATCCGACTCATTACCCAGGTTGCTCTTGGATTTTACCTGGAAAATATAGGTGCCGGCCGATAGATTGGTATACTCTTTCTCCGTTCTTTTAGACCAGGCGGACCAGTCTTTATCAAACCCTTTCAGGTAATAGCTATACGTGATACTGTTCTGCGCGGCGTATAAAGGCGAGGTAAATTCAAAATGCAGTGAATTCCATTTGTTGGAGATGCTATATACGGATGACGCCGGCTGGTCCAGGCTATCTCCTACTTCCCCATAGTATCCTGCAAACAGGAGACTATCCGTTTTTCCAAAGGCCTTGACGCTCCGGATCTTCGCCTGGATCGGATAGCGGTTCTTTTTATATTCTTCGTAATTGATATGATAGAACCCTTTCTCCGCCCCTACAAAAACATTGTATTTATTATAGGGATAGATATGCTCATAATCCGCTACCATCTTTCCGCTGAGCTCAGGGAAATAAATGGTCTCCGGCTGAGGCCCCGAAAGGTCTACTACACCCAGGCTATTGTCCTCGATAAACCAGATATTGCCGGCGGCATCCTCCTTCAGGTGCCGGATATTCCTCTCGCCAAAAAATTCCTTAAAATAAGACGAAAGCCCGAAATTGTCCAATTGGGCATTGTATTCATAAACACCCTTTTCCGTGGTCACGACGATATGGTTCTTTACCTTGAACAAATGGTTCTTCAGGTAGGAGGGCAGCCCGCTGCTTTCCGTATACTTCTTGATCCGCGGATGCGCCGTATCGCTCATGTCTATTTTATAAACTCCCCGGTAGGGATGCGCCACCCAGATAGTATTGTTATTGTCAATAGCCATGAACTGGGAAGAAGCAGTATAACCGGGCAGGCTCCCCTGGAGGATAAGACGATTATTCTCATACCGAAGCAGGTCAATCCCCATATCATTGCCCGCAATTACCAGGGAGGATGGCAGCACATTGGAAAAGGGCAGGAAAGTCCAAAAGGAAGTACGCGTATTGATAGGGATCAGCTGGTCGTTCCTGATCTGGTAGGCTCCGTCATGATGGCCGAGCAACAGGTTTCCGTTTATTTCGGACAACCCCCAGGTCGACCCTTTTGAATTTGGTACTGATTTGAACTCACCCCGCAAAAAACTAAGGTCTTCCCGTTCATCCAGCGGCAGACAGTAAAGACCATTGGAGGTCCCCACAAACAGTTCCTTATTATATATAATGGAGGTATAGCCCAGACCCTCATTCAATTTCTCGGGATAAATATGTTTGATAGCATTATTATAGGCGATAAAATCAATACCATCATCCAGCCCCAGCCAAAGATTCTTGTTCTTGTCGATAAAAAGCATCAGGATATTGTTATTCTGCAACCCCTCCTTCCGGGAGAGGTTTTGAATGATCTCCCCCTTTTTATTGACAATATAGGCTCCGTCAAGATTGGTCCCGATAGCCAGCCAGTCTTTGTTAACCGAGATAGCTGTCAGCACCCGCTCATTGACAAAAGGATTCGGACCGACAAAGTGAAAAGGCGTTATCGTATTTCCGGATAGGATATAAAATCCAGTATTCACCGTGCCCACGAAACTGCTGTCCACACCAAACGGAAAAAGACAGGAGACCCGATAGTTCAAAGGCAGTACACTTGACTTTAGAAAGGGAGCCCATAGACCATCCCTGAACTCCAGCAAACCATTTTTCGCGTCCTGGGCTATCAGCTGGTTGTTGCTTTCCCCCAGAAAAAGCCAATCCGAAGCGGCTGGATAGACCGTGATCATATTATTATTGAGCTGGAAAATCTTTTCCCGGCAGAGGAAAAAGACATCATTACCATATGGAACAATATTCCATATGTCGGAAAAGCTATAATTATTATGTAAAAGCAGTTTTTTTAGAGAAGTATAGACCAGCTTGCCGTTCTTATCCGGAGAAAAATAGCCGAAGTCGTCCTGCCCCCCGGCATAGATACGATTATCCTTACCAATAGCGACTGACCGGACCACCGTTTTGTTGGGCAAAGGATAACTTTTCCAGTAATTGCCGTCAAAACTCAAAAGACCTTCATAATTGGCGAAATACATCACCCCATTCCTGTCCTGCACAATTCCCCGGTTTTGAGTGCCCGCACTGTAGACATCCCTCGGATAATTCACGATATCCGGGATACCGATCGTGTTCTGACCCCGGCAAATCAGGCTCATCCACAACAAAATGATCGTAAAATGGGTCTTTGACATAAATTGATGCGTACTCATATGGCAGTTCAGAACCTTTATTGACCTTTATGATTAAAGATAAAATATTTTGAGGTCGATCGGCGGGAAAGATGTAGATTAAAGCAGAGTTAATAAACTTTGATGTAGTGATGTTGTGGCGGAAAAGCCCATTTTAAAGGGACTTTACACTTGTGATGTAGTGTTGATGTAGTCAAAAACTGGCTATTTGAGCAATGTCCGTATATTTTTGTCGTATGAAAAAACAAACTAACGTACTGCTTCTGCTTGCCTCTCTGCTTGCACTTTCCTCCCAGGCCGTTTTTTCCCAAAAGCTCGGTATTTTCGATGGCCATGGTGACGTAGGCACCGGTGTCAAACCCGGCTCCGCCAGCTTTATTCCCGAAACAGGTCAATACGTGATCTCCGGAGCCGGCTACAACGTCTGGGCCGACCATGACGAGTTTCAATACGTATGGAAGAAGATGACCGGCGATTTCATTCTTTATACCCGCGCGGAATTCCTGGGTACCTGGGTCAGCTATCACCGTAAAGTTGGCTGGATGGTCCGGAAAAGCCTCGACGGCAATTCCCCCCATGTCAATGCCGTAGAACATGGCGACGGTCTGACCTCCTTGCAGTTTCGCCGCACCGCCGGCGCCCAGACCGAAGAGCATAAGCTCAAAATGACCCACGCCAACATTCTCCAGCTGGAAAGAAAAGGGAATCAATATATTATGCGCGCAGCCATCTATGGCGACACCTATCTGACAGATACCGTGAACGTCGATCTCGGCGATGACGTTTATGTGGGCCTTTTCGTCGGCTCCCACAATTCCGACGTACTCGAAACAGGCGTTTTCAGCAATGTCAGCATCTCGATCCCCCATAAAGGCGAGTCCGACCAGCGGACCCAGATGACCCTCGGCTCCAACCTCGAATTGCTGGACGTCGCCTCCGGCCACCGCGAAACGATCTACAAAGTGCCTTATTCCATCCAGGCCCCCAACTGGACACCCGATGGAAAAAGTCTCATTTTTAATGACGCCAAAGGTCTGATCTACCGCTTTGACCTGTCCAGCCGTACCCCCACACAGATCAATACCGGCACCGTCACCAACAATAACAATGACCACGTGATCTCTTTTGACGGAAAAATGCTGGGTCTGAGCAACTTCGTAAAAGATCTGGGCGGTTCGATCATTTATACCGTTCCCATCGAAGGCGGAACGCCCAAACAGATCACCCCTAAAGGCCCCTCCTACATGCATGGCTGGTCACCCGACGGAAAAAGCATCGTTTTCTGCGGCGAACGCAATGGTGAGTTCGACGTCTATAAAGTCCCCGCCACCGGCGGTAAGGAAGTCCGCCTCACCGACGTCAAAGGACTGGATGATGGTCCTGAATATACGCCGGATGGCCAATACATCTATTTCAACTCGGTCCGTTCAGGCCTGATGCAGATCTGGCGTATGAAACCCGATGGCAGCAACCAGGAGCAGATCACCACAGACGACCTCAACAACTGGTTCGCCCACATCTCCCCCGACGGAAAATGGTTCGTATACCTTTCCTTCCTGAAAGAAGAGACCCCCGCAGGCATCCATCCGCCATACAAGCATGTTTACATCCGGCTGCTGCCCATCGACGGGAAAGGAACGCCAAAAGTACTGGCCTACGTCTACGGCGGACAAGGTTCCATCAACACCCCGTCCTGGTCGCCCGATAGCAAACGAATCGCTTTTGTCAGCAACAGCGATATGAGCGGTAACTGAAAACGTAACGATTGAGCCATATCAAACCGCAAGGTTCCATATGGCCATTGAAAAAGTATTATGCCACATATGAAAAGAAAAGACTTTCTGAAAGCCTCCGCTTTTTTGGCGGCCGGCACACTGTTCCTGCCGGACCTGGTCCGCGCTGCTGCCAATACCAAAGTAAAAGACATCGGCATTCAGCTTTATACCGTACGGAAGGAAATGCTGGCTGACCCCACCGGCACCCTGAAACAGCTGGCAAAGATCGGGTTCAAAGAGATCGAATCCGCCCGCAGTGAAAAAGGCAATTACTACGGACTACAGCCAAAAGAGATCAAAAAGATCTGTGACGACAACGGCATGAAACTTCGCAGCGGCCATATCCATGTCGACAAAGACTGGAAAAAGTCCATCGAAGAAGCCACAGAGACAGGTCAGCAATACATCATCTCCGCCGTCCTTCCCTCAACAGGGCAGACGGTCGAACACTACCAGGAGTCCGCAGAAGCCTTCAACAAGCTGGGAGAAGAATGCAAAAAAGCAAACCTCCATTTCGGCTACCACAATCACGATTCGGAATTTGAAACGGTAAAAGGCGAAGTGCTTTACGACATTCTCCTGAAACATACAGACCCCTCCCTCGTCACCATGGAAATGGACCTGGGCTGGGTAGTAGCCGCCGGCCACGATCCCTTCCAGTACTTTAACAAGTACCCCGGCCGCTTCCCCTTATGGCACCTGAAGGACATGGACAAAGGCCGCAAACAAAGTACGGAGTTCGGAAAGGGACAGGTCGATATAAAAGGATTGCTTCAGCACGCAAAACAGGCGGGTATGAAACACTTCTTCCTCGAACAGGAAGAATATGCCCACACCGCTTTTGAAAGCATACAGATAGATTATAATTACTTGGAAAAACTCGATTACTAGCAAGCGCAGCGGCGCTGACTATTTTAATTGCCCGCCATGAAGGTATCTGGTTCATATTGGATAGTAGCAGGTTTCTGTTTTGCTCTATTGGCGCCACAACTGATCGTTGCCCAACCTGGGAAGGTCGCCGCGCAGCAGAAAACAACAATTCCGCAGCCCGTTCGCCAGGTCAAGCTAACCCACTTTACCCTTCAGTCCTCAGCCGTGATCGGAACAGCAGGCGACAGCCTGTCCTCTGTGAATTATCATTCTGCCGGTTATTGGTTCCCGGTAACCGTTCCATCCACTGTGCTGACCGGACTGGTCGCTAATAAGGTTTATCCGGACCCGTATACCGGCATGAACAATATGCTGATCCCGGACGCATCCGATACATTCAACCGCGAATACCATCTCGAACAATACAGCCATCTTCCCGGTGAACCCAATCCCTGGAAGAAGCCTTATTGGTATCGTACCACTTTTTCCGTCCCCGCTGCCGACAAGGGACGGCATTTTCAGCTCATCTTCAAGGGCATCAACTACCGCGCAGCCGTATGGCTCAACGGCCGGCTCATAGCCGACTCGGCAAAAATGGTGGGGATGTTCGAGGAGTTTGACCTGGACGTTAGCGCTGTCATCCATGCCGGGGAAGACAACGCCCTCGCAGTAGAGATCTTCCCCCTCGATGTACCCGGAGAGCCATCCACGCCCCAACTGAAGGCAATGGAAGATTTTTATGACAATGGCGGACCGACAGGCGACATCGGCAAGAATGTGACCATGCTCAGCTCCGTTGGCTGGGACTGGATTCCCGAGGTACGCGATCGCAACATGGGGATCTGGCAGCCCGTATATCTCCGGACGACCGGCCACACCATCATCAGTCGGCCCCGGATCATCACGGAATTGCCTGCACTGCCGGACACCGGTCTGGCAAAGCTTTCCCTCGATCTCGATCTGACCGGTTACAGCGGGGCCCAACACCAGGGCAGCCTCGACGTGACGATCAGCCCCGCCAACTTTACCGGCACGCCGATCCATTTCACAAAGAGTCTGTCCATCGCAGGATCCACGTCAAAGACCATCCATCTGTCCTCTGCCGATATCCCCGGGCTGATGATCCGCCACCCCCATCTCTGGTGGCCAAACGGATACGGCCCACCAAATTTGTACCGCATCCGCCTCCGGTATAAAGACGAGGCTGGCATTTCCGATGATACCTCTTTTCTCTTCGGCATCCGCACCGTCAGCTCTTCTGCCACTACAGTCGATGGCTGGGTCCGCCGTGATTTTTATGTCAACGGCAAACGCGTACATCTCGTGGGCGGCGCCTGGGTTCCGGATATGATGCTGAATCGTGATTATCAGCGCTACGATTATGAATTACGGCTCTGCCGCAACGCCAACGTAAACATGGTTCGCATCTGGGGCGGCGGACTGGGCGAGACAGATGATTTTTATGAGCTGGCAGACCGCTATGGCATGCTGGTCTGGCAGGACTTCTGGATCACCGGGGATACCAACGGAGGCTTCAAAGGCTCTGCCGACTGGCCATTGCAAACTTCTGTTTTTGTAGACAATGTCATCAGCACCATTTACCGTATCAGGAATCACCCAAGCCTGCTGGTCTGGACTGGCGGCAACGAAGGTCATGCCCGCAAAGAACTCTACGACGCCATGCGCGACAACGTAGCCTCCATCGATGGCACGCGCCCCTTTATCCCATGCTCTTCCGGTTTTTCAAAGGCCCCCAAAGACTGGAAAGGTTCCTGGCCAGATGACCGCCCCGCCGGCGTATACAGCGGAGGTCCTTATTCCTGGCAGGACGATGCTCAATATTACCGGCTGGTTGACGCCGGAAAAGACTGGGTCTTCAAGGACGAGACCGGGATTCCTTCACAACCGCCCTACAACACCATTTCGAAGATCATCCCCAACCTCGTACCAGACAAGAACCTGCCCTATCCTCTCAACGACACCTGGGGTTATCACGATGCCTGCACAGGTAATGGGAAATACGATACCTATTATAAGGCAATGGTCGATCGCTACGGTGCAGCAACCGGCATTCGCGACTTCTCCGACAAAATGCAGCTGCTCAACGCCAACGGGTATCGAAGCACCTTCGAAGCCGCAGGACACAAGCTGAATGAGACCGGTGGAGTGATGCTATGGAAGCTCAACGCAGCTTTCCCCAGCGTCATCTGGCAGATCTATGACTGGTACCTCGAACCTAACGCGGGGTATTATTTTATGCAGCGGGCCTGCGAACCGGTGCATATCCAGCTCAATCTCGACGACTCCGCAGTTGCCCTTATCAACCGTACCTATATCCGTCGCCCCGGATTGTTCTATGACGCTGAGGTAGTAAACATGACAGGCAAAACGGTATTCAAAAAAGAAGGACAGACCAGCCTGGATACCACCGACACAAAAACAGTGTTTTCGCTGAAGGAAGTATTGCAAAAGGTCCGCGGCATTTCCTTTGTGCTGCTTCGCCTGAAGGACAACCAGGGCAGACCTCTGTCGCAGAACGTCTACTGGATGTCCCCCGGTCATGACTTCACCACCCTGAGATCGATGCCTTCTGCCCTTGTGCAGACAAAGGT
>Ga0310811_10002510_pt1 | contig 22975 bp, 18 predicted proteins | sample YCmetagenome_FD_207642 | JGI IMG/M metagenome (GOLD analysis project Ga0310811, IMG submission 207642) | Soil microbial communities from experimental microcosm in Duke University, North Carolina, United States - YC | ecosystem: Engineered > Artificial ecosystem > Soil microcosm > Unclassified ...
CATGCCATAGGATATTTGAGTTTTTTGCCTATTTTGCTCTCGTTATATTGCGATCTTCAATGAATTGAAGCTATCGCTTAAAGTCTCGCCGGAAAACTGGCAGTTTTACAACCACGAGACGATAAGTGACGGCCCATGACCTCTTTGGCGTGGGCCCACTTGTTCGTGGTTGGGCATGCCAGTGCCTCCGGCGGCAAGTTGGGTACCACGCCTCTTTTTTGCCCTCCTTGCAGCCGACGGTAGTGCTGCCACCAATGAGTAACAACATAATGGGCCATCAAATTCGCTTCAAAGCCATAGGGCATTGTATTGAAAACGGAGACATTAAATCCATTGAAGACCTATTCAAGTTTGTCCCTATGGCGGTACTTGCGCGAGAACTGGATTTACATTCTCTAACTGTTAGAAAAAGATGCTTCGGCCGGGATGGATTTACGATCCGAGAAATGATACTCCTTTCGGAATTGTTCGGGATAAGCCCAGATATTTTCTTTCAATTCTTAATGAAAATTGAAGAGGATCAAATGAATGCAGGACGCAAAAAGCCTCCTGAAAATGGGGACGGTGTAAATTTGTATATCAGTACCTAAATTTAACTTCTCCGAAACATTTCGTACTACGAAAGTTTTCATACATTTGGTGGTAAACCACCGAGTATGAAAAAATATTTTATTTTATTGACCGCGGCTTCGGCAGTTATCTCCCTGAATGCCAAGGCACAAGATGGCAACGGGACGCCCAAGCCCAAACACAAGTCCACCAAAGAGATCATCATCCGTGAAGACGGAGACAAGGACAAAGGCAAGACCACCATCGTCATCGACGAGGACGGGAAGGTCACCGTCAACGGGAAACCTTCCGCCGATTGGGACGGGGGGAAGGTGAATATTGTCCGTGACTTTGATTTCGATGCGCCCAAAATCATGCTTGACCGGGATTTGGCAGGGCAGCAGACCATTAAATTCAAAATGTTGCAGGACGGTCTTGCCTTTGAAAAGGTCCGCCTGGGGGTATACACCTCCGAGGATGAAAGGGGCGCCAAGGTTACCCGCGTTACCGATAGTAGCGCCGCCTTCAAGGCCGGTCTGAAAGAAGGGGACGTCATAACCAAGGTCGATAATACGCCCATCTCCAACCCCGACGCCTTGTCCAAGGTCATCCGTGAGCACAAGCCGGGTGACGCTGTTGCCATCCACTATCTCCGCGGCGACAAAGAGGAACAAGCCAGGGTAACGCTGGAGAAACCCGCCGACGTTTTCAAGACGTTTGCGTTTGACGCTATGCCGCGTATGAACTTCAGGTACTTTGGCCGTCCGCGTCTGGGCGCCAACATCCAGGACACCGAAGATACCACCGGCGTGAAGGTCCTCCGCGTGAACCCCGAGTCCCCCGCGGAAAAAGCCGGTCTCAAAAAGGACGACGTCATTACGTCGATCGACGGCAAGCCCGTCCATAGCGTTGACCAGGCCATGGACATACTGGGCGACGACGGCGACAAATTCAACTACCCGATGACGGTGAACCGCGGCGGCACCACCGTTACCCTGGAGGTGAAGATTCCGAGGGATTTGAAGACAGGGACGCTCTAATGTGGAGGCCACGGTGTAACCAGGCCCCGGCGGAAGCCGGGGCTTTTTTTGCCCCCGGGCTGGCCGGGCTTTTTAGTATTGCTTCTCCTGGAGCGATTCCAGTATGTTCACATAACTGACATACCGGTCCTCGGCGATCGTCCCGTTGATAACCCCCGCCTTGACGGCGCACCCCGGCTCTTCGAGGTGGAGACAGTCGTTGAACTGGCAATCGCCGAGCACCGCGCGCATTTCGGGGTAATAGTGCGAGAGCTCGTGACGGGCGACGTCCACGAGGCCGAATTCGCGCACGCCGGGCGTATCGATGATCTGACCGCCGCCGGGCAGGTCGAACATCTCGGCAAAGGTCGTGGTGTGCATGCCTTTGCCGCTCCAATCGCTTACTTCGCCGGTCCTAAGCCGCAGCTCGGGGAAAAGATGGTTGACGAGCGAGGATTTGCCCACGCCCGAGTGACCAGAAAGCAGGCTTACCTTGCCAGCCAGAAGCGCCGCGATGGCCGCTAAACCCTCGCCGGAGCGCACGCTCGTCAGCAGCACCGGATAACCGATGGCCGCGTACATGGCGGACCAGACCTCGTACCGTTCCATGTCGGCGTCCCGGTATACGTCCGCCTTATTGAAGACAAGACGCGCCGGCACGCCATACATTTCGGAGGCGATCAGGAACCGGTCGATAAAACCCTGGGAGGTGCGCGGCTCGCGAAGTGTGGCGATCAGCACCAGCTGGTCGAGGTTGGAGGCGATGATGTGGTGGTAGCGCTTGTTGTGCGGTGACTGGCGGGTGATGTAGTTGCGCCGGTCGTGGATAGCGGTGATGATGGCGGAAGATTCGCCCTCGTTCTCGACGTCCATGTCAACCACGTCACCCACTGCGAGCGGGTTGGTCGAGGATATGTCGTCGATCTTGAACTTGCCTTTGGCGCGGGCGTTCCAAAACCTGCCGTCCCGGGACCTGGCCTGGTACCATACACCGGTCGACTTGTAGATCGTACCCTCCATCAGGGAAATTTACGAAGAATCGTGTAGCGGAGCGTCATCTCGACGCCCACAAGGAGGAAAGCGGCCAGCGCGAAGGGCCAGTACTCCTCGATGTACCGTTCATAGCTGGTGACCTCCACCTTCGACTTTTCCAGCGTATCGATATTACGATATATGCTGTCCAGGCTGGCGTTATCGGTAGCCCTGTAGTACTGGCCGCCGGTAGAGGATGCTATATCCCTGAGCAGCTTTTCGTCTATGCCGGCCTTCTCCTGGGTGACGGAGCCGTCCGCGTTGGGCGTCGGGGCGTAACCCTCCGTACCGATGCCGACGGTATAGACCTTTATCCCGATGGCCTTGGCGATCTCCTTGGCGGTATTGGGGTCGATCAGCCCGCCGTTGTTAACGCCGTCGGTCAGCAGGATGACGATCCGGCTTTTCGACGGGCTGTTCTTGAGGCGCTCCACGCTGGTGGCCAGCCCGGAGCCGATGGCGGTCCCGTCCTGTAGCAACCCTGGCCGGATCGCGCTGATCTGCGAAATGACCGCCTGGCGGTCCGTCGTCAGGGGACACATGGTGAAACTTTCCCCGGAAAAGATAACCACGCCGATCCGGTCGGTGGGCCGGTGCAACACAAAATCGATCGCTTCCTTCTTGGCCGCCTCCATGCGGTTGGGGGAAAAGTCCTCGGAGGTCATCGACCCGCTGACGTCGATACAAAGGATGATATCCAGCCCTTCGCCGGTCACCTGTTGCTGGACATTCCGGATTTGCGGGCGCGCCAGGGCGATGATCAGGAAGGCTACCGCCAGCAGGCGGAGTACGAAGAGCGCGCGGGCCAGCGCGGTCTTGAAAGTGGACACGCCCTTGAAGTGCGTCGTGGAGGAAACCTGGAAGGTTGCCCGCAGGTGTCCCTTCCGGCTCACGCGCCACCAGATCATCAGCGGGATGAGCGCCATGAGAAAGAAGACCCACGGCCAGGCAAAGGTGATATGTTGGAGCCAGTAGAAGATCACGACGCTTTTTCGGTTTTGTGGAGAATATCGAGGGCCTTGCGGACCTGTTCCCTGGACTGCTTATGGAGCTCGTTGCCCGGAAAATACTTCGCAAACTTTACCGCGTCTTCGAGGTGGAGCGTCTCCGCGATGGCCGACCGTTCCCGGCCGTCGGAAACCCTCTCCGAAAGCCGCCCCAGCAGGTCGCTGGTGGTGAACTGGGAGGTGTTCCACCCATATTCCCGGAAAAGGTAACGTTTCAACACGCCGTCCAGGGCGGTATAAAAAGGTTTTATGTCCGCCGAGGCATCCGGTAGCGCCAATGCGTCGAGGTTCCTGATCGCCTCTTCATAAGGGGGGAGCGTTTCAGCGGGTTCGCCGCCCTCGACCGCGCTTTTCTTAGAACGAAGCGCACGGATAAGTAAGAATATCAGCGCGCCGAGGACCAGCACGGACGCACTGATCCAGATCCAGGGCAAAATGGCCGGTACCTGTACGATGTCCTTGATGTCCCTTATCTGGTCCTGGGCCTTCATGGGCAGGAAGCCCACGTCCACCCCCAGGCTGTCGGTGACGACGTCGGTACCCGGCAGCTCGAAGGCGGGTATCACCCAATGTCCGCTGTCAAAGCTCGTTACCGTGACGACCTGTTGGAGCTGGATCATGAACTTGTCCGAGACCGTATCGATCTTGCTCCGGGTAACGACTTCGAAATGAGGAAGCGAATCGGGGATATGAACGAACAGGGGATTGCCGGGTGTCGAACGGACCGTAAAGGTGAGCCGGATCGGCTCCCCGATGAGGATGGCCTGCCTGTCCGCGGAGATGTCCGCCGAAAGACCGTTGGGCACGGATTGGGCGCCGGCGCTTGCGGCCAGCGTCATCAGGGTCATGTACAGTAAAGCGCGTCGCATGGGTTTGTTCATCGGCGGTTCCTGTGGGCGAAAAACTTTTGCAGCACCTTTACATAGTCCTCCCCGGTCCCGATATGCAGGAGGTCCGAGCCGGCCCTTACAAAGATCTGCTTGCATTCGTCGTTATAGCGGTGAAACTGTTCTTCATATTCCTTCCGGACGTACGGGCTGGCCGTATCCACGTACGCGACCGCACCCGTTTCCGCGTCCTCAACCTCCAGCAGACCCACGTCCGGGAGGATCATATCCATCCGGTCGTACGCCTTGATCCCGATCAGGTCGTGCTTGCTCGACGCCACGCGGAGCGCGTCCTCGTAGTGCTCGTCCAGGAAGTCGCTCAGGACAAAAGCGATGCTCTTTTGCTTACAGCTGTTATTGAGGTAACGGATCGCCTCGGTAATGTTGGTTCCCTTGTGTTTTGGCGCAGACGTTAGCATCTCCCGGACGATATAAAGGGCGTGCTGCCGTCCTTTCCTCGGTGGGATGAACTTTTCCACCTGGTCGGAGAAAAAAATGACGCCGACCTTGTCGTTGTTGTTGATGGCGCTGAAGGTCACCACGGCCGACACCTCGGTGATCAGGTCCTTTTTACGCTGGTGGTGCGTTCCGAAAAGCGCGCTCGAGCTCACGTCCACGAGCAGCAGCACCGTCAGCTCCCGCTCTTCTTCGAATACCTTGCTGTAGGGGTGGGAAAAACGGGCCGAAACATTCCAGTCGATAAACCTGATGTCATCCCCTGGCTGGTATTCCCGGACTTCCTTAAAGCTCATGCCACGGCCCTTAAAGGCGGAGTGATACTCCCCCTTGAAAAGGTCGTTCGAAAGCTTCCGGCTCTTGATCTCCAGCTCCCGGACCTTACGGATGATATCGGCGGTCGTCATCATGGCACGTTCACGACCTTCAGTACGTCGTCGATAATGTTGGTTACGTTTATGCCTTCGGCCTCCGCTTCGTACGTCAGTCCCAGGCGGTGCCGGAGCACGTCGTGGGCGATGGTACGGATGTCCTCGGGGATCACGTAGGCACGACCTGCCAGGAACGCCACGGCCTTGGAGGCCAGCGCCAGGTTGATCGAGGCCCGGGGCGATCCGCCATAGGCGATCAGGCTTTTTAGTTTCTCCAGCTTGTACTTTTCGGGGAAACGGGTGGCAAAAACGATATCCAGGATATAGTTTTCGATTTTTTCGTCCATGTACACCTGGCGGACGAGGTCACGGGCACTCAGAATTTCCTGGACGGAAACCACCTGTTTGACTTGCTGGGTGTTCGCGGCGCCCTGTACATTCTGGCGGATGATCAATTGCTCCTCCTCCTTTTTGGGGTAACCTACAACGACCTTGAGCATAAACCGGTCGACCTGGGCTTCGGGCAGCGGGTATGTTCCTTCCTGCTCGATGGGGTTTTGGGTCGCCATGACCAGGAAGGGCTCGTCCAGCTTGTAGCTCGTTTCGCTGATGGTCACCTGGCGCTCCTGCATGGCTTCGAGCAACGCGCTTTGTACCTTTGCCGGGGCGCGGTTGATTTCATCCGCCAGGATGAAGTGGGCGAAAATGGGGCCCTTGCGAACCACAAACTCGTTTTTCTGCTGATTATAAATCATCGTCCCCAGCACGTCCGCGGGCAAAAGGTCCGGGGTGAACTGGATACGGCTGAAAGCGGCGTTGATCGACTGGGCGAGCGATTTGATCGACAGCGTCTTGGCCAGCCCGGGCACCCCTTCCAAAAGGATGTGGCCGTTGCTCAGCAGACCGATCAGGAGCCGGTCGATCATATAGGTCTGACCCACGATCACCTTGTTGATCTCCGTACGGACCCGGTCTATAAAGACGCCGGCCGATTGGATCTTTTCATTTACAAGCCGAATGTCTTCAGCGGTTTGTATCATGGAATGGCCATTTTAGGACCCAATATTAGCAAATAATTTGCCTAACCCGGCAACCCGTCTTCCATGAGCGGATTTTAACGTTTTTGCCTAGGTTTGCACCCATGAGTGAAGGATATGACAGCCTGGCGGAACGTTGGGCCGCCCTCGAGGGTGAATTGGTGGAACGTTTTGGTAAAAGGCCCGATCTAAACGCCATATTGTTCCTGATTGGCATCCAGGAGTCCGGGCAGGACCGGGACAGCTTTACCAAGGAAGAAAAACAGGACCTTATGCACGTAGCCGTCTGCCACCTGCTGTCCGCCAGCGGGTACTACGCCCTGGAAGGGATCGACGAGGACGGCTGGCCGCACTATACCCAGCTCAAAGCCCTACCGGCCTTTTCCCTGGCAGAGCAGGAAAATTTTATCAAAGACCACGTGCTTTTGTATTTTGATCAACATGCGTAGCCTCCTCCTTTGTATCGCCTTTATCCCCATGCTGCTTACAGCCCATCCGAAACGGGTGCGGATCGTCACCACCTCCGGGACCATCATCGTCGAGCTGAGCGATAGGACGCCCAAACATCGGGATAATTTCCTTCGGCTGGTTCGGCGCCACGCGCTCGACAGCACCTTGTTTCACCGCGTCATCCCGCACTTCATGATTCAGGCCGGGGACCCCACGTCCAAACACGCCGCCCCCGGCGTACAGCTGGGCGACGGGGACGTAGGATATACCATTCCCGCCGAGTTCGACACCGCGCTCTTTCATCAGCGCGGGGTTTTGGCCGCCGCCCGGGACAACAATCCCGCCAAGGCCAGCAGCGGTTGTCAGTTCTATATCGTGCAGGGCAAGACCTACACCGACGCCGAGCTCGACAACCTCGAGCGCACCCGGCTTCAAGGCCGCAAGATTCCGGTGGCGCACCGACAGGTCTATAAAACGGTTGGCGGCACACCATGGCTCGACATGAACTACACCGTCTTTGGAAAAGTAATCTCGGGTATGGACGTAGTGGACGCCATCGCCGCCGTCAAAACCGACCAAAACAACCGTCCCGTCAGCGATGTACGCATCCTGAAGGCGCGCGTGATACACAAATTTTTATTTTTCTGATTGCTCTAAAAACAGCACCTTAGCGCTTCAAATTATCACCTTCATATGAATTTCCCCGATACTCTCCGTTACACAAAGGACCATGAATGGATCCGCCTGGAAGGCAACGTCGCCACCATCGGCATCACCGAATTCGCCCAGAGCGAACTGGGAGACATCGTTTACGTGGAAATCGAAACCAAGGGCAAGAAGCTGGCTGCCGAAGCCGTATTTGGCACCGTCGAGGCGGTAAAGACCGTCAGTGATCTTTTCCTGCCCGTAGCAGGCACCATCGACGAAGTCAACCCCGCCCTGGAAGGCCAGCCGGAGCTCGTCAACAGCGATCCTTACGGAGAGGGCTGGATGATCAAAATGACGGTCGACAACATCGCGGACGTAGACCAGCTCATGAGCGCCGACGCTTATAAAAACCTGGTCGGTTAAACCATCATGCTTTATCGCCTGTTAAAACGCAGCTACTGGCCGGCGGTCGTCTGGTCGGTGATTATAATATTGCTCCTGGTCCTGCCGGCCAAAGACGTATCCCTTCCGAAGGGCGCCTTCTCCATATTCCTGGAGAGGGTCCACGCGGACAAGCTCGTCCATTTCACGTTATTTGGCGTTTTTGTGGGTCTTTGGACGATTCCCTACGCGGACAAACACAGCCCGGCGGCCAATACCCGTTTCTTCCTCCTGATTTGTATCGCCGCCTGCCTGTTCGGCGCCGCGATGGAATTCGTTCAATTGTACTTTACCAACCGCGACTACGAAAACGGGGACATCGTGGCGGACTCCCTGGGGGCGATCTCGGGGATGATTGTAAGTATGTTGTGGGTCAAGCGGGAGCGCGCCCGCGTGGCGGCCTCCTAGGGCGACGCAGCCGCCCTGTGCGAAGCGCCATCATAAGACACGAAAAAGCCCCTGTGGAAACAGGGGCCGCTTCACCAAAACTAACTGCTTATGAGAAAATTGACTGCTTGCTTATTTATAAGTAGGATTCAAATCTGGAGCCAAAGTTTAGAAAAGTATTGTTAAGAAATCTCTAATCTATTTTCTTTTTCCTAATCTATTGTTCGGCGTCCTTTTGCTAAATCCTTTATGCAAAGTTAGGGCGTTTTCAGCCTGTCCAGTGCAAAAGTTTTGTTATAGAATGTCTCCTGCGGGCTCATTTAACAATGAGTCGACTGGATAATATTAAGATACGTCACAAAAAACGAAATTCAAAGCGCGCCGCCGAATGATTTTCAAATTTTTGAAAATCAGTTGATTGTAAGTGGCGGGCTTTAGGCAGCCTATGAGTTGGCCATCTTCTCCGCGTTCTCAGCGAATTGCAGCGCGTCGATAAATTCCTGGATGTCCCCGTTCATGACGTCGTCAAGGTTATACGCGGTCAGGTTGATGCGGTGGTCGGTCACCCGGCCCTGGGGATAGTTATAGGTGCGGATCTTAGCGCTCCTGTCGCCGGTGGAGACGAGGCTTTTCCGGTGGCGGGCGATCTCCTCCTCCTGTTTGCGGACCTGTTCTTCGTAGAGTTTTGTCCTCATCATTTGCATCGCCTTTTCCCGGTTCCCCAACTGGGTACGCTCGGTCTGGCACATGACGACGGTTCCGGTGGGTAGGTGGGTAAGAATGACCTTGGTTTCGACCTTATTTACGTTTTGTCCCCCCGCGCCCCCGCTTCGGGCGGTTTCCATCTTGACGTCGCTGTCCTTTAACTCGAAGTCGATCTCTTCCGCTTCCGGCATGACGGCTACGGTGGCAGCCGAGGTGTGCACCCGGCCGCTGGCTTCGGTGGCCGGGACGCGTTGTACCCGGTGTACGCCGCTCTCGAACTTCAGGGTCCCGTACACGTCGTCGCCCTTTACCTCGACGTTCACTTCCTTGTATCCGCCGGCCGTCCCCTCGGTTTCGCTCAGGATCGACGTTTGGTATCCCTTGGCGTCGAGGTAGCGGAGGTACATCCGGAGGAGGTCTCCGGCAAAAAGCGAGGCTTCGTCCCCGCCGGTACCCGCCCGTATCTCGAGGATGGCGTTCTTCTCGTCCTGGGGGTCTTTTGGAATGAGCATCTGTCGGATTTGCGATTCCAGCTTGTCCTTGCTTTCTTCCAGACCCTCGGTTTCACCCTTGGCCAATTCCCGCAGCTCCTCATCGTCGCCATAGAGGGCTTCCCGGTTGAATTCGATATCGTCCAGGACGCGCTTATAGGCCTCGTAGGCCTTGACGATCTTTTCCAGGCTACGATACTCCTTGCTCAGCTTGCTGAAACGGGCGTTGTCGTTCACTACCTCCGGGTTCGTCAGGGCGACGCCGGTATCCTCGAATTTGGCCTTGATGGCTTCCAGTTTATCTAACATACCTTTACCGGCGCTTTGTCGCATTTACGGCTTTGGCGCCAGGGCGCAAAATTAACAAATCTTCAGATGGGATACTGGAAAATACAGGCGGACGGGTTGTTCGATGGGTATAAAATTGACGCCGATCGCGTCCTGGTCGGGGAAGACGATGGCACGATTGCCGCGGTGGTGCCGGAGGCAGAAGCCGGAAGCGATGTCCAACGCATCCGCGGGTTGTTGTGCCCCGGTTTTGTAAATACCCATTGTCACCTGGAGCTATCCCACATGGCGGGCGTCATCCCCGAGGATACCGGTCTGGTGGATTTCCTGTTACAGGTCCTGGGCAAACGAGGAGAGATCGGGAGGGATCCCCTGGAAGCGGCACGCCAGGCGGACCGGGCGATGCAGGCGGAGGGTATTGTCGCCGTCGGGGACATTTCCAACAACATCAGCACCCTACCTGTCAAGGCAGCCAGCGCCCTTTACTACCATACCTTCGTGGAGACCATGGGCTTTTTGCCTGCCTCCGCGGAGAGCCGTCTGGCTCAGTCCAGACAGGTATACGACGCGGCGGCACGGTCGCTGGGCGCGGCCAGCCTCGTTGCCCATGCTCCTTATTCCGTTTCCCGGCCGCTGTTCGAGGCCATCAACCGGACCTATGCGGGCAAGGGCGGCATATTCTCTATCCATAACCAGGAATCCGAGGCCGAAAACCAGTTCTATCGTGAAGGGTCGGGGGACTTCCTCCGTCTCTACGCCGCGCTCGGACAGTCGCCCGACTTCTTCGAGGCCGCCTCGAAAAGCTCGCTGGCCACCTATCTGCCCTGGATTTCCGAACCTTCGACCCTCCTGCTCGTACACGACGTCGCCAGCGACGCGGATGACATACGTTTCGCCATGACGCTTACCCGCCAGCGTGGACAATCCTTATATTGGTGTCTTTGTCCCGGCGCCAACCGGTACATACAACGCACCCTTCCGCCGGTCATGGAGCTCCGCGCGCTGGGTTGCACCCTTACGCTGGGCACGGACAGCCTGGCTTCGAACCAGCGGCTCAGCATACTGTCTGAAATCCTGCTCCTGCAGGAAGCGTTCCCGGCGGTTCCCCTCGAAGAAATGCTGGGATGGGCCACCCGTAACGGCGCGCAGGCCCTTGGGATGGGGGACGTGTTAGGCAGCTTTACCCCTGGCGCCCGCCCGGGCGTTCTCGTGCTGGAAGGTTGGGCCGACGACAGGCTTGGCGCGACCACCGGTGTCCGCCGGCTTTTCTGACCGGCTTCGCTATTTTTGCCAAAAAAAAATATGCGCGCAATCGTCTTGAAGGGTCCGGGTGGCGTCGAACAACTCCAATCGGTGGAGCTGCCCCAGCCCATCTCCCGTCCCGATGAAGTCCTGGTTCGGGTCAATGCCATCAGCATCAATCCGGTCGATGCAAAAACGCGGGCGGGGAAAGGCGTATACGGGCGCATCAAGTCGGAAGACCCCATCATACTGGGCTGGGACGTCTCCGGTGTCGTCGTCGAATCGAATGCCGGGCAGTTCGCCAAGGGCGACGAGGTGTTTGGCATGGTGCGCTTCCCTGGCCACGGCAAGGCGTATGCGGAATACGTCGCGGCGCCGGCCGCGGACCTCGCCGCCAAGCCCGCGGGGATTACCCACACGAACGCGGCGGCGTCCTGTCTGGCGTGTCTGACCGCGTGGCAGGCCTTGACGGAGCACGTCCGGATCAAACCCGGCCAGCGGGTGCTGATACACGCTGCCGCCGGTGGCGTCGGTCACTTTGCCGTACAGCTCGCCAAACACTTCGGAGCCTATGTGATCGGAACCGCTTCGGCCGCCAACAGGGACTTTGTATTGGATCTGGGCGCCGACGAGCACGTCGACTATAAGGCCCAGGCGCTGGAGGACGCGGTGGCGGATGTGGACGTGGTGCTGGATACTATTGGCGGGGACAATATCGACAAGTCCCTCCCGGTGATCCGCAAAGGCGGGACGATCATCAGCATCCCTTCCGGCATGAGCGAATCGGTGACCGATAAGGCAAAGGCGATGGGTATAAACGGTTTCTTTTTCCTGGTGCGATCGAGTGGCGAAGACATGGGCAAGATCGCCACCCTCCTGGAAAATGGCGCGATCCAACCGCACGTATCCCAGGTCTTTCCGTTTGCCGATATGGGACAGGCGCACCTGCAGATCGAATCCGGCCGCACCCGGGGCAAACTGGCGCTGAGGTTACCCTAGTATATCCTGCAACACCGGCAGGGAGCGGAGTTTTCCGAAGTCGGGCACGTGGAGCGCATAGAACAGCTGGTAGGCCTCGAGCAGGCTGCGTCTCAGCTCCCGGTTCAACCGGATGGCGCCGAGCCCGGCCACCGTCCCGGCTTCCATCAGGGCGGTCGTGGCTTCCGCCAGATACCCATCCAGGTAATAGGCGTGCACCGGTCTCTCGGTCACGTACATCCCTTCCTGCAGGTCGAGGACCGGGGTATGCTCCGAATAACGGCCGCCTATCTGGAAACCGAGATAGGCTGCGAGCGCCAGGGTAAAGTGGAGGGCGTAGTTGGCGGCCGTAAGGTCGTCGGATGCGTCCAGCCGGATCAGCGAGGTCTCTATGAAATCATATAGATCCGGATTGGCTTCCGGCTGTTTGAGGCACTTCTGCAGAAGCTCCATCATATACATGACCAACGTATTCCGTATCATACCGGCATATACCTGGCGGTAGACATAGCTCCATTTGAACTCCTTTATGCGGTGCAGGTTGCGTTGGTCCTGGTGATAGACCACCATGTCCAGGATCGCCGCGGGCTGGAACAACCCGGCGCGGGTGCCCCCTTTTTTCTCCGTCCTTACGCCGTTTACGATATAGGACTGGACGCCGAACAGCTCGGTGTACATCAGCACGATCAGGCTGGTGTCTCCATATTTCACGGCGCGCAATACTATGCCTTTGGTCGAATGGATCATGGTCAATGTATAAATACAATCTTCGCGGCCAGGTGCTCCTGGTTCTGCGGACCGGCGACGAGGACGAGGTAGACCCCGGTGGCGACCCGCCTGCCCGAATAGTCGTTCCCGTTCCATACCGCTTGTCCACCCAGGGCGACGGTCTGGTAAACGAGACGTCCGCCCAGCTCGGTAATTTTCACGACCGCACCCTCCGGCACGCCGCGGACGGCGATCGTACCCGAATACCCGGGCGGCACGGGATTCGGGAAGACCAGCAGCCCGCCGGATTGTCCCGCCTGGGTAGCGTCGCCCCGGAAAGAACACATACCCGCCGGGGTACTGAAAAATACTTCTCCCGTTTTCCCGTCGATACCGATCGCGTTGATCGTGTCATTGAATAGCGGACTGTTGGCCGTATTAAAGGTCGTGATCACCTGCGTGCCGTCCTCGCTGATCAGCCAGGCGCCGGCCGTGGTGCCCACCCACTTCCTGTCGGCGCCGTCCACCGCCATGCAGCGCACCGATTGTCCCTGGAACAGATACCCCGCAAAGGCATCCTGCTGGACCACCGGCCAGGTGACGTCGCATCCGCCCGAAAATATCGATGCCCCACACTCCACTACCCCGATACCGTTATTGGTGCCCATCCATACCAGCCCTTGCCGGTCCATTATTATACAATTCACCGTGGGGTCTGGGAGGTTTCCCTGTCCTGCCCCGGGCAGATAAGATTTCCATTGCTGGGTGGCGGGGTTGAAACACAATGCGCCGTATCCCGAGGGGCCCGCGGCCCAGATGTATCCATATGCATCGCTGACCGGCGCGCCCAGCTGGTTTCCGGGTATGAGGAACGGCGGACCGTAAGACGTCACCGACCCGTCAGGGGTCATCGCTTCCAAAGGTCGCTGGGCGCCGCTGTTGATCATCCATAACCGTCGGCTGGAATCATAGGCCAGACCGGTAATCGAGCCGGAACCCGCGCCGGCGGCCAAACCGCCGGTCAGCCGGAACAGACCGCCCTGGGTTGCCCCCGCATACACGGTATCGCCCCGGACCGCTATCGCTCCCACGTCGTGCGTGCCGGCCATGGCCGGCTGTGTCAGGCTGTTAAAGGCCGTCCACTGCGAGCCGTCGAAGTGATAGAACCCGGTGGTGTCACCCCCGCCCGCTATCCAAAGGTCGCCCCCCACGGCCTGCATCTGGCCGTCGAGCGGTCCGTCGGGTGAATTGGGGACCAACGCTTCCAGCGTTGCTCCGTTCCACAACAGCAATCCCCTTTGCGCGTCGGCTATCCAGGTCACCGCGTCGTCTACGAGCACGCCCCGCGGGTCGGCCAGGGATGCCCCTTCCAACGTCCGGGCGACGGCGCCCGCGGTCCCCAGCCAGGTGATGCGCCCGGTTGTCCCGCCCGGGTCCTGCTCGCTGATTATCAAGCTGTCGCCTCCGGTCTGGATGGCCCGGATGGTCCATCCCGCGGCATACCAGGGGCGCCAGACGCCGCCGGTATACGCGTATACGGAATCGTTGCGTAGCACGTAAATCGTTTGCCCGTCGCCAATGACGTCCTGACACGGCAATATGTCCATGCCGGCGTCGCCGGTCGATACCTGCCAATTGGAGAAATCCGCGAGGTTGGCGGCGGCCTTTGGCGCCTTGCGCAGGCCGGTGGCGGTGGCTGCATACCAATACTGGCTATCCGACGCGACCGCGTATACCGGCGTCTGGACGCCGCCGGGCCCGATGACGTAGGTATCCTCTACGGCCGCTGCGGAGATGCCCACCACGACGATACCCAAACCCGTGGAAAGATACGCGCTGCCGCCTTCTATATGGACGTCATGGATGGTCTTGTCGCCCGTGACCTGCGCGATCTCGAGGTCGGGGACCTCGGTGATAGACGATCCTTCGACGAGGTCGACGTCGCTGTTGGCGTATCCGATGACAACCACGCCCTGCGCCGCCGCCAGTGCATTCACGCCGATGCTGTGCAACCCGTTGATGGTGCTGTAGCGGGTAATGACGTTGTCCGGCCCGGATACGTTGAACACCGACTGCGGCGTCGCTACCCAGATATCGCCGGCCGCTCCGCCGATACCCTGCGCATGGTGGTAGGAAAGGTGCGAGCGCCAGGCGCCAATGGGCTGTAACTGTGCACAGACACAACCCGGAAGGACCATCCACAGCCAAAAGATCGCGAGGCGCATACGTCAAAAATAGGCCAATCGGCAAATTTTGCGTTAGTTTGCGCCCATCATGTGGACCTACCTGGCAAAATGGGTGCTGAAGTTCCGGTTACCCTTGTTGATAGCGATTGCGCTGATTACCGCTTTGATGGGCTTTTTCGCCAGCCGCCTGCAGCTCAGCTACGAATTTTCGAAGTCGATTCCCGTAAATCATCCCAAATACCTGGAATACCAGGCCTTCCGTCGCGCCTTCGGGGACGACGGCGAGCTTTTGGTGGTAGGCCTGCGCACCGATAGCTTTTATACCCTGCCGGTCTTTACCGCCTATACGCGCCTGCAAAAAGGGCTCAAGAACATAAAGGGGGTGGAAACCATCCTAAGCGTACCCGCCGCCGTCGACCTGGTCAAGGACACCGCCACGACCAGCATGGCCATCAGGCCGGTGTTTCCGGCGTCGATCGCTTCCCCGGAGGCCCTCGACAGCGCCCACCGGCTCTTCGAACGGCTCCCGTTCTACCGGGGGTTGTTGTACAATCCGGACACCAGGGCCTACCTCATGGCGGTGAGCCTCGACAAGAACCTCATCAACTCCCCCGCCCGTACGCGGCTGATCAATACGATCCTGGACAGCCTGCACGCCTTCGAGCAGGAAACCCACCTGACCCTGGCCGTGAGCGGGCTGCCCCTGATCCGAACGGTCATGAGTAACCGCATCCAGCACGAGATGCAGTTTTTCCTCCTGGGCTCCCTCATACTGATGACCGTCATCCTGCTGGCCTTCTTCCGTTCGTTCAGCGCGATGGCCATATCCCTGCTGGTGGTGCTGATCGGGGTCGTTTGGAGCATGGGCACGACGGAGCTCCTGGGGTACAAGATCACCCTCCTGACCGCCCTCATGCCGCCGCTGGTGGTCGTGATCGGGGTGCCGAACTGTATCTACTTCCTTAATAAATACCACACGGAATTCCTGAAGGGCGCGGGCAAGGAAAACGCGCTCGTCGCCATGGTCAGCCGCATGGGCGTGGTGACCTTTATGTGCAACCTGTCGGCGGCCATCGGCTTTGCCGTCTTTGCGCTCACCCAAAGTCCCATCCTGAGGGAGTTCGGGGTGGTGGCGGGGATCAACATCATGGCCCTTTTCGTGGTGTCGTTTTGTATCCTGCCTCCCCTGCTGAGCTACCTTCCCGCACCAAAGCCCAACCACACCCGGTATATCGAGAACCCGCGTATCCAGGCGCTCCTGGAGCGGATCGAGCGCTGGGTGTTCCAACACCGGAAGGCGGTTTTCGCGGGCACCGCGCTGGTGCTGGCGGTGGCCGTGGCCGGTCTCTTCCGGTTGAAATCGGTGGGATTCATAGTGGACGATCTGCCCAAAAAAGACAAGCTGTACACCGACCTGAAATTCTTCGAGCAGAACTTCCACGGCGTGATGCCGCTGGAGATCGTCGTCGATACCAAAAAGCGGAACGGGCTTACCGGCTCAAAGGCGCTCAGGGTATACGCCCGCATGGATTCCCTGTCACAAACGATCGCGTCTTTCCCCGAAACGGGGCGACCCCTGTCGGTGGTCGAGGCGCTGAAATTCGTCAAGCAAGCCTTTTATGACGGGGACAGCGCCTATTACGCGCTCCCCACGGACTTCGACGGGGCCTTCCTGGCCGACTACCTTTCCCCGAAAAACGCGGCCGGCAAAAACGCCGGAAGTTTTGGCCGGCTCCTCAACTCCTTTGTGGATACAGCCAAGGAACGGACGCGCCTGAGCGTGAACATGGCGGACGTGGGTACCGAAAAACTGCCGCTCTTGCTGGACACCCTGCAAAAGAGGGCCGCGCAATTGTTCGATACCACCCACTACAAGGTCACGTTCACCGGTTCGACGGTTACATTCCTGGTGGGCTCCAGCTTTATCATCAACGGTCTCAAGGAAAGCATCCTTTGGGCGTTCCTGCTTATCGCGGCGTGCATGCTCTATTTATTCAGGTCGATACGCATCCTGATCTGTTCCCTCATCCCCAATATCATCCCACTGGTCATCACCGCCGGCGTCATGGGCTGGGCGGGCGTTGCATTGAAACCGAGCACCGTCCTGATCTTTAGCGTAGCCCTGGGGATCGCCATCGACGTCACCATCCGGTTCCTGGTTAATTATAAACAGGAGTTGGGAACGCATCAGGGCGACGTTCCGGCCACGGTAAGCCAGACGATCCGCCATACAGGTATTAGCATAATATATACTTCTCTTGTACTCATCGCGGGATTCATCATCTTTTGCTTTAGCAATTTCGGCGGGACCCAATCCCTCGGGTGGCTGACATCCCTCACGCTGCTGGTGGCGATGGTAACGAACCTCGTCCTGTTACCGGTATTGCTCATAGTAATTAATCCTAAGAGGAATAGGTAAAACAGGCTTTCGCCGGACCGTTGGAAGTTATCAAGAAACGATACGGTATCTCAATGATTATTCCAAATATTGCGGGAATAAAATAATTATTGCTTAATTTTAACGTTTGATAACGTGTTGCGCGCTCTCCCGAGCGCGCGCATCAGAGAGAAAACTTGACTCAAAACAACAGCAATTATCTACGTATGACTCCACAAAAAACTAACTGGAGCCGGTCGCCAAGAATTGGCGTACCTGGTGCGTTGAAATGGACAGCAATTGCTTCACTGGCCATTTTATCGACGATCGAGACACCCTACAGTGCCCATGCAGGCGAAATTCGTGCCGTCTTTGCGGCCAAGCCGGTTAAAGGTATAGTTAGGGACGAGAACGGTCAACCGCTGGCCAACGTAACGGTCACGGTTAAGGGTACCACCCGCGGTACGACGACCGACGAAGCGGGTAATTTCACCATCAACGCCGAACCCGGCGATGTACTGGTTTTCAGTTCTATCGGTACCGACCAACTGCAACAGAAGGTTGGGAAGGGCGATCACGTCCTGATCACCCTGAGCAAAAAAGACAAGTCCCTCGATGAGGTCGTTGTCGTCGGTTACGGTCAGGCCAAGAGCACCGCTACCGCGGTCGGTAACCTCGACATGGTCAGCTCCAAGCAGCTCCAGGAAAAGCCGGTTGCGGACGTGCTTGACGCCGTCCAGGGCCGCGTTCCGGGTCTGTCGATCCTCAGCTCCACGGGTGAGCCGAACGGCCAGGTGAGCGTGTCGCTGAACGGTGTCGGTTCGCTGACAGCGGACGTTACGCCCCTCATCATCCTCGACGGGGTACAGGTAGCCATCGGTACCCTCCTTCAAATGAACCCCAACGACATCGCGGACATGACCATCCTGAAGGATGCGGCGTCCACGTCGATCTACGGGGCCCGCGCGGCGAACGGCGTCATCATGGTTACGACCAAGAAGGGCACCCCCGGCCGTGACAACATCACGCTGCGTACGCAGTACGGCGTATCCAACATCGCGGATACCAAGTACTTCAAGTCGTTCATGAGCTCGGACGAGCTGGCCAACTTCCAGGTAGCGCAGTTCAATGCCGGGACCAACATCGGCTACGACCAGCACACCATGGACTCCATCCGCCAGGCCAACGGTAACGTCAATACCGAATGGTGGAAGTATTACTATAAGAAGAATTCGCCGGTTTTCCAGCAGGACCTCGTGTTCTCCGGCGGTACGTCCAAGACGCAATATTATATCGACGGTTCCTGGCTGAAAGACCAGGGCGTCGCCTACCGCTCGGAATTCAACCGGTATACCCTCCGTGCCAACATCACCTCGAAGGTGACGGATTGGGCTACGGTCGGTGTACAACTCGGCGGCGGTTACAGCGTGGCCCAAACCAACCCTTCCGGTTCGAACTCCACCAACCGCGGGTTGTTCTTCCTGGCGCCTTCGTACTATTCGCCCATCAACCCCGCCACCGGTCAGGAATATGTCTATATCCCGGGTTGGAACCACTTCAACCCCAAATACCGGGCTGACCAGCTTCCCAACCCGCTCAACCAGATCCAGCTGAATCCGACGGGCTTCCTGGAAATCCGGCCGCTCAAAGGGTTGACTTTCCGCTCAACGGCGGGTATGGATGCGTACGACTACCGCAACGAGTCGCTCACGATCCCCTCCCAGACCTTTAATAACAACTCCGGCAGCACGTACGAGGAATTCGACCGCGAGACGAAGCTGACGATCAACAACACGCTCGAGTATCAATTCAAGATCAAGGATCAGCATACCATCACCGCGCTGGCCGGTCAGGAATATATCGACGACAAATACAGCTACTTCAACGCTTCGTCCGCGGACCAGTCTGACGCCCGTCTGACGCTGCTGCAGAACGGTACGCAAAGCCTCGCTGTAAATTCGGATGCTTCTGAATATAACTATATCTCCTACTTCGGCCGTTTGAGCTACTCCTTCCGCGACAAGTACAACCTGGACCTGTCGATCCGGAATGACGCCTCTTCCCGTTTCGGGGCCGACGTCCGGAACGCGCTCTTTGGCGCTGCCGGTATCATGTGGTGGGCGAAGAAAGAAAGTTTCCTGAGCGGTGTAAAATGGCTGACCGACATCCAGGTCCGTGCGAGCCTGGGTACCCAGGGTAACTCGGCCATCGGCAACTACCAGTCGCTGGCGCTCGTCGGCAGCAATACCTACAACGGTGGAACCGGCTTTTACGTAAGCGCTCCCGGTAACCCCGACCTGACCTGGGAAAAGGTGCTGACCGGCATGTTCGGCGCCACCTTCACATTGTTCGATCGGGCGCACTTCGACCTCGCCTACTTCAACAAGCACACCAAGTCCATGCTGGTGAGCGTTCCCTACGCCTATACCTCCGGGTTTGCCAATATCGAGCAGAACGTGGGTACGCTGTTGAACCAGGGTCTCGACGCCAAGGTGAACATCGACATCGTAAAGACGCGTAAGCTGTGGATCTCCCCCTTCTTTACCGCAACGTATGTCAAGGAAAAGGTTACCTCGCTGTTCCAGGGTCTCGACCACTATGTCCTGCCGGGCTATGGTTTTGCCTGGATCGTGGGCAAACCGGTCATGTTCGTGGATCCGATCTTTGCCGGGGTAAATCCCCAGGACGGGAATCCGCAATGGTATGTGCCCGGTCCCAACCCGATGGTAACTACCAAGGATCCCAAGAACGTGACAGAGAATTATGATGGCGATCTGCTCCAGCAGAACACCGGCCACAAGCTGAACCCCCCGTTCTATGGTGGCTTCGGTGTGGACGCCACCTGGAAAGGCTTTGCGCTGAGCGTACAGTTCTCGTTCTACAGCCACAAGATCATCATCAACAACGACGAATACTTCTACGCCAACCCGAACCTGTTCGGTTTCTACAACCAGGCCAAGGAAGTTCAGAACTACTGGAAGAAACCCGGCGACATCGCTCAATACCCGAGCTTCAACAACCAAACCTGGACACAATTCGACAACCGCCTGGAAGAGAACGCCAGCTTTATGCGGATGAAGGTCGCTACGCTGAGCTACAACCTGCCGCACAGCATCCTGGAAAAAACAAAGGTTATCCAGGGCATCAAGCTGTACGTCACTGGTCGTAATCTGCTGACCTTCACGAAGTATCCCGGCGTCGACCCGGAGCCCAACTCCAACCTCGAGCTGGGTAGCTATCCCAACACCAAACAAATCGTCGGCGGTCTGGACGTCACCTTCTAGTACTATTAAACAGAAAGAAACATGAACAAGACGAAAATAAAACTTGCAATAGGGGCGCTCTCGCTGGTGACTTTGGCTTCGTGCAGCAAGAACCTCCTCAACCTGAACCCTCCGGATTCCATCGCCCTGGGTGAGGCTTTCCAACAAGTCAGCGACGCTGAAAAGTGGGACGGAGGTATTTACGCCACGCTCCGCGGCAACACCAACGGCGGTTACACCATGGCTCCCGACATCCAGGCCGACGAGCTGAACGCCACCCTGGACTATGGCAATAATTACGGTGGTATCCATACCTGGCAGGGCTTCACGGCCGGCGACTACGAGATCAGCGGTGAATGGAGCGCCTATTATGCGGCTATTTCCACCATCAACGCCGCCATCGAAGGTTACCCCAACATCAAGACCAGCTCCCCTTCGGATGTGGCCGAGATGAACGAGCTCACGGGCGACGCCTACCTGGCCAGGGCCTTTTATTATCACAAACTGGTGCTCCGCTGGGCTAAAGCCTATGACCCCAGCTCCGCTTCCACTGACCTGGGGGTTCCCCTGATGTTAAAGTACGACGTCAGCGCGCTGCCCGCGAGGGCCACGGTGGCTGATACCTATACACAGATCATGAGCGACATCACCACCGCGCGCGCGCTGCTCGACGGCGTTACCGGTCAGGCGGGATCCATATATTTCACCCAGGATGCCGTGCTGGCGCTCGAAGCCCGTGTAAAATTGTGCATGCACGACTGGGCCGGCGCCAAGGCGGCCGCCGATAGCGTGATTGCCACCGGTAATTATCCCTTGATCACCTCGCAGGCCGCTTTCAATAGCTATTGGCTTAATGATGACCCGGGTGAAACGATCATGCAACCCAACATCTCCCAGACCAACGAGCGCCCGAACGCCAATACCATGTACATCAACTACAATGTCGGCACCGGGGAAGACGATCCGTACTATATGCCCGCGCAATGGGTGGTCGATATGTATGATAACGCGGATATCCGTAAGACGTCTTACTATACGAATACGTCGGTCAACTTCCTCGGAAATACCTACACGAATGTTTGGGTTGTCGGCAAATTTCCGGGTAACCCTATCCTGCAATCCGCACCGGCGCCTCAGTCCAACTATCAGAACGCGCCAAAGATCTTCCGTGTAGCCGAAGATTATCTGATCTCCGCCGAAGCTGCCGTACAGGCCGGTAACCCCGGTGCAGCAGCTGCGCCGCTCAACGCCCTGCGTACGGCGCGTGGTCTTGCCGCCCTCGGTACCGTTGCGCTCCAGGACGTCATGGACGAACGCACCCGCGAATTGGCTTTCGAAGGCTTCCGCCTCGACGACCTGAAACGCTGGAACCTCGGTTTTACCCGTCACAATCCGCAAAACACCGCCATGCTGGTGGGTGGGGCCAACTACCTTGGCCAGACCCAGGCTGCAGGTGCGGATAAGTTCGTATGGGGTCTTCCGACGAACGATATCACCATCAACCACAACCTGGTGCAGAACCAGGGGTGGTAATTGATTAGGACTTAATACGATAGAGGCCGTCTTCGTTAGGAGACGGCCTCTATTATTTTTATTTGGCGGCTTGTGTTTTTCTATTTAATTTTGCCATTAACAAGTGAATAACATATAGGGCTATTTTTTCATTATTCCTGCCCTCCATTGCCACTATCCTGCTTTTAAAACCCGCAATCATCCCTGACAATCAAACGCTACCAGTTGTCCACGTCGTGGAAGACTGTGATGCTTATATATCGTTTGCAGGCGCCTGCCTGGCGCTAACCTGTGTATAAACACCCTAAGTCCGGGGCCGCAAGTGCGGCCCCTTTTTTTGGCCGGGGCGCTGCGCGGCTGCTATGGCAGGACTTCGCGGAGCTTGGCTTCGAGGTCGTCGCCGCGGAGGCCTATGGCAAGGATGTGGCCTTGGGGGTCGAGGAGGACGTTATAGGGGATGCCGGTGAATTGGTAGGCGTCGACGGCCTTGCTTTGCCAGAATTGGAGGTCGGAAATCTGGGTCCAGTCGAGGTGGTCGTCGTGTATGGCCTTGAGCCAGGGGCCTTTTTCCTGGTCAAGGGACACGCCCACGATGGCGAAGTTCTTGTTTTTGAATTGATTATAGGCCTTGACGACGTTGGGGTTTTCGGCCCGGCAGGGGGGGCACCAGCTGGCCCAGAAGTCGACGAGCACGAATTTGCCACGGAGGCTGCTGAGCGTAAAGGTCTTACCCGCGGTATCGGGGAGGGTCAGCTCGGGGGCGATGCTGCCTACGTGCGGGATACCCGACGCTTTGCCGACGGCAGCCATCTGACCGGATACGATGGCGTCCTTCGGAAACCGCTGTTGCAACCCCTGTGCGAGCGCATTGAGGGTATCGACGCTGTAGCTGCTGGTATTTATTTCGGATTGCTCCGCCGCATCATGGTCTGCGCCGATCG
>Ga0310811_10002511_pt1 | contig 22970 bp, 14 predicted proteins | sample YCmetagenome_FD_207642 | JGI IMG/M metagenome (GOLD analysis project Ga0310811, IMG submission 207642) | Soil microbial communities from experimental microcosm in Duke University, North Carolina, United States - YC | ecosystem: Engineered > Artificial ecosystem > Soil microcosm > Unclassified ...
AACGATCCGCGCCGCGTCTTCGAACGTCTGTTCGGGGCCAGCGACAGCACTGATCCGAATGTCCGCCGTGCGTCTCTGCTCAGAGAGAGGAGCCTGCTGGACTCGGTGACGGACGACATGAAGAGCCTGTTGGCGGGCCTGGGCGCGGCCGATCGCGTCAAGCTCTCGCAGTATCTGGACTCTGTGCGTGACATCGAGCGTCAGATTCAGTTGGCGGAGAGCCAGAACAAGCAGCTGCCGCTGATCACGCAGCCCGATGGCGCGCCAGCCACCTTCACCGAACATGTCGGGATCATGTGCGACCTGCTGGTTCTGGCGTTCCAGACAGACATGACGCGCGTCTTCACGTTCATGCTGGGCCGTGAGCAGAACGGCCGCGTCTATCCGGAGATCGGCATTGCGGACGGCCACCATGGCCTGACGCACCATTCCGGTGACCCGGTGAAGATCGCCAAGGTGGTGAAGATCAACACCCATCAGATCGAACTGCTGGCGAAGTTCATGGATAAGCTGAAGAACACGCCCGATGGCAATGGCACGCTGCTGGACAACTCGATCCTGCTGTACGGCGCGGGCATCAGCAACGGCAACATCCACAACCACAATGACCTGCCGGTCCTGGTGCTGGGCGGCGGCGGTGGCCAGATCAAGGGTGGCCGTCACATTGTGTTCGATCCGTCGACCCCGCTGAGCAATGTGGGTGCGACCATTCTGGACAAGATGGGTGTTCCGTTCGAGAAGCTGGGCGATGCCAATGGCCGGATCAAAGAACTGACCGAACTCGGCTAAACGCCGTACCAGGCAAGAACTTCATGACGCACTCCCTCCTAGTTGTATTGGTTTTATCCCCTAAAAGTCGAAATGAAAGAAGCGGGGAAGGTCCGCTTTTGGCGCAATGCGGCATTGGTGGGCCCGGCAGCAACCACAATGCGAACAACTGTCTGGTTCATCAATGGCTTATCTAAATCGCCAAATGAAATACCAACATTCGTTCTCGCCTGCGACGCTTTCCTCTATCCGAGTCCGACCACGATTGATTCGAAAGCAGGAACGATCACATTAGCGGTACTCGGGGCCAGCCGCCCAGGCGACTAGGGACTTGCGGATCCCACGCGTAATGGGCGTTACACGGTGCAGCGCATTGGCGCGAAAGGCAACAAGCGTGCCGCGCTGGCGCGGTGCGACATCAATGAGATGAGCTGCGCGTATCTCCAGATCACAACCGTCATAAGACTCGGCATCAGACAGCTGCAGGCTTAGCGTAATCTTGCGCGGCTCTTGCCCTGGATCGTTGCTATCGCGGCCATAGTCTATATGCCAATCGAAATAACCGGCTTCCGACTGGCTGTAGACGGCATGTTGCAAGGTCGTGAGACCCGACAGCTCGCTGCGAAAATGCTCGGTGTTCAGCCGCAGCACGATCTGTTCCATCTTTTGGTACAGCGTCTCAGTGGCTTCCGTATCGCGGTGAACCCATGCCACTTTGGTGCTTCGGATCGAACTGTAGCCATCGCCCGTCACCCGCGCCTGCTCCAGCGTCAAGCCATCGCAATGGTGTTCCAGCCTGTCCAGCTCCGCGGCACTGAACAAACCGTGCCAGGCAACTGTCCCGCCCTTCATCAGTTCGGGCTTGGTGATTCTTACCGCGTCCAGAACGCCGGCCACCCTGCCCCCCAAGCGCGCCAATATTCTTCTGTATTTTTTTGCCAGAAATTCCGATAGGCAGCAATATCGTTTCCAGTACCCGGGAAAGAGACACGCCTAGTACGTCGTCCGCCCGCCGGAAACATCGAACGTCGCCGCGGTGGAAAAAGAACATTCCTCGCTGACCAGCCAGCACACCAGAGCGGCGTTTTCTGACGCGTCCCCCAACCGGCCCATCGGGATTTTGGAGCGCATATAATCGATCTGGCTCTGGGGCAATTGCTTGAGGATCGCACTTTCAAAGGTTGCCGGAGTAATGCAATTGACCAGCACGCCCTTGGTCGCAAGTTCCTTGCCCAGTGATTTGGTGAAACCGATTACCCCGGCCTTGGACGCCGAATAGGCGCTGGCGTTGGGATTGCCTTCCTTGCCCGCAACCGAGGCAATATTGACGATCCGGCCATAGCCGTTTTCCACCATCATTGGCACCACCGCCCGACAGCAGAAAAACAGGCCATTCAGATTCACGGCCATGACACGCAGCCAGCTTTCAACGGGGAACTCCGCCACCGGCACGGTCGCACCCGTGATACCGGCGCTGGCGACCAGGATGTCGATCTTGCCCAGCGACTGGCGACTCTCGATTGCAGCCTGTGCCACGGCGACCGCGTCGGAAACATCCAGCGCCTGGATGGAATGGGCACCGATCTCCTTCTGCGCCTCGCTCAGCTTCTGGGCATCAATGTCCCAAAGCGTGACGCGAGCACCCTCTTGCACCATGCGCCTGGCGGTTTGCAGGCCCAATCCGGCCGCACCACCCGTGATTACGGCTGTCCGGCCCGAAAAACGTCCCTGATACATATTTGCCATGCAGTGAAAGCGATCAAAAAATGCATGCGCGACGCCAGGGGAACTATCGCGCAAGCAAGTCAGATGGCCACCTTTATATTGAACATAGTCTTAGTAGTTGAAGCGAACACCCACGCGTATCACCCGACCAAGAGAATCATAAACGGCACTTGATCCATCTTCCGGACGCGGGACATTCGTGAAGTTGTCGACTGCGCCGTAAAGTTGAATGTTGTTGTTCCACTGATACGACAAAGCCAAGTCGATATACCCAACCGGATTGAGGGTATTGGTATCAAGAAGATTGCCATTACCGACACCCTGGGTGATCACGCCCGTGGGAGAGATCGAGGCGCGCGTGATGCTGGCAGGAAGATTCTGGACACCATTGGTCAGGGCTGCCGCACCATAACCACGCAGCGTCAGAGTTCCAGACCAGGGTCCGTCACTGTAGGTGGCACCAAACTTTGCGCGCGTCTTGGGCAACCCGCTACAGGCATAGGACACCGGACTGCCCATGCAACCTGCCTGGTCATAGGTAATACCAATAGCGGTCTGGGTGAGCTCGGAGGTATAGTTGCCTACCAGCTCCAAAGACAGGACGCCAGTGAACAAGTCCGTCGAATAATTGGTTTGAAGGTCGATACCGGTCGTTCTGATCGATGCCGCGTTCGTCGATAGCTGGTTGACCTGATAGGGTTTAAGCCCGCCATTCCTTGAAGGGTCAAAAAGCAGAAGAGAGCAATAGATCTGCTCGCCCTGTAGGCAGCGATTGATGATGGTCTGTGAATCGGTGGAATAGATGCCGCCGTGAATATTGATCGTATACCAGTCAACCGAGAGTGACAGACCCGGAATGAACTGGGGAGTAAAGACCGCGCCAAACGAGAGGGTGACTGCTTTCTCCGGCTGCAGGTTTGGATTGCCGCCCTGTGCCGTTTGCGCTTGATAACTCGGAGAGCCAAGCGGGTACTGCAGCTGGCTGACGGCCACCACGCCAGGAGAGAACAGATCGGAAACCAGAGGCGCCCGAATATCCAGGGACCAGGTGGCCCTGAGCTTGATATTGTCGTCGACCCGGCTCGTTGCACCCAGCTTCCAGGTTTCGACAAGGCCGCTGGTCGAATAGCCTGTGATACGGCCCGCGACATTCAGGTTCAGGTCCTGGACGATATAGTCCTTAAGAACAGGAATTTCCGCTTCCGCAAAACCCTCCTGCACATTGTAGGCACCGTGATAGTTCCTGAAATTACCTGCCGCCCATGGTGTCGTCAGATTGACTTGTAGCGCTTCATACTGACCGGCCTGTTCAAGACGATATTCGCCACCGGCAGCCATCACGATCTTGCCAGCCGGCAGCGACCAGGGCAGCTCACCCTGAAAAATGGCGGAAAACACGGTCTGATTGAGCTTGATGACTTCTCTGTTCAGCAGACCCGAATTGAGATCCTTTCCGGGATTGACGTAGAGCATGGCCGCGTTAGACGCGACGCCGTTGCCCATAATGTTGAGCGGCTGACACCCGGCGGCAGCCGGGTTACCCAAAAGAACTCCACGGCACACCACGCTGCCGATTGCCTGGCCCGACGTTCCTTGATTGGTTGGCGTGACTTTTACAGCATCGATCGCGAAATTATAGTTCGGGCCATAAGAGTCCTGGGGAGCAGACTGAACCTCTCGCACCTGGCTATGCTGGGCATAAAGATTCCATGTCCAGTTGTCGAACATACGCCCTTCGAGTGTGAAGACGCCGCGCGTCAAAGCTCTGTTCAATTCGAGGCATGGTATGCCGACGGTATTGCACACCTTGCCGTAACTGAGGGGCGAATTTAAATCGTAGTTGTTGGTGTTGATCGTCCCAAGTGTGATGCCCTGCGTCGGAGCAGCAGCAGTGCCGCCGAGCCCGGTCGCGGTGTTGAACCCGTTGGATAGCACGCCAAACTGGGATGCAACGCTGCTGGGCAGAAATGCATTGTCAGCAGAAATCGTGACGGTCGATGTTCTCGTGCCGCCGGTGCTGTGCGAATAAAACGCACCATAGTTCACCTGGAGCGACGCCCTGATGTCGTCAGGGAAGTCATAGCTCACATAGGCAAAGGCCGTAGAATTATGATACGGGACCGCGATCATGCTTCCGCTGGCAGCCGGTGTAGTTTTCGCCGTGTTCGTGCAGCCCGCATAACAGACGTTGGGATTTATCGAACTGACGGTTCCAAAATTGAACGGGATCGCCTGTCCGGCATTTACAACCTGCGTTCCGGCCAGCGAGTTGGCCGTGATGCTGCTCCCCACGCCGCCGGCAGTATTGCCGCGTATCAAACCGCCTTGTGTGTACTGTCCTTGCCCGGTGTTTCTCACGTGAATGAACATCGGTAGGCCATTGATGGAATTTGCCTGCGGATTTGGGACAATGGCTCCGTTATCCCACCAGGGAGCCTGGCCGAGCCAGACCGGATCTGTGCTCCAGGTATGGTCTCCGCTCAAAATTACGTGCCCCTTACCGCCCGCAAAATCCGAACCGGCGGAGAGAGCGACCTTGGCTTGCTTATGCTCGATTGACGTGCCGTTGCCGAGCTCGACATTCGCCTTTATGCCGGCAAATCTTTTGTTCAAGACGATGTTGACTACGCCCGCCACGGCATCGGAGCCATAGGCTGCCGACGCGCCACCCGTGACCACGTCAATGCGCTGCACCAGGGCCGTCGGAATGGTGCTCAGATCGACGCCGCCGGCAAAAATGTTGGACGACACCACCCGTTGGCCATCGAACAAAACAAGCGTTCTGGCTATGCCAAGGTTTCGGAGATTGACAACGCTCAGAGCGGCGTCACCCTGGCTGAGATTCCCCGAATTTCTGCCATTGTCTGGCGTGGATGAGACACCGACGGACGGCAAGCTGGCGATTGAATCGATAAGATTCATCTTCGCTTCCCGTTCGATCTGCTCAATGCCGATGACCGTCACGGGCGTGGGAGCTTCGTAGCTCCCGATAGTGATGCGCGAACCGGTGACCGTTACCTCTTCAGTATTCGTGGGAGCAGCCGGAGCGGATTGAGCAGCGGCTGGAAGAATGCCCAGGCAGGATATCGCGCTCATCGCTGCCAGCGAGCTGCAAAGCTTAAGTTTTTGATGAAAACCGTTCACGGCGATCCCCCAATCCTGACTCTATGGTCGCGGTTATAATTGGCGATGTTGCCGCATGTTTACTTGGTACACAGAGAGCGTGTAAATGCGCCGCAGACTCGGCGCATCGATCTAGCCTCACATAGTGAGAGGCACTCTTGTCTGTCACATAGTGAGAGACATTCGCCTACTAAGTACACGCATCACTAACCCCGAACTATGTGGTCAACAGTGATGCTATTATCGACGGAGGCAGCCTGCGTCTCTCCTTTTTACTTCAATGCCCAAAAGAGCCCGGTCGCCGAAGCAATCGCCAATAACACCGGCGTCCACAGTTCGCGAAACTTCACCTGATAGTAAAAGAGAGGCGCAGCGGAAATGCACGTCAAAAGTCAGGTGACACTTGTATCCAATCTTAGGCGCTTCCACGCGTTTGTGGGAAAAGCTCGAGCCAGTGAACTTCACAATCAATTATTCGGGAGCCGCTTTGCGCCAAAAGCGGACATTCGCGATCAGGCGCTATAGACCCTCATTCAGGCGCTTCAGGAATGCGTGAATCGAAGATCCCGCTTAGATACTAACAGCGGTATCAAGAGATTTCGACTTATGCAGCGCCAGAGCGCGGCCAACCGCAATGACGATAAGCGCGGCCAGCGCATATCCAACGGCGTCCGCCGCGAACCCGGTCCGGTAATTGCCGCTTCCCTGCACCAGCATGCCGGTAAGGGTTGGTCCAAAAAAACCGCCGATATTGCCAAAGGTACAGAACAGACCCAGGCCGCCCGCTGCCGCCGTGCCGCGCAGGAAGGTTGAAGGCAAACTGAAAAAAGCGCCGAAAGCCGCAAAATTTGCAGCCAGTCCAACAGCCAGCGCCGCGAGCACAATCACATTCCATTGCGCAAGACTGGCGACGGCGAGACAGGATGCGGTGAGCAGCCACGGCAGCGCCGCATGCCAGATGCGTTCGCCCCTTTTGGAACTCGACCGCGCGCAGAAGAACATCGCAGGAATAGCCGCGACAAAACACAATCCGACGACAAAACCGGTGGCGATGTTGGAAAAGCCCATCGCGCGCACGATTTGCGGCAACCACAGATAGATGCCGTAAGCGGCAACGCTGAACGCGAAATTGGCGATCCCGAGCGCGATCAGGCGCGGGTCGCGCAAGGCAGGCCAGAAATCGGGCTGTCCAGCCGGCTCCTCGACCGCCAAGCGTCCAGCAATTACTTCCTTTTCCGTTTTGGTGAGCCAGGAGGCGTGCCCTGGGCCATCCGGCAAGAATTTGAGCACCGCGAACGCAAGCAGAAATGCCGGCACCCCTTCCGCCAGAAACAGCCATTGCCAGCCGTGCAGCCTGGCCATGCCGTCCATTCCCAGAATAAGGCTCGAAAGCGGCCCGCCAATAACGAAGGAAAGCGGAAGCGCAATCAAGAACTGTGCCGTGACGCGTGCAAGATAGCCTCTGGGGAACCAATAGGTCAGATAGAGAAACATGCCGGGGGTAAATCCCGCTTCCGCCACACCCAGGAAAAACCGCACCACATAGAAGCCGGTCGGGGTCGTTACCAGCGCGTTCGCGGCCGCCAGAAGGCCCCAAACGGCCATGATGCTGAAAATCCAGCGCCGCGCTCCGACCCGTTCCAGGATCACATTGGCGGGCACCTGGAACAGCGAGTAGCCGATGAAGAAGATGCCCGCGCCAAACCCGTACACCACCGAGGAAAATCCCAGGTCCTTGTTCATGGTGAGGGCCGCAAAACTGGCATTGGTGCGGTCGATATAGTTCACCAGATAGAGCAGCCCCATGAACGGGATCAGCCGCCAGGCGCATTTGGTGAAGACGTGTTCGGCCATGCATCCCTGCCCTTGTGCGCTCAGCTTCTAATCAGTCATGAACCGTGTCACGACATTTCGCAGCAGGACCGAAATCTGGTTGTCGAAATTGTTCCAGGGCAGGCTGCCGCAAAAGGTGATGGAGCCGGCCGAAAATACCGCGCCGCCCTTTGCGGTCTCAAAATACACCATGTCACTGCGGATAAGCGGGTCCGGCATGTTGCTAGGCAAGGCATAGGCAGTCGGAACCAGCAGGTCTTCCAGCGTGACGCCGAAATGCGCCTGGTGCCCTTCCGAACGCGCCAGCAGCCGCGCATTCGGCGGCGTACCGAGCACAGGGTCCGCACGGTCGAGTTCAAACCCCGCAGCCCCGCCGCCAGAGAATCCGAAACCGCCGATACAGTCGCCATCGACACCGGCGAAAATCCAGGCCAGGTCTGCTGCATAGGATTCCTCGGTGCGGCGATAATGAGAACCCTCAAAGCGCCCCTGTGCGGTAAATCCGACCCCGACAAGGCGCTGGGGTGCGCGATCCTGGCGCCGCCACAGTCCGCCATAGCCGCCATCGAAGGCGTGGTAATACTCGCCGGGATCGGCTGCCCAGGCGCGCGTCCCGCCCTCGGACCGCCGCAGTTCCAGCGTGTCAGGCACCGCCGAAGACGTGGCAACACGCCAATAAAAGCCATTGCCGCCAAGATAGGCGAGCCGCCCACCCTCGGCCAGCCAGTCGCGCAGGAAATTCAGGGTGGCAAGGGTCTGATATTCCGGATGCGATCCCGTCAGCACGCAGCGATAGCGCGACAGCAGCGCCACACCCTCGCGCTCCAGGTCATGATCGGTAATCGCATCCCAGGCGATGCCCATTTTGTCGAGCCAGAGCGCCAGATGCATGTCGGCCGGAAAGTGACGCAGCCCGGAGCCCTTGCGATCGACATAGGCCATCTGGCCGGGTCTGAAGGTGAGAACCGGACGGCGCAGCGACGAGAAGGCCACGCCGGAACCGTCGGCGTGCCAGTTGTAGGTGGATAGGCCCAATTCCTTGTGCTCGGCCGGATGGTATGGGTAAACGCCCCATTCAGCGCGGCGGGCACGAAAGGAATCGTCGAAGTTGTCGCGCTCGAAATTGGCATAGACCTGGTAGGTGTAGGTGGGAAACAACACCGCGACCTTGGCCGTGGCCGTCCCCGCAGGCGGAAGAATAAAGACGGGAACGATATCCTGTTCGTTGCCCGATATTATGCGGATGCCATAGACTCCGCTCGGCAGGCTGGCAGGCACGTCGAAGATGAAATCCGTCTCCCAGGCACAATCATAAAGATCGTCTTGGTGAAAATGCACGGCGGCATACTGATCAGGTGCATCTAACCAGCGCAGAACATCACCGCGCCAGGACGCGCCGCGCATCGCGCGGGTTGGCAGGTTCACCAATTCGCCGTGCAGACCATGCGGCCCGCGATCGGAAATTGCCTGGGTGGGGATGTTCAGACTGAAATCCCACCACGCGAAAAGGGCGGTTGGCGGCAACGCGGCAGGCTCAATAGGACTTGCTGCGTCAACCACGCCTTGCAGCAACAGCGGATGCTCAAGCCGCCCGTTCAAGTGGTCGCGGCAGACAGGTCCCGCGCCAACAGGCGCGGCCGCCAGAAGCATGGTTGTGGGGGGATCGGCGGTCACCGAGAGCCGCGCTTCGCCACCATCACCCACACCCCAATCCATCGTCAGCGGAATTTGCACAAGACGGAGCGACCCACCGGAGCAGATCACGCGTAGCTCATACCAGCGCCGCTCCAGCATCGGCGTCGTGACACGGCAGACGGCCTCACCCACCCGCAGTTCGGCACCAGAGGCGGTCGCGTATAACGCAAGCCCCTTCCCACCGATCCAGCTCAAAATCGCCTGCGGCCGGCCGTCGAGCAGCCAGGGTTGCACCCGTACGCTGAGCGTCCAGTCCTGCGGCAAGGCGGCAAGTGGCACAATCCCATGCGAGCCATTGTGTATCTGTTGCGATCGCCCCGGATAACTTCCTTCAAAGGCGGCCGGCACGTCCTCGAACAATTGGCCAGGACCGGCTGGATTGGGATCGGCGCTGCGAATGCGCACCAGGTCCGCACGGTAATTGGCGCTGCTGCAGGAAACCTTGACCTCAATACTGCCGCCGGCCCGGACTGACCAGCGATCGGTATAAGCAATCAAGGGCGGGATGCTCACGCGCGCGCCTCCGCGCGCTCGACAGCGGACAGCGCACGCGTGAAGCGGGCAAACAATTCGTCGACCTCAGCCTGGGTGATGATCAGGGGCGGGGCGAAGTTTATGGTGTCCTTGACCACGCGCAGCAACAGGCCTTCCGTCATCATCGCGTCCTGCATCGCCCGGCCACGCGCGCCAACCGCATCCGGGAGGCTGTGCAATTGCACGGCGCCGCCGAGGCCGATACCGCGGGTATTAAACACCATGGGATGCCCGGTCAGCGATGCGAGATGCTGTTGCAATCTGGGGCCAACGCGGCGGACATGACCTAGCAGGTCCCGCTCCTCGATGATCTCGAGCATGCGAAGCGCGACGGCGGCCGCAACCGGGTGACCGCCATAGGTGGCAGCATGGGAAAAGATGCCTTCATCGTCCGAGCCACGCTCCAGCCCATCATAGAATTCGCCGTCGATGATAACGGCCGAAATCGGGAAATAGGCGGCAGAGAGCGCCTTGGCGAGGGTCATACAATGGGGGCGCATCGAGAAAGTCTCGGCGGCGAACATGCTGCCCGTGCGGCAGAAACCGGTAATCACTTCGTCGTCGAACAACAGGATGGAATGCCGATCCAGGAGGGCGCGCAGTCCTGAAAGATAACCGGCGGGAGGCACCACACAACCGGCGCTGTAGGAGACCGGGTCCAGGATCATCGCGCCAACTGTCTCGGGACCGGCCCGCTCGATGGCCTGCTCGATCTCGGCAAGCATGCGTGCGGTAAACCCCGCCTCGTCCTCGCCGACAAGTGCGCCATTCACATAATCCGGTTGGCTGACCAGGATCACGTCATCCATCGGCAGATTGAAGGCGCGTGCGGTGCCGGGGAAGCCGCCAAGGGGCGCAGTTGCTATCGTTGCGCCGTGGTAACTCCCGGCGCGGGCAATCACCTTGACGCGCTGCGGTTCGCCGCGATGGGCATTGCGGAAACGCATGAACTTGATGAGAAAGTCATTGGCTTCCGAGCCCGTGGACGCGAATGCGACGCGCGCATTGGTGAGCGGCGCCATTGATGCGAGCTTTTCGCCCAAGGCAAGCGCCGCCGGAACCGTGCGATACAGGCCAGACGCATAGGCCGGCAGCTGGCGCATCTGACGCACCGCGGCCTCTACCAGGTCCGGGTCGGAAAAACCCAAAGCTGCGCTGTAGAAGGAAGACGTGCCCTCGATATATTCACGCCCATTCTCATCGATAAGAAAGATGCCTCTGCCCTTCTCAATGACCATCGGACGGGTGGTGCGCGCACGGCGCAGGTTTGTAAAACCAATCATGGTTACGTTGTCAGGGGAATTGCTGCGCTGCGAGATGTCCATGAGAAACCTTGCGTACGGCGCGCCCAAACAAACCTGAAACTAAAGCGGCCGGTTTTTAATGCTGATCCTAGGCAGGGCCGACCAGAAGTGAAAGGCTCTCTGGCGGCCCAGCGTGACAAACCCATCGATATCGCAGCCAGACGGGCCGTTCCCCAGGCAGGTATGCCCAACGTCAACTTGGGCTTGGCTTATACTGAGTATTCTGGAAATCATACCGAAGCCGGCTTAGGTGCACTCGCCCCGTTTCGGCTGACTTGGAGGGTCGTGATGCAAAAAAATCCGGAAAAATGCACAAGCCGCTCAGTGCGTAGCGCTTTTCTTGCCCTTACAATCGCCCTTTTCCCGATTGTACCAGCCGTTGGCCAGGGCTTGGACGGTCTATCGAGCTCTCTATCGACGTTGTACCGAACATCCAGTGCGCAGACCCGCTCCATCTCGCCCGAAAATCCCACCGGAGAACCAGGCAAGGGCGCCATGGCTACTACAGGCACCGGTCAGAACGCGGCAAAATATCTGGGCCGCGGCTGGAAAGTCAGCCCGTCTATCGTCGTAAAAGCCGGTGATGTCGCGACCTTGGCGGACGCCTCAGGCACGGGCGCGATACAACATATCTGGCTGACGCCAGCAGTTGCAGCTTCGACGACGTGGCGCAGCCTGATCTTGCGCATCTATTGGGATGACGAGAAGAGCCCTTCGGTCGAAGCGCCATTGGGCGATTTTTTCGCCATGGGCCTTGGTCAATATGCCCAGGTGAATTCCCTACCCGTAACCGTCAATCCTGGCAGTGCCTTCAACTGCTACTGGGTCATGCCGTTTCGCAAGCATTTCCGGATCGAAATCGAGAACCGCGCCCAAACCAACGCCACTCTGTATTTCCAGATCGATTACAGCTTGAGCGATGTACCCGCCGATGCGGGATACTTTCATGCCCAATTCCGACAGGTTAAATCGCTGCCTGACAAAACAGACTATGTAATCCTGGATGGCATAAGCGGCCAGGGTCAATATGTCGGAACATATATGACCTATGACATTCAACAACGCGGTTGGTGGGGCGAAGGCGAGATCAAGTTTTTTCTGGACGGCGACAGCACATTTCCCACCATCGCCGGTACCGGAACCGAAGACTACTTCAACGGCTCTTACGACTTCGTCCATCCGGTATCGCGACAGTATCAGAGTTTTTCAGGCCCCTATTCCGGCCTGGTGCAGATCTTGCGGCCCGAGGACAGAGAGACAGGCACGCGCTTTGGCCTTTACCGGTGGCACCTCACCGATCCAATACGGTTCAAATCGACTCTGCGGGTGACCATGCAAGGACTCGGATGGCAGCAAATCGATGGTGAGCGGGCCTATCGGCCAATCCACGACGGCATATCTTCGGTCGCCTTCTGGTATCAGCGCGAGCCACATCGCGCCCATCCGGCCTTGCCGCCGGATTCTGAGCTGAGGCGGGAGGGCCGCTGAGGCTTCGTACAAGCCTAACGGGCAATTTCCGAAACCTGCGACGAACATGCATTGGTGGGGCCGGCCCCACGCCGCGATAGCGGCGCAGTCAAACAACCCTGACGGGCCCGCCATGAGCGAAGCGAATGGTGGGCCCGGCAGCAACCACATCGGAATAATATCGTCGTTATTTCAGTAACTTACAAAACTGCTTGTTCAAAATGCCAACATCCATACCAACATCTGTATCAGCGGAGTCTGTGGGGGCTAAAGCGGCTGCCTGTCCGCAATGCGGCCGCCTGGATACCAGTTAGGGCATGGCGAAAATAGCCAATGTATCTTCGTCACCGAATTCATCCGCAGCCCCCTCGTCTTGGCCGGGAACCTTCCTGCCTCCGTTAATGCAACGGGGTACAGGCCGAGACCAGAGGTGGTTAAGCGTGCAACTGACGATTCTGCAACCGCGCAAGCGGCGGGCGCAGGTGGGGAATTAACTCTGTCCAGTTCCGGGCAACAGATGCGGTTGAGCCACCGCCTTAACTCCGTTTTAGCCAAAAGTCATTCAATCGAACAGCCGCCCGCGGCGGGCATTGTACTCTGCGGCAATGTTCGGCCCTCAAGTGATGCCGTCATTGCGAAGCCAGAAGCGAGACGGGTTGGCGGACTTCCTGCCGGTCTCTGCGGTCGTGCTTGCAGGGCTTGTCGTATCCGTCTTCGTTTTCGTGATGTTGCGCGGCCACTATCTCAGTGTTGACCGGCAGCAATTCCAGCGTGACGCCGCTTATCATAGCGGGAATTTCAAGAGTGACGTGGATCGGCATGTCGCGTCACTGGCAGCAATACATGCTTTTGTATCAGCTTCGCACAATGTCAATCGCTGGGAATTCTCCGCTTTCGCGCATCAGATCCTGCCTCAAAATTCGGGTTTCCGGGCAGTGTTATGGCTGCCCCAGGTGAGCGAGGCACAGCGAAAGGGTTTTGAAACTGGACTGCAACGCGACGGCTTATATGGACTGCACCTGCGCGAATTGACAGCTTCACAAAAGCTCGTCGATGCGAGTGCGCGTCCAGTATATCTCCCGGTCGCCTATGTCGAGCCGTTTGAAAGCAGCGGCAACCTCCTGGGCGTGGATTTATCCAACAGCGGCATCTACGCGCAGCTCATTCGCCAGGCGCGGCTCACGGGCCGGCAGGCGGCAACCGGCCCGCTGACTCACACCCTGGTCGAGCAATCAAAGCCGCCACCAATTGTGCTCGTTGCTTTCCCCTTGAATCGGATAACGACAACTCAGAGAGGTGCCCCGCCCCAGGGTCCTGAAGGTTATGTGCTTGGCGTATTGCAGCTGGCTGGCGTAATTGATGACGCCATCGGCGCGCACGCTCCCATCCAGGCGGCAATCGGATATGGGAAGCCCCATGCGCCAACGATGTTTCTGACTGACAAACCGGGAAAAAGCGTAAGCTTGACTCAGTGGCTCGGTGACGCGGAGTTTCATCAGCAAGTCGCTTTCACAGTTGCGGGAAGGCCCTTCTATCTCATGCTGCGTTCGGCGCAGCATGGCAGCTTGCTGAAGCGGCTCTATGCGCCGGCCGGCGCCGCTCTCCTGACCCTTGCCCTGTTCATTCTGCTAGCGCAAAGCATGCTCACCACGGTTCTGCGCAAGCACCAGGTCGAACAGGCAGTGATTGAACGGACCGTCGAGCTGCGAACCCTGAACGAGGCGCTCGGTGTAGAAGTAGGACAGCGGCGCCAGGCGGAAGTGGCGTTGAGAGGTGCCAAAGATAGAGCCGAAGCGGCGAACCGCGCCAAATCGGCATTCCTTGCTACCATGAGCCACGAGCTGCGCACGCCATTGAATGCCATCATCGGTTTCTCCAGCATGCTGCTGCATCGCGGGAGCGAGTTCGACGCCAAGGCTCAGGATTATCTCGGTGAAATCAATCGCAGCGGCGAGCACCTGCTCGACCTTATCAACGACATTCTTGAAATCACCCAAATGGATACCGAGCGGGCGGAACCTGAAGAGTTGGTGCAGGTGGCCGACATCATGGACAACGCGATCGCTAAGATTCAGCCACTCGCCGATCAGGCCGGCGTGTCGCTGAAACGAGCGCCGGAGAATGACATGTCGCTGCTGGGCTTGCCGCCATTGCAAGGCGATAGCAGACGCCTGCAAAAGGCCCTGTCCCATCTGCTTTCAAATGCGGTAAAGTTCAATCGCCGGGGCGGCTGGGCGCAAATTTCTGCGGGCCTTGAAGGGGAATGCCTCGCCATTGAGGTTAGCGACAATGGGATCGGCGTAGCACCGGGAACCGAGGCCCTGATAGCCGATCTGTTCACCCAGGGTGACGGTTGGTTGGCCCGCAGGCATGGAGGAGCGGGGCTTGGCCTGACCTTTGTCCGGCGGGTCGCACATCTGCACGGAGCTAACCTGAACATATCCAGCAAGTCTGGCGAAGGCACCACAGTCTCGCTGGTCTTTCCCGCCGGACGCGCTGCCAAGCCTGGGGCAGCCGCATGAGAAACCGCATGAGCTATCATGCAGCCGCTTTTGTGTTGCTGGCTCTATGCGCTAGTGCCTGTTCCCACCCGGTACAGCAGCCGCCCCAACTAAGCCCGGTTTCGTCACCCCCGGCGAGGCAGTATTCGGAACCTATAGCGGCTGGGCCGACAGGTCCGGAATTCGTCAGCGGCGAACGCTCTGTTGCAGCAGCGCAGCGCGCTCTTACTCAACTGGGTTATCCCGCAGGTAAGGCGGACGGCATCTTAGGCACGGCCACGCGCCGGGCCATTGCCGCCTTCCAGAAGGATCATGGGCTCCCTATGGATGGTCGCCTGACGCCAGCCTTGGCCAGTATGCTGGGCAGCCTGGTAGCACAATTGCCCAAGACCAACATCACGTTGGCGGTTGCAGGTGACACCATCATTTTTGACGATGGCTCCACAGAGACGGTTTCAATAGAGCGTGCCATACCTTGGGACGACGACGATCGCCGCAGTCTTGTTGCCATTCGTCCAGCAACCGCCGGCTGGCCGCCGGCAGCACGCGCCGGGCTTGATTGGGCCACAACCCATGCGCTTGACGTGACAGGAGCGCCTCCGCTGCGATGGTCGAGCACTGGTGTGGATGCGCATTTTGAAATCTATGCCTCGGCAACCTTGTCGCCTCGGGAATCTGCGTTGGCCGGCAACGCCGCCGCATCCTGTCGCCATTTCGAATTGCGTGGCGGAAGTCCCCAGAAGCGCTATCCGGGTATCGCGTGCCGCGATGCCAAGGGGAGTTGGTACCTTCCTCACAGCCAAATACGCTTGGCTCGTCCTGCGACTGGGCTTGGGGCAGCCAGATAACAGCACCGATAAGAAAGAACGCGGCCCGCGGCTGGCCCTCTATCTGTCGACCTAATGCGAAATCCGGGGGCGGACTGATGGCATGTGGCTTTTGTCCGCTCCGATGAGGAACGCAGCCGTTGAATTGATCGCATTAATACCAAAAGCAAAGATCATCGACCCATTCCTGAACGGGAATTGCTCGAATCCTTAGGATTGGCGGCGTACCGAACTCAACTTACCGCCCTCTCGGTGATGGTTCCAAGAGCAAAAAAGAACGATCAAATCAAATCCCTTCCCCCGCACCAATCACTTGTTAGCCGTGCCTCTAGCCCTCATTTGCTGAAATGACTTGCCCGCGCGCAGTGTTGTACCGATGGCGCCGCCTTCGCCGCGCCAGGGGGAACACTGACGGAGGACACGATGAGGCTGGTTACTGCCGCAATCAGTTGGATCGCCTGCTGCGTACTAATCAATCCGGCAATGGGCTCCGAAAGCTGTGTTTCACGCGCAGATGCATTGGCACTCAAGACCGCCGCTGTGCAGCAACAATTGATGGTCGCAGCATTCATGTGCCACGATACGAACGCCTATAACCGCTTTGTCCGCGCTTATCAGGCCGATCTGCAAAGGTCTGACGCCTCCCTGAAGTCCTACTTCGTCCATCGACTGGGGAGGCGCGGCGAGGCTGCATACGATACTTATAAGACGAAAGCCGCAAATTTGGCTGCGCTTAGCCAAGCCAGGAACAGCGGAGCGTTTTGCGGTGCGGCCGGTCGTCTATTCGCTGAGGCGCGGAAAAGTCGCGCATCGCTGAATTCGTTTGTCGAAGATGCGCCGCCGCCGCCAGGCTTTCGCAACATTTGTGTTAACACTCCGACGGACGCGAACTCCCGCAAGCGGCTGGAGATTGCGCAAGCAAGACCTTCGGGATCACGCTGATCTATTGCAACCCGGTTGGCAGAACAAGTGTGCTTCACGCCATAGGTCTCGAACTGCGGCCGCACCATCAGGGCCATGCGCGAGCGACCCCTGATTATCATTCACCGCCGCCATTGCGCGCGTCTTAAAGGGAGCCAAACGATGCGAGGAATTACGACTGTGATAATTGGTGCCTTCCTGTTATCCGGCTGCGGAACAGCGGCGGGCGACCGTGGGCTTTCAGGTGCGGGCATAGGCGCCGGCATTGGTGTAATTGGCGGTCCGCCTGGAATTCTGGTAGGCGGCGTGGTCGGTGCTGGCGTTGGGTTGGTTTCCAAGCCGAGTCAGATAAATCTTGGTCACCCCGCTTGGAAGAACTGAGTCCTAAAATAGTGACTGCCCGCAGGCACCTAGTTGCTCGGTACCGGCCTTACGCCGGTGAAAACGACATAGCTTCGCCAACTGCGGGCTGACGCTCAAACGTCGGCTTTTGGTCAAAAGCGGACGTTTTGAATGGGCTCACGACACTCGTTTGCGGTGGGTTAGACATCCGCGAATACCGACAACCTGCGACGTGTACTGGTGGGCCCGGCAGCAACCATACACTCAGAAATACCCAATGGACACAATGCTTTACGAAACATGCAGCCACAAATACCAACACGGATGCCAACACGGTCGGGACCTCCGATAGCGGAGACCATCTGCACACCCCAACGACGCCAGTTATACAGTGATGGCGGCTTGCCTCCCCCTGCCGGATTGGTGCGCCAGGCCTCGCTCAACTGTACAGTTTAGACCTCGCCGACATCCAGGAAACGCTCAAAATGCCGTGTGCCATCTGGGTCGGGATCGCTGAGCTTCACTGGGCGTATCCGATCGCGATCGACGGCGAAATATCGGCGCCCTGTACCGAATATGACGCGAACACCCTGTCCCGTAAGAATACCGAGTAACTTGAGCATGGAAGGATTTTTCCAGGCGTCAGGGGCGCCAGGGTCGCAATAACCAAACACATCGCGCCGATTTTCGGAAAAGGTCAGCATCATTTTACAACGATCGGGCCGCAGCTCCCCCGGCAGCGGTTGTTTTTCCCGCTGCGACTCCAGCCACATGCACTCAAAATCCCGGCACGCTTCGGGCCGCGCCTCGTAGATGCGGCAACCCGTTCCGATATCGCAGTGGGTGCACCATTGGTTCGCCGGTTTGGAAAGAGCCGGCACATCCAGGAGCTTGCAACAGAGATTGCACGTGCCGCAATGATTGGTCATGAGCCCGGCCCGCCAATACCGGGTGTCCAGTTAGGCCGCGCCATACCTTCGGCGAAATCACGGAACATCAGATTGAAGGAAAAGCTGATTCGCGGTCGCTGACTGCGATTTACGTCTACTGCATGAGGCAACCAGGCCGGAAACAGCAACAGCGCACCGTTGGCTACCCGCAAACTGGCTACCTCGGTGTTCTCGGCGGTAGGTCCAGAGGTTGGTGGCCGGATGACGCCGGCCTGCGGCCGGGGATCATAGAAATTGACGGTGTCGGCCTGGTCCTGCACCTGTACGTAATAAACACCGCTCACGAAGTTGTTGCGATGACTGTGCAACCGGTGGCCGGTGCCGGGCGCGTTGATATTGGCCCAACAACCGGTAACGCTCAGCGGCACGTCGATTTTGAGATAAGTGAGCAGATTTTGCGTCGCCAGCGCGACAACTTCCATCAGGGGAACCAGTCGTGGGTCATCATGAAGTCCGTGATCCGATTGCCAGTTCTGGCCGGGCCGCAGATCGCCCAGCGGAGCGCCTAGCTCGGTCAGCATTTGCCGCAGCGCGGCATTCAAAGGCTCGAATTCAACGGGCTTCAGGTCCGCGCGCCACAGGAAGGTAGGAAATAGATGCAGAACTTCCGCTGTGCCCAGCGACACCGGCATCAGCGCCGCTCCGTCGAAAAGCGCAATTCTGTCACCTCGTGAAACGGATGGCCGGGCGTAACTACCGTTGTCGGGAAGTTGGGATGATGCGGGGAATCCGGATAGTGCTGGGTCTGGAACGAGATCGCGCTATGCGGCAGGTATCCCTTGTCCTTTGCCACTTTGGGACGCACGGAATTGGCGCTGTAGACCTGCACGCCGGGCTGTGTGGTGTATACTTCAAGCATACGTCCCGACGGGTCTTTCAACCGTGCTGCGAGGCGTAGGTTTCCAGCGATGCCATCGATCACAAAATTGTGATCCAGGCCCTTTTTGGTCGCGATCTCGAGAGACGATGAATTCATCCGCGGACCAAGAAGCTGCGGGCTGGTGAAATCGAAGTCCGTACCCTCGACCTTGCGGATCTCGCCGGTCGGGATGCTGTGTTCGTCGATGGGCGTATAAGCATGGGCGAATAGCTGGAGTGTTTCCCCGTCCACCAGCCCTGATCCGGCCAGATTGAAATAGCTGTGGTTTATGATGTTGATCACGGTTTTCTTGTCGGTCGTTGCCGTGAAGTCGATGCGCAGAACATTCGCCCGGGTCAGGGTATAGGTGACGGTGACTTCGACTTTGCCGGGAAAACCCATAAAGCCGTCGGGGTCGGTATGAGTCAGAACCAGCGAAGGTTCTGTGCCCTCCCGCGCCTGGCCATGAAAGACCTGGCGAAAATATGCCATCCGGCCACCCTGATCGAGATCGCCATTTTTATCGGGGTCCAGCCGGTAGGTTTGGCCGTCCAGCGTAACCTCCGCTCCCCGGATACGGTTGGCGAAGCGGCCGATGGTGGTACCGTAATGGCCATTGGCCGCGATGTAATCGGCACTGGTGTAGCTGGCCAGGCTGTCAAAGCCTTGCACGACATCTACCTTGGGGCCGCCTTGTGTCGGAAGGCGGATGGAAACGATAGTCGAGCCATAGTCAGTGATGGCGACTTCCATCCCATTGGCATTGGTGAGGGTATAAAGGGTGGCGGGCCGGCCATCGTCGGCAGTCCTGCCCCAGGGGGTTTGCGTGATACCTGCCCGCGCGGGCAGAACAGCGGCCCACAGGCAACCTGCAATCAGCATTGTCCTAGCGGTCAAGACCATGCGGCAATCATAGCCGCCTCCACCATTGGGGCAATTGATAAAGTGGCGCCGGACCTTGCGGCCCGACGCCAAGTTCAGGGACGACAAAATCAGTAGGCGTAACGCAGTCCGAGATAGAATTCGCGGCCGTACCAACTCCCATGATTCAGGCGCTGACCCACTGAATCCAGATAGGATATGACCGGTTCGTTGCTCAAGTTGATGCCCTGGAACGTGACAGTGAAGTTGTCATCGATTTTGTAGCTGGCCGAGGCATCAAAGTTCAGGCTGCCCTTGATGAGGCGCAGATCGTTGTTGTTGCCGGGATTGACGCCGCCGCTGTCCAGATACTTGCTGCGGAAATTCGCCGAAATGCGAGCCTGAAACACCTGGTCGTCATAGTAAAAGGTCGCGTTCCAGCTGGTGCGCGACATGTTCTCCAGGTCGGCGACCGCTTGTATCGTGCCGTTGGCAGCCAGGTAATTCTGGCGCGCCTGCACGAAGGTGACGTTACCCAGCACGCCGAAGTTCGACCAGATATCGGGCAGAAAATCGAACGGCTGCTGCCAGTTAATTTCCGTGCCGTAGAGGGGCGAACCCTTCTGATTGACCTTGAAGGTGAAGTTCGCCGGCAGGGACGGATCGCAGAAAGAGGTAAAGGCGCCGCCGCACGCTGCCAGCGCAACACTGGTGGGAATCCCGAATGGATTGCCGGTGAACGCCGTATTGGTGTTCTGGCTGGCGATCAAGGTATCGATGTGCTTGTAAAAGAAGGCCATCGAGAACAGCGCGCCCTTTGAGTAATACCATTCAAAGGAGACATCGGCGTCTTTGGAACGGAATGGCCTGAGCAGCGCGTTGCCGCCGGAGATCGAGAGTGCGCCGGTACCGCCCTTGCTCGCGCTGATGCCCGGCACCAGATCCGGCAGGTTGGGCCGTGACATCACTTCAGCGGCGCTGAACCGGATCAGAAAATCATCTGCCGGTTCTACCACCGCGTTCAACGACGGCAACCAGTCATGGTAGCTATTTGGAATTGTCACCGGCACGATCTGGCGCGCAGTCGTATCGTAGTTATAGCCTTGCCCGACCGTTTCGGTGGACGCATAGCGAATGCCGATATTGCCGCGGAAAGGAACGCGTCCGATTGTCGTGTCCCAGCTCAGCATCCCCCAGCCGGAATAATCGTTCTCACGGATAGTTCCGTTTTGGGTGAGGAATTGCCCGGGTCCAAGCGCGAAAGCGGAGCAGCCCGTCGTCAGGCACGCGCCGGCCGCGGTGCTGTTGGAAGGCCAGACATAAAGCTCCTTCGCCGGATTATAGATGTCGAACTGGCTGATCAACTTGTCAACGCTCGGGGTGACCCAGCTTGTGGCTGTCGCACCAGGCGCGGACATTCCCGTCAGGTGATAGATGTCCGTGATGGAAGACAGGGGCGCATTCTGGATGCTGGTCGGAATCCAGCTGTCCATCGTCGCTGTACTGCCGTTGGTCCGGCCGAACTTCTGCGTGCGATAGCCGAAGTTCTTATAGTCAAATCCGGCATCCACAGTCAGCTCGTCACTGACCTTGTAAGAACCATGCAGACCGATCGAGCGAAAGCTGGTGAAGTTGGACACCGGCGTATTGCGATATTGTGTGAAAAACCAGCCATTGGTGGAAGTCGGGTCAATCTGGCCGACGGAATTGGCGAAGGTGCCCAGCGGGTAACGCAAGTCCACGATATATGGGCTGGCCGCCGTACCGACACCGCCGCCGACACCGCCGGGGCAGCCGGCGATCGTGCCGCTCGCCGAGGTGACGGGCGTGCAGTCATAGTCCATTTTGAACAGGTACGAATATTTTGAGCGGAAGTGCGATTCGGACCAGCCGAGACGCCCATCAACTTTGAAATCTGACGAGAATTCGTGGCTGGCGCTGATGGTCAGCTGTGAAAAACGGGTATCTTGCTGACTTCCTGCCCGCTCTGACGTCAAACCGACATTTGTGGCTTCAAGATAGGTAAGGTTGTTGCGTTTCTGGTCGACCGCATAATTCAGGATATTGATATTGCCGCTGCCAAGCGTGTTTGCCTTGAGCGGAGGCGCGCCCAGGGGCGCGAGATTGCTGCCGGTACCCGAAATACCGAAGGCCGGCGAAACAATATCGGAATTGTCCTGTATCTGCCACAGATCGGCAAACATGGCGTCCACGGTGATCAGCGTAGCGTCATCAGGCTGATATTGCAGCGACCCTCCGAAACCCGTGCGCTCCTGGGTCTGGTAGGTCGGGATATAGCGCGGAAAACGGTCGTGATAAGCCTCGTTGACGACGTCGTAATCGTTGGGCTGGAGCGCAGCGTTGAATGTGGCGCCGTTCGCATTGTTGCCGGTTGTCTGGATGGTGCCGGCCACCTGGGCGATCGTGCCCGGCAGGCCGGTGCCATTGACGCGCACGCTGCCAAAGCGCTGGGTCAACGAGCATTGCGAACTGGCGCCTGGGTTGTTCGTCACGCAGCCCGCGATAAGCGGCGAGGAATGCTGTGCGTTCTGCGCGGTATTGTCATTCTGAAATCCAACCGAGTCGGTATCGAACAGCTGTATCTTGCGCTGCTGATAGGCACCCGCAAACAGCAACCCCAGCTTGCCGCCGAAGAACGTGTCCGAGATCACTCCTGAGAAGCGCTTGTTGAAGGACCCGCGCAGGTCGTTGTAGCTGCCCTGCCCCGATCCCACCAAAAGGAATCCGGCATGGTCGAAGGGATGTGGTGTGGAGAGCTGGACCGTGGCGCCCAACGCGCCCTCGTGCAGATTGGCGGCTGCGGTCTTGTTGACCGTGATGCCGGAGAACAGATCGGAATCGAAGACGTTGAAATCGAACGACCGGCCAACATTGTTACCGGAATTGGTAATGGTCTCCATGCCGTTGATTTCGGTGGTGGTGAACAATGGCGACAGGCCGCGCACGGCGATTTGCTTGCCTTCACCGGCCGAGCGGTTCAGCGCAACACCGGGGATGCGCTGGATGGATTCCGAAAGATTGGTATCCGGGAATTTGGCGATGTCTTCCGCATAAATTGCATCAACCGCACCGGTCGAGTTGCGCTTTTCATCCAGAGAGCGTTCGAGGCTCGCCTTGAAGCCCGAGACGGTCACAGTTTCCACCCCGGCTTCAGCCCCTCCCTGCGCAAAAGCAGTGCCGGTCAGAACGACCGTCGCAACCGCGGCAAGCGCTGCCACTGAACCGCCAAGCTTCAGGCT
>Ga0310811_10002512_pt1 | contig 22965 bp, 13 predicted proteins | sample YCmetagenome_FD_207642 | JGI IMG/M metagenome (GOLD analysis project Ga0310811, IMG submission 207642) | Soil microbial communities from experimental microcosm in Duke University, North Carolina, United States - YC | ecosystem: Engineered > Artificial ecosystem > Soil microcosm > Unclassified ...
CGACCCGCGATCATCGCGCGACGTCGCGCGCCCGCAGCGCCCTGCGCAAAGGTGTCGGCTCCGACGGCGAGACCCGCGGCAGCACCTGCAACAGTTTTTAAGAAATCGCGGCGATTCGGCATCGCTCTCCCCCTTGCCACCCGGCCAGCCTCAGAACTCAAACTGCATCCCCAGTCTCACCAGACGTCCACCGAGGATCTGCGTGACGTCCTGCCAGACTCCTCCCGGAGGGCTGTAGGTCGTGTTCATGTTGAGCACATTGCTCGCATTCAGCAGGTTGTAGATATCTACGTCTCCGCGCAGCTTGCGGGAACCGAATTGAAAGAGCCGCGAGAAGCGCAGGTCCACCTGCTGCAGGCGCGGTTCGAACACGGAGTTCGGCGGGATCAACTCGACCGTCACGTTGCCGTTGCAGGTCGCTGCGCCACGGCACGAACCGAGATTGCGTCCGAGCGACGGCAGGATTTCCGCGTTGGTCGCCACATAGCTCGCGGTGATCGGAATGCCCGAACTGTTCTGATAAATCGCGCTCGTCTGGATGTGCCAGGGCAGCGGGTAGACCGCCATGAACTTCACCTGCGTGGATTGCGACCATGGCGGCGCCACGTCGCAGAACGCGGTCGATCTGGCGATTGTCGAGGTGGCCGGCAGCACCAGCACACCGGGGAACACCTGCGCGGTCAGCGACGGATCGCCGTTCTGGTAGCAGTTGTCCGTCGTCGTCCGGCCGGTGCTCAGGCCACCGGAGAACTGCCCGCCCTCACCGAATCGTGCATTCAGCGTGACGTCGACACCGTTGAACACCTGTCGCTGCTTCCCGTAGTGCGACGCCTGCGTGACGAGGTTGTCGACCAGCCCGAACGCGGCGGGCTTGACATCATAGAAACCGCACAAGCGCTGGCCGCTGTTCGGCAGCCGGCTGTCGGTGGGCACGGTTATGCAGAACGGGTCGTAATCGGCGGCGGAGGTCAACTGATTGTCGGTGACGAGAAAGCCGCCGTACCACGTGCGGAAGTAGCCGACGTTCAACCCCAATCCCGGACGCAACTCGTGCTGCAGCGATACTGAGCCCTGCCAGTTGCGGAACTGATTGTTGAATCCGCTCTGCGCGTCGGCGGCGTAGCGCGTTTCCGCGTTCGCCTTGCCGAAGTTGAGATTGGACCATGCACCACATTCGCCGTTGGTCGCCGGGTTCAGCAGATCGCAGTCAGGACGGTAATTCCCGTTGTCGGTCCAGTTGCGGCTCGTCGTGCGCGTCAGATTCACCGCCGGGTTCGCGGATGCCTGGATGACGCGGTCCGGGTAGTGGCCGATGGACGCTTTCACCGCGGTGCGGCCGGTGCCGAACAGATCGTAGGCAAACCCGATCCGCGGGCTGAGGTTGCGGTAGTACGGAATGTTCTTCACCGGCGCGAACCGCCGCTCGGGCACGAAGAAGCCGGCGCCGAGCACCTGTTCCGGCGTCCACGCTCGTGCGTCGCTGTAGCGAACGCCGGCGTTCAACGTGAACCGCTTCACCGTCCATTGGTCCTGCGCATACAGCGCCACGTCTCTCACCGACTCTTCGAAATTCCACGGCGCGTCCGTCAGCGTGAGCTGGTTGGGCGTGCCATTCCGAAAGCGGTAGTTGATCGAACCGTTATGCATCCACAGGTCGTGACCCAGGTTCTTGATGTCGCCGATGCGGACCTGTCTCGCCGTTACACCGGTCTTCACCGTATGCGAGGCGGTGACGCGCGACACGGCGAATCGATACAGGTACTGGCGCCGCGGCAGCGTGCGCGTCGGGATGTTGCCGTAGATCAGATTGAGCCCCTGATCGGTGATTTGAATGTTCGTCTGTGGAAACCCAGGCTCGCGCTTGTCGTTCTGGTTGATCACGTAGATCGTCGTCCCCGCCTCGAGCAGGATTCGGCTGGTCACCGGGTTCGTCCACGACGCGCTGGACAGGTAATGCGGATCGTAGTGATGCTCGCCCGTGGCCTCTGGCGTGCGCCGCGCCCCAGGGTTCAGGAGATTGAACCGGCAATTGCAGTTCGGCTGCATCGAGTGCATCAGGATGATCTTGTGTTTTTGCGCGGCCTGCCAGGTGAAGCGGACGCTGACGTCGCGGCTGTAATCGTTGCTGCTGACCGGTCGGCTCAAATCGGGCTCGTAGAGCAGCGACTGCGGCTGCGTCAGCTTGTTGAAGTACAGACCTTCCGCATACTGCTGCGTCACCCCCTCGCGAAACGACGCAAAAAACCACAGCTTGTCCCGGCTGATGGGACCTCCCACGGCCACTGCCGAGTCCCTGAATTTCTTGATCGAGCCGACGCGCTTCGGGTCGAGGTGACGCGCGAGCAGTTCGTCGTTGATGTTGCTGGTCTCGAGGCTCGGGCCGACGTAGGCGAACGTGCCCAGTCCTGAGAACACGTTGCCGCCGTCGCGAGGAATCATGTTCAGCTGCATGCCGCCGCTGTCGCGATCGGCGCCGACGCCGCTCGTCTCGACGACCACTTCCTGGATATTGATCTGGTTATAGACGAAGACGCCCGAGGTCAGGCTGGCGACCTGATGATTGACGCCGTCGACGACCGGCTGCGCCTCGGGAGCGCCATGGAGACTGTAGGCCGTCTGCGTGCGGTCGCTCAGGCCGCCGACGCCGCGATCGCTTTCACGCCGCAGCGTCACACCCGGGATGATGGAGGGCAGCGTCGCCAGCCGTCCGGTCCCCGGCAGCGACTGCAGCGTCTCCTGCGCGAACTGTACCTGCGCGCGGGAGCTGCGGAGATCAACCGTCGGTGCTTCTCCGGACACCGTGACCGTCTCTTCGAGTGTCCCGACGGCAAGGTCGGCGTTGACCGTCGCCGTGAACTCGGCACGCAGCTCGAGCCCTTCCCGTTTCGATGTGGTAAAGCCTGGCAGCGCGAACGTGACTGCGTAGGTGCCCGGCCGAAGATCGACGATACGGTAGCGGCCCTGCGCATCGGTGACCGTCGATCGCACCTTTTCGATCAGCGCCGGACTCGCCGCTTCGACCGTGACGCCCGGCAGCACGGCACCGGATGTATCGCGCACGACACCGGTGATGCTGCTTTGTGCCGATGCGATGCTTGAGAGGAGGAGGATCGATAACGACACGACGAGGGTCGGGACCCACGGGGTCTTCATCACGCCGCTCCCTTCTCGTTGGACTGAACTGTACGTGTACGTAGGGCCGGCTTCAGCCGGCCCGGCGCCTGATTAGCGGTCTCCTTCGGGGGTCTCCCTCGCAGGTCGATTACCGGCTTCGCGCGCCCGGATCTGCGCGCCCTTCACCACGTTGATCAGCCCGTAGTTCTGTTCGTGGCAGGCAAATTCGTAGAGTCCCGGCTCGATGCGTGGCCAGATCACTTCCGCCGACCACGGTTTCGTCCAGGTCGTCGGATCTTCTACCTTGAACTCGTACTTCAGCGTCTTCGGATCGGTGATCGTCAGACGCTCGATCAGGTGCATGCCGGTCGTCGACCCACGCCACTCTCGACCGGGATCGAAGTTCGTCGTATCGACCACGAGCGTGTTCCCTTCCCAGTGACCGACTGAATCGCCGAGCCATTTCCGAACCGTCGCTGGAACGTGCGGACGGCCGTCCGTCGGAATGATGCGAACGTCACTGTTCGACTGATGAATCAGAATGACGTAGCCGGGTGTCTGCTGGATCTGCGACTCGGCGTCGTGATTGCCCGGCAGTCTGGGCGGTCCCTGGTTGCCGGTGATGCACCGCTCGTAGAGGCCGCGATTGTTGACGTAGATGCCGCGTCCAGCGGCCTCCGCCCGCTTCTTGCCTTCCGGCGTCATCGGCGGGATTCGCCCGTCCGGCGGATCGACGATGAGCGAGGTACGAAGGATCGGCCGGATAGGACTTTGCCAGGCGTCCATTCCGTACTCTTTCCAATCGTAGTGAACGGTGCGTGGATCGACCTCGGCGTCTTCTTCGACCGCCTTCCTGAATGCGGCGAGCGCTTCGTCCGGCGTGTAGAACGCCTTGTCACCAAGTTCCTTCGGCCGCTCCAGAGGCGTGTAGCTGAGATTCAGGAAGTAGCCGCGCAGGTCCGGCTCGCCCCACGGTGTCTTCGGAGCCTTGAACGTTTTGCGCGCTTCCTCCGCGGCTTTCGTCGTCTCGGCCGCCGCCTTGATCGCTGCTTCGGTGTTGGTGGTCTTGGGATCGAACGACTTTGTTCCCGACGGCGCCTGCGCGATCAGCGCTGATGCGTACCATCCGAACGTCAGAATGAGGATAGCCGCCGACCGCACGATGACACAGCTGCGCATGCGAAGCCTCCTCGCGTTAAAACGCATACTTTATCCCGAGTTGGACGATTCGCGGCGCGCCGGCCTGCGTCGTCACGCGGCCGAACGTTCCCGAGTTGAGATTCGCCTGCCACCCTCCGGCGGTCAGCTCCGTACCTGGGATCCCCCAGTTGAAGGTATTGAACAGATTGAACGCCTCGAAGCGCAACTCGAGGTTCTGCGTCGAGATGAGACGAAGCTGACGCGTCACCGCCAGGTCCACGGTCCAGTAATTGGGGCCCGTCAACGCGTTGCGCATCAGGTTGCCGAACGTGCCGGGGTCGGGCTGAGCGAAAGCCGCGCGGTTGAAATAGTTCGTCAACGTCCGCGGATGCGCGTACACATCGTCGCTGATCTTGTTCACGCGCTGATTCCTCTGCCCGTTGAGCGCGTTGTCGCGACCGGTGATGATGTCGATGCGGCTGCCCGATTGGATGGTGATGATGCTGGACGCGCGCCAGTGGGACGCGAACGTGCCGAGCGCGCCGGATAGCGTCGGTGATTCCGCGCCGACCGTCACGCTCGCCAGATGCGTGCGGTCCTGATCGCAGTACCCCTTGTCGTATTCAGGGTCGGCAGGGTTCGTGTAACCGGACGCAATCTGGCTGAAGGTGTTTGGCGTCTTCGTTCCGATGCAGCGCGACCATGTGTAATTGGCGTTCAGGCTGAGGCCACCCGCTGAACGGCGCTGTACCGACAGTTTCAACCCTCGGTACGATTGCCAGCCGATGTCGTCGTTCAGATCCAAGGTGCCGATCAACGCGGCTTCCTTTGGATTCTCCTGATACAGCGTCCGCCGGACATTCAGGTTCGCGTTCGTCGAGCAGACGGGATAGAACTTGCCGTCCGCGAGCGTGCATGGTCCGAGTCCCATGTAGATGCCGGGGTTGAGCGCCGTCTGCGCCCATAGCCGGTCGGAGTAGGTGCCGATGTAGCTTGCCGCCATCCCCCACTTCGCGCCGATCTGCCGCTCGAAGGTGACGTTCCAGGTCTGCACGCGCGGCGAGTTGATGCTCGGGTCCATCGTCCCGAACGAGCCGAACGCGGGATAGGACACGTTGCGGTTGGTGACGATCGGATGCGGATCACCTCCCACAGCCGCGTAGGGATCGTCCATGCGTCCCGGCGGATCGGTGATGAGCGAGCGGTTGCCGAACGGCGGTGCCGAAGAATTGATCTGGTGGTAATCACTCGACATGAAGTCGTACGCCAGCGCGTACGAGGCGCGCACGGCCATGCGACCGTTGCCATTCACGTCCCACGCGAACCCGGCGCGCGGCGAGAAGTTCGTCCACTGTTTGTTCAGACCCGTCTTTCCTGATGGGAAGCCCTGGTCGCCCGGATAGAGGAGCCCGGCCGGCGCATTCACGAAGACCTGGCTCTTGATCCCTTTGCGGAAATTGTCGATGTTGAAGTTGTAGACCGCGTTGTTATCGACGTTAACGCCGAAGTACGGCTCCCAGCGCATACCCAGGTTCAACGTGACGCGATCGGTCGCACGCCACGTATCCTGTCCATAGAACCCGAGGTAGTAACTGTGGATGGGCACGTTCTGCGGGCCGCCGTGCTCGACCGAGGTGACGCGGCCGAGCAGCATGTCGGCCAGCGCCAGGCCCGAGGCGCTTCCATCGAAAATCCAGATGCCGGCCGCCCGCGACGACGAATTGTAATTGCCGGTCCAGTAGGCGACGTTCGCGCCAAACCCGAGCTGATGCGAGCCGCGAACGAGTGTCAGGTCGTCAGCGACCTGGTAAAAGTTGTTACGCAGGAACGCTTGAGTCGAGCCGGCGGGTATCTCCCACGCTCCGGGAACCTGAATCGCCATCTGGCCGCGAATGTACGGGTACAACTTGATCCCGAGATCGGAGGGATCGAAGTACGGCGTGTTGTAGCGTTGCACGGTCGTCCGGTTGTACGCCACGCGGATGGCGTTGACCATGGTCGGCCCGAACACCATCGTGTCGCCGAGCGTCAACGCGTGCGCGAGATTGTCGATGCCCGAGTTGGCGGCCTTCAGCACGTTATCGGACCCGCCACCATATGCCGGCGGCTTCTTGATGAAGGTCGCCATATAGCGGCCGAATATCGCGTGGTCCTTCGTCAACTGGTAATCGATGCGTCCGATGCCCTGCCCTTCGTTGCTGTCGTCCTTCGTCTGGTAAGTGATCTGGCCGCACGGATCGGTTGCCGTCGGCAGACGCCGCGCCAGCTTCAAGCCCGCCGGGCTGAAAAGCGCTGGATCGATGCGGTTGCCGACGAAGCCGCCGCCGAGATTGACCTGTCTGCCACCGTTGCATGATGGCGACGCAAAGGCGGTGAAGTCACCGTTCATCATCGCCGCCGTTGGCACGAACGCAATCTGGTCGGCCGGCCGGAAGCGCAGCGCCGTGCCTTGATAGCCGCCGAAGAAGAACAGCTTGTCGCGCGCAATCGGCCCGCCGATGGTGCCGCCGAACTGATGGCGCTGCAGCCCGTCGTCCTGGCGCTTGCCGTCCTTCACCACCGCAAAATAGCTCTTCGCATTCAGGCGGTGGTCGCGGAGAAACTCGAACGCGTTGCCGTGAAGGCTGTTCGTGCCGGATTTCGTAATGGCGTTCACCGAGGCGGCGGCGTGCATTCCGTTCTGTGCGGACAATCCGCTCGTCTGCACGCGGAATTCCTGCAGCGCGTCGGGGAACGGCATCGGCAGGTTCACATTGCTCTGCGGGCTGTTGTGAGTCGCGCCGTCGAGGAGATAGCCGACGCCGGTGGGTATCCCTCCGGCAACCGAGATGTTCACCCCGCCCGGAAAGTTCCGGGTGCCGACAACGCCCGTCTGCACCGCTGCGCCGGCGAGCACGATCAGGTCCGTGACCTGTCGGCCCTGCAGCGGCAGCTCCACGATCTTCGCGTTGTCGACGACGTCGCTGATACCCGCGCTCTGCACATCGACGATTGGCGCGGCGGCCTCAACGGAGACTGTCTCCTGAAGATTGCCGATCGCCATCACGACGTTGATCGTGGGCGTCGCCGCAACCTGCAGGACGATGCCGGTCTGCACGTAGGTGCGGAATCCCTGCAGCGCAGCTTCCAGCCGATACGGACCGGTCGGCAGGTTCGGCAGCACGTATGTACCGGTTTCATTCGTGACAACGCTGCGTGTCAGGCCGGTGTCGGTCTGGGTGACCGTCACCGTCACCCCTGGTAGCGTCGCCCCGCTCTCGTCGGTGATGCGGCCGCTCAACTGTGCGGTTGACAACTGCGCCCATGCGACGGACGCGGGAACAACAACCGCTAACGCACTTGCCAGCGCTCTCAGAAACAGCTTCATCGCGGCCTCCAAAGTCTGTGGCTCTACGGCTCTCCAGGTAACGGCGGGAACGCCGGAGGTGGTACACGTCGTCGCGAGGCGGACTGGTACGCAGTCGCCGCTTTGAGCGCCACGTGCTCCATTCCAGGTTCCACGAGGAAATTGATCGAAAACGGTATGCCCGGCGCCGGCGGCTCGGTCGCCACCGTACCCGTGCGACTGCGATAGAACTTCCGGCCGCGCGCGTCCGTCGCCAGCTCGAACGACGGGTCGTACGCAACCTTCACGTAACCGGCAGGCACCAGGATTTCCGTGATGCCGGCGTTCGGCCCGAGCGGATACGAGATCTGCCGGTTATTGATCGAGGGCTCAGGCGCCAAGCCAATCTTGCCGGGCGGCAGCGTCGTGTGCACCTGAATCAGCAGATCGAGCTTGTTGTCGAGCATCACCTTCATCAGCACGCGACGAAGGAATTCGCGGCGCTGGATGTTCTCCGCGATACCCTTCGGCGGCTCATAGAGATTCGTGATCTCTTCCCAGTTCTTGAACGCCGCGCGCTGATCGTCGCCCCAGAACTTCGACCGCGCGTTGAGCGCCGGCCAGTCGGCCAGTGTTTCCTTGAAACCGCGATCGGCCCAGTCCTTCGATCGCCGCATCAGGTACTGCGCGATGTGAAAGCGGAAGGTCCGCGATTGCGCGTCGGCCTGACCCCCGCCCACGGCGGCGCGCAGCGTGAGGCTGCGCGGTGTCGGCTCCAGCCCTTCGGCCCAGCGCACCATCCAGTCGGCAGCCGTCATCGAGCCGGTGCCCCTGGTCACGCCGGGCGCGAATTCCGTCGGCCGCACTTTGGCGGCAAAGTCGGAAAACTGCGGCTGCCCTTCCGCATTGAGCCGGTACAACAGGTCTGGGTAGAGCACAGGGGCCAGCTCCGCGATCGCGCGATCGATCGTCGTCTTCATGTTCTCGACGTCGGGATCGTCGACCCATCCTGGCGTCAGCGACTCGACGAGGGTCGCCCCCAGACGACCCGCGAGCACTGCCTTCATTTCCGCCGCGGCAGCGTCGACGATCGGCTCGTCAACTTTCGCGTGCTTCACCATGAACTCGCGGATGATGCCGATCCGCATTCCCCTCAGTGCACCGGGCGACCCTTCGGTGATGGCGCGCGCGTACGGTTCGCTCGGCAAACTCGATCGCGGCACAGTCGTGAAGATGTCGCGCGGGTCGTAGTAGCCGTTGACTGGATCCTTGAGCGCATCGAGCACCTTCACAGCGTCGGGCAGAGAACGACAGTGGATGCCTGCGCGGTCGTTGTAGATCTCGGCGCCGATTGCCCCACCGAGAAACGACAGATGCGCCTTGTGCGGCAGGATGAGCGCCACCGAATTGTGGTTGGCGGGTCCGCGGCACGACTGCCCGGTTTCCTCGCAGATGCTGCACATCACCAGGTTCGTGCTCACCGAAACGCCGGACCCCGAGCTGGAGCCGATGGAGGCCGCGCGCGTCTGGTCGTAGGCGTTGCAGGGATTCCCCGCCCACGTGCTCCGCTGATAGCCGAGCGTGGATGCGAGCACCTTCGTTGGGTGGTTCTTGCCCCCGGGATCGCCAGGACCGCGGCCGTTGTACTCGGTGGTGTTCGCCTTGGCGTAGATGATCGCGCCCTTCTGCCGCAGCTCGGCGACCAGCGTGTGATCGCGCGCGGGGAAATCCATGTCGTAGTGCGCGTCGGCGCCGCCGGTCGATCGCATGTCTTTGACGTCGTACGAGTCCTTGAACGAGAACGGGATGCAGTACATCGGCATGTTCTGCAGGTCGGGATTGCGGCCGTACTGCGCGTCCAGCTCCGCCGCGCGTTCGAGCGCATCGGGCTGCTTGCGGAATTCCTCGCACACTTTCGGTGCGCCAGCGGGCAGCGGCCCGGCGGACGGAGCGCGATCGAAATCACCCTTGCAGGTAACCGACCGCTCGCCGCGGATGTTCAGCATCCCGAGCGCGCGCACCTGACCCGCGTTGGCAATGCCGACGGTCATCCCGTACTGCTGCTGCACCGAGGGGTCGGACGAGGTCGGTTCCATTCGTCCGAATTCGATGGGAGGTGTCTTGCGCGGATCGCCGGGCGGCAGGCTTGCCGTCGCCTTCACTGCCGCGGCGTACTGGTCGTAATCAGGGAGAAAGGACGGCGCCATCTGCTCGGTGACGAGCTGATTGCACGTCCCGTTGTACGCCCTCGCCCGATTGATGTAGGCCTGCACCAGCGCACGACACGTGAGCTGGCCGCCTTGAATGGCCCGATGCACGTCGGCAATCGTCGCTTCGACCAGATGGAACTGAAATGGCGGCTGCTGAGAATGCACACGATTCCCGCTTACCGCCAGACAGAGCATCATCACAACGAAGTAACCGGCGATTCTCGCGCGAGACATCGGTCCTCCAGCGGTAACGAATGGCGCGACGACATAACAGCCGGCAGCGGGCGCACCTGCCCGCTGCCGACTGCCTGGTCCTGCTCCGCTTAGAACCCGACCCTGAATCCGAGCTGCATCATCCGCGGCTGATACGCGACGTTGCCGTTGAACGATGGCTGCCCGAACTGGCTGCTGCTTCGGTTCGTGACATACGAACCGAAATTTTCGTGATTGAACAGATTGAAGACCTCGAACGTGCCGTCGAGGGTGATGTGGCCCGCGCGGACACGCTTCTGCAGCCGCGTGTCGAGACGGTGGATCGGCTTGCCGACGATGCCGTTGCGCGCCAGGATGGTGACGCCATCCGCTGCCAGCCGCTGCTCGGAGGCGTTGGTGCCCCCTTCATCGCGCCGATCCTGGCCGGTCATCGTCGCGAAGCGTTCGCCCGATCCATAGAAGTAGATGCCGCTCGCCTGGATGCCCATGCCGAGATCAAACACACCGTTGACGACGGCGCGGTGACGCTGGTCGCCAGCCTGACCGAAGCCGCCCGCGACCTGCGATCCCGCGTAGCCGTAATCGCCACCCAGATCGGCAGCGAGCGGGAATCCGACTGGACGATGCGTCATGACACCGTCCGAGCCCAGGTACCACTGCAGTCGATCCGGAACGCCATCCTTGAAGTACGCGAGCGTGTAGGTCGCTGTCGCTTGCCACCGGTGGCTGAACCGCTTCGTGAAGGTGAAGTCGGTGCCGTTGTAGTTCGAATACCCGCCGAGGTACTCGAGCAGCACGATGCCCCAGTCCGGGAACGGCCGATGGCTGATGTCGCTGAACGGATAATTTGCGCCGGTGGCGGGGTTGTACGAGAGGTTCGCGTTGATATCCACTTCTTCGCCGACACCCTTCGTGTGCACGTAATTCACCTCGAACGAGGAGTCGGTCGTAAGCTGGCGCTGGATCCCGACAGACGCCTGATGGCTGTACGGCGTCTGCCGTCCGGGATATGTGATCTCCTGATTGATCGCGCGCCGGGTGCAACCAGGCTTGCTGCCATTGAGGTCACAGGCTGTCGCCAGCGCCTGATCCCACGTCGGCTTCGGCCCGCCTATTTCACCTTCGCCGCTCGGGCCAGGTCCAAAGAAGTTCGTGGCGAAGTCGGGACGGCCGTTGTTGGCGATCTGATACTCGAACCGGTGAATCATCGAGTAGGCCTGCTGCACGCCGTCGTTCGGCGCAAAGGCGAAGAACAATCCGTAGCCGCCGCGAATCGACGTCTTGTCGTCGAGGCGCACGTTCGCGCCGATGCGGGGTGCCACGTTGTTGTTGTCGTGCGGCAGATTGCCCGGGAGGAATGGCGGCAGCTTCAGCTTCTCACCGTAGGTGTTGTCGTCCCAGTCGTAACGCGCGCCGAGATTCAGCGTCAGGTTGCTGCCGATCTTCCAGTCATCCTGCAGCCACGCGGAGTAATTGTGGCGAATGATGTTGTAGCGGTGGTTCGTATCAGAGATCGCGTAGAAGACCTGCCGCGCCGCGGCGAGCGGCTGCAGGTTCCACGTTGACGCGTCATTCCACACCGGGAACATCGACTGCAGCTGCGCCGGCGTCAGGTTGACGTTGCGTGCGTCGATCTCGCCCATGCAGCGGTTGCACCACCGGAAGTCGGCCACGAAGCGGAAGAACTCGCCGCCGATCTTCACGTCGTGGCGACCACCCCATTCCCACGCGGTGGTGAAGTCGTCGCGCACATCCTGCGTGTGCTGCCAGATGTTGAGGGTGTTGGCGCCAATCGTGTAGCCGGGAAGCTGAATGACCGGCGAATTGCCGATGCCGACCGGGTGATACGGGAACGCGCCACCCTTCCAGCGGACGGCCGGCTGATCGAGCCGCCGATAGTCCGTCCAGCCGCCCTTGATTTCATTTACCGACCGCGTGTTGAGCACGTGCGTGAAGGTGCCCGCATATTGCGGAGCCGTCCGCTCTCGCGTGCCACTGGCCGATGGATGCTGGGTGGCGCCGCCCCCCGCATAGAAGATGGTCTTGTACCCGGACACGCGGACGTTGAGCCGGCTCTGCGGCGTGAACTGGTAATCGATCCGACCCATGGCCGTGTGGCTGTGCTTCGGGAATTCCTGGTTGATGTTGAAGAACGGATAGGGACTGGTGAAGGTGTAGGTCTGCGGCTCCCGCTCGAAGCTGTAGGCGCCGAAGAAATGAATCCGATCCTTCTTAATCGGACCGCCGAAGGTGGCGCTCGTCTGCTGGTTCGAGTACGGCAGCACAGTGTGCGTGATGAAGTCTTTCGCGTTGAACTTGTCATCGCGGAAGTAGCCGCCGAACGATCCGGCGAACTGGTTCGTTCCCGACCGGGTGATGGCGTTGACGATCATCCCCTGCGAGCGCCCCTGCGTCGCATCGAAGCGGTTCGCCACGACTTCGAATTCGGCGATCGCGTCCTTGCTGAACGCCGGCTGCTCGCTGTCAGTCTGCGAGTGATAGTTGATCGTGATCTGCTGGCCGTCGACGTTGGTCTGCGAGTAGCCCTGACGGAACTGCGCCATGCCGCCGCCTTCGTTGCGCCGCGCGCCCGGCGCCAGCAGCGTCAGGTCCATCCAGTTGCGCCCGTTGATTGGCAGCTGCTCCACCTGGCGTGGATCGATGTTCGCGGCGACCGTGGAGCCCTTCGTGTCCACGAGCGGCGCCTCCGCCGTCACCGTCACGCTTTCCTGCACCGTCTGCGGCGACATCCGTATGTCGATGGCAGCGGTTTGTCCAATGAGAACCTGCGTGCTACGCATCACGCTGCCGAAGCCGCTCAGCTCCGCCTTGATGGTGTACTCGCCGACGCGTACCGGCAGCCGATACTGGCCGCGCTCATCGGTGATTGTGGTGAACACGTTGCCGGTCGCCGTGTGAACGGCGGTGATGGTGACGCCCGGCAGCACGCTGCCGGTGGAGTCTGTGGCCGTACCCGTGAAGGTGGCTTCCTGACCGTACGACGGTAGTGGAAGAAGTGATATCGCGACCGCTATCAGGAGCCCTCGAATCGACGCCGCTTTCATCTGCGACCTCCTTTGGGGTTTCCCGGGGTGCTACTTGTCCGACGAAGCGAGAAGGGCGAAAAACGCGGCCATACTACACCCGTCTACTCCTCGCTGCCATCCTCTATATGGGGTAGGCCGTGTTACCATCCGGCCGTCTAAACCGCGGCGGCAGCAAAGATACGAAATCGGAAAATCGGAGGGCTGTATGAGAACGCTTCTCGCGGCGCTCACCCTGGTCGTGGCGACCACTCCCGCCTACGCCCAGTGGCTGGATTGGAAAACCCCTGGCATTCCGCGCACGGCTGATGGCAAACCGAACCTCGCGGCCCCCGCGCCACGCAGCCCCGACGGAAAGCCCGATCTGAGCGGGGTGTGGAACGGTCCGACGATTGCCGCCCGTCCCGATCCCGCGAATCTGCAGCCGTGGGTCCTGGAGCAGGTGGATAAGCGCCAACAGGAGTACTACAAGGGGCGCCCGATGTATCAGTGTCGCCCGAGTGGCCCCGAGGTTGAGCGGTTTGGCGGCTGGAAACGCATCCTGCAGACGCCGGCAGCGATCGCCATCCTGAATGACGACCAGACCTACCGCGTGATCTTCATGGATGGACGCAAACTGGAGGACAACGCGGCTCCGACGTGGATGGGATATTCGGTCGGGCACTGGGAAGGTAACACCCTGGTCGTCGAGAGCAACGGATTCAACGACAAGACGTGGGCCAGCCGCTACGGCGTATCGCATACCGAGGCGATGCGCACGACGGAGCGCTACACGCGTCGTGACTTCGGCCATCTCGACATCGAGGTGACGTACACAGATGCGGATGCGTTCAAGAAGCCGTGGGGCTTCAAGACGACCACGGTGCTCGCCGCTGATACGGAAATGATCGAGCAGGTCTGCGAGCTCACGAGCGATCACTGGTCGAACATGAGCGACGGGTCCGTGTCCGTTGCACCAGACATCCTCGCGCGGTACGTCGGCGTCTACAGCGGAATCTACGGCGGCAGAAAGCGCTCGCTGGAGGTGACGTTGGCGGGCAATCAATTGATGATGAAGATCGTCGGCGTCGTCGACGAAGGTGGCCTTGGCGCCGTCGGCCTCGATCCGGAGGCGCTGCGGCCGCTGGTGCCGCGCTCGCAGACGCTGTTCGAAGGCGCGGGGCTCGGCTACGAGTTCGTCGTCAACGACAAGGGAGAAGCGACGGACCTCATCGAGGTGCACATCTCAGGTCCGTACAAGTTCGCGCGTCAGAAGTAACGCGCGCTCTTCAGTTCACCATAGCCTGACTCGATCGGGCGGCGCGACGTAGACTGCGCCGCCCGTCGTCTTCGGCCGCCGGCCAGTAGTTTCCCGTCCTACGAAACGTTCACGTAGTATCCGGCGATCTGAACCTGAAAAAGCCCGCTGCCGCTCCCCGAATCACGGGCTGCTGTCGGATCCACCTGCGTGCCCGGTTCGAGCACAACGAACATACGTTGCGAGCCGACAAAACCTTCGACCTGTTCTCCGGCCTGAGTAAATGTGCCGGTGTGGGTCATCGGCAGGTAAATGAACTGGCCTGTCGTGTCTACCCTGCCGAAGACGATGTTCTGCCCTTGCGGAATCTGGGCGAACATCGACACGAACTCGATGACGAGCCGCTTGCCGGAGGGGACCGTGAACGCAATCCCGCCGGGATTTGCGGCCGTGAAACCGGGGACGAATGCGCCGTCGCCGTCAAAGTAATTGAACGGCTGTGCGGCCGGGCGGTCGAAGTCACGTATGAGCAACGGGCTTGTGTTCGCGATCGTGACTTGCGATCCGCCTGCCAAACCGACGGTCGGCGTTCCGGTGATTCCCACATTCCCGCTCACCGCGGTTGTGCCTTGCGCAACCGTCGGGACGGGTTGGTCGGTCGTGTTCGTGACGAGGACGGGCGTCACCGGTGGGGTCGGCGCGGCGCTCACCGTCGTGCGCGACGAGGGAAGCAAAATGGCCAGAACGGCCGCAGGAACCAGAATCGACAGGCTCAAACGCAGGGAGCGTTTCATACGCGTATCTCCTTTTGGTGGGTTCAGCAGGCTGGGCGAACCTCTAGTTAAAACGCTGAACCCTTCCAAAACAGAACAGCCACAGGTGCAGAGATCCGCACGGCCGGCCGTTCGTTGTCGCTACGCTGTCTGGAGCTCCGCTGCTGAAAGGAATTAACGCGGTTACCAGATCCTGACTCGATCGGCCGGCGCGACGTAAAGCGCGTCGCCGGGCTGCACGTTGAACGCCGCGTACCAGCCATCGATATTCCGGATCACGCCGTTCACGCGATATCGCGCCGGCGAGTGCGGGTCTGAAACCAGCCGCTGCCGCAGCGTTTCGTCGCGAATCTTCTCGCGCCACACCTGCGCCCACCCGAGAAATACCCGCTGGTCGCCCGTCAGGCCATCGAGGACCGGTGCGGCGCTGCCCCTCAAGCTGGCGTGATACGCATCCAGTGCCAGCGACAGACCGCCCATGTCGCCGATGTTCTCACCCATCGTCAGATCGCCGTTTACATGTGCACCCGGCAGCGGTTCGAACGCCGTGTACTGAGCACCGAGCTTCGCCGCCTGCGCCGTGAACTTCGCCGCATCGTCCATCGTCCACCACTCGCGCAGCATGCCGTCGCCGTCGGACTTGCGTCCCTGGTCGTCGAAGCCGTGGCTGATCTCGTGACCGATCACGCCGCCGATCCCGCCGTAGTTGATCGCCGGATCCGCGTCGGGATCGAAGAATGGCGGTTGCAAGATGGCCGCGGGAAAGACAATCTCGTTGTTGGTGAACTGGTAGTAGGCGTTCACGGTCGGCGGCGTCATGCCCCATTCGGTTTTGTCCACCGACTCGTTGAGGCGTGCCACGTCCCTGTGCCACTCGTACGCGGCGGCACGGATGATGTTGCCGTAGAGATCGTCGTTTGACAGCGTCAGCAGGCGGTAGTCCCGCCACTTCGACGGATATCCGATCTTGACGGTGAACTTCGACAGCTTCTCGAGGGCGCGCGCCTTGGTATCGGCGCCCATCCAGTCCAGTTTCTGGATGCGCGCCCTGAGCGCAGTCTGGATGTCGGCTACCAGCGCGTCCATCTTGGCCTTGGCTGCCGGTGGGAAGTAGCGCGCGACGTACATGCGGCCGACTGACTCGCCGATCGCACGGTCAACGAATGCGACCGCGCGCTTCCACCGTGCCCGCTGCTCCGGCTGTCCGCCCAGCGTCTTGTTGTGGAATTCGAAGGACGCGTCGACGAAACGCTTCGACAGATACGGTGCCGCGCCGTCGGCGACGTGGAACGCCTGCCACGCCTTCAACGTGCTCAGCGGGGTGTCGGCGTAGGTTCTGGTGAATTTCGGGAACGCTGTGTTTGTCGTCACCACGATCCGCTGCACCTTCGGCAGCTCGCTCTGCGCCAAATAGCGATTCCAGTCGAAGCCCGGCATCGCCGTCGTGAGCTCCGCAACCGTCATCGGGTTGTACGTCTTGTCGCGATCGCGCCTCTCGGCTCGCGTCCAGGTGTCCTGCGCGAGCCTGGTTTCGAAATCGACGATGGCTTGCGCGTTCTGCGCTGGCTGTTCCCACCCGATCATCCCGAGCACCCTGCTGACGTACTCCTGGTACTTGCCTTTCTGCGTGGCGAACGAGGGCTGCAGGTAGTAATCGCGATCGGGCAGGCCCAATCCGCCGGTGACCGCCATCACTGCGTACTTCGTCGGCGCCTTGGCATCGGCGCCGATGTAGACCGGGAGGATGCTGACAAAACCGGTCGCGTTCGACTTGCCCATCAGAGCGGTCATCTGGTCTTTCGTCGTCGCGGCGCGAACTTCCGCCAACTCGCGTTCAATCGGCTTGGCGTCGAGTTGATCCACACGCGCTTCGTTCATGAAGGACGCGTACGCCGCCGCCACCTTCGACGCGTCGGGATCGTTAATCCTCCCGGCTACGGCGTCCTCGAGGATTGCATGCATCCGATTCTCGGAAAGCTCCGCCAATGTGTCGAAGTATCCGTAGCGGGTGCGGTCCGAGGGAATCTGCGTGCGGTCCGCCCACTTGCCGTTTGCATAACGGAAGAAGTCGTCACCGGGTTTGACCGACGGGTCCATCCCGCTCGCGTCGAACCCCCACGTGCCGTACTTCGGGGACACGAGCGAGGCGGCGTCGCTTCCCTCGCCGGCGCGCGTCTGCGCGAACATCGCGTTCGCGCTGAAGGCAAGCGCAACGAGGGCTGTCGCAGCAAACAGAATCTTTCGCGAGGTAATGACCATGGCGCGTCATCATAACCGCCGGCGCTGAAAAATCCGTTATAGTCCGCGCATGACTAGAAAGACGAATAGACGCGACTTCGTGCGAGCAGCCGGACTGACGGCGTCAGGACTGATCGTGGGTGCGGCTCCGCTTGCCACCGCGGCTCAAGCGCAGACACGCGCGACGCCGAGGACGATGGGCGCGCGCTTTCGTGCGTTGATGAACGCCGCGGACCCGCTGATCTGTCCGGGCGCATACGATCTGATGTCGGCGCGCCTGTGCGAAGTGCACGGCTTCAAGGCCGTGTTTGTCGGCAGCAGCGCCGCGAATCAGGAATTGGTCGGACTGCCGGACCAAGCGGTCGTTACCGTATCGGAGATCATCGACTACAACAGCGTCATCGCAGCCAACGTCGACATTCCGATCCTCGCGGATGTTGACGACTTCGGCGCGACACCGCTGAATGTCTATCGCTTCGCGAAGCAGGCCGATCGGGCCGGCATCGGCTGCGCGGCGTTCGACGATCGCATGCCCATCAATCGGGCAACGGCGTACACCGTGCCGGGCGTCTTTCCCAAGGCACGGATGATCGACAACATTCACGCCGCTGCCGACGCGCGCATGGACATGGTGTTAATCGCGCGCTGCCTGGCCCCGACCCCGAACAACTCGTACACGGAAATGCTGGACCGCGCCGCCGCGTACGCCGAAGCCGGCGCCGATGCCGTCTGGATCGGATTGCCGACCGCGAACGATTACGTGAAGGCGGCGGGCATCGTGAAGAAACCGCTGATGGCTGTGGTCGGGAACGCGAATTTCCCCGCGACTGTGGAGGCGATGAAGGCAGCGCGGATTTCCGTCGGTCAGTCGGCGACGATGATGGGCATTGCACTCGGGGCCGTCGACAAAGCTCTCACCGAACTAAAGGCGACCGGACGGATGACCGAAGCGCAGAAAGGTACGTTGAATCGGGCGACAACGGACAAAGTCGAACAGGTGGAGGAGCTCAATCAGCGCTCACGCAAGTACAACCTGCCGAGTGCGTCTGGTCCGGAGCGCTGAATGTCTAGATGAAGAGGATCGGCTTCCTCTCGTTTGGACACTGGACGCCATCACCCCACTCCCAGGTGCGCACCGCGGCGGATTCGCTGCTCCAGTCGATCGACTTGGCCGTGGCCGCCGAGGAGCTCGGCGCCGACGGTGCGTATTTCCGCGTGCACCATTTCGCGCGCCAGCTCGGGTCGCCGTTCCCGCTCCTCGCGGCGGTCGGGGCACGTACGCACCGGATCGAGATCGGCACCGCCGTTATCGACATGCGGTACGAAAACCCACTCTACATGGTCGAAGATGCGGGCGCGGCTGACATCATCGCCGGCGGCCGCCTCCAGCTCGGGATCAGCCGCGGATCACCGGAGCAGGTAATCGACGGTTGGCGATATTTCGGCTATGCGCCGGCCGACGGTGAAACCGACGCCGACATGGGCCGTCGTCACGCCGAGGCGTTTCTCGAACTGCTCAAAGGCGCGGGGTTCGCGCAGCCGAACCCGCGGCCGATGTTTCCGAATCCGCCGGGGCTGCTGCGCGTCGAACCATACTCGGAAGGACTGCGCGATCGCATCTGGTGGGGTTCCAGCTCGAATGCCACCGCAGAGTGGGCGGCGAAGCTGGGGATGAACCTCCAGAGTTCGACCCTCAAGAATGACGAGACCGGCGAGCCGCTGCACGTGCAGCAGCGGAAGCAGATTGAAGCGTTCCGCGAGGCGTGGAAGGAAGCAGGGCACACCCGCGAACCGCGCGTCTCCGTAAGTCGGAGCATCTTCGCGCTCGTCGACGATCGCGACCGCGCCTACTTCGGCCGCGACGCGCGTGACCAGGATCAAGTCGGCTACATCGACGCGAACACCCGCGCGATCTTCGGCCGTTCGTACGCCGCCGAGCCCGAAGTGCTCGTGCAGCAACTGGCAGCCGACGAGGCGATCGCCGCCGCCGACACGCTGCTGCTGACCGTCCCGAATCAGTTGGGCGTGGACTACAACGCGCACGCGATCGAGAGCATTCTCACGCTCGTCGCCCCGGCGCTCGGATGGCGATGATCTACTTCGCCTGCGAGTCCTGCTGAAACATCGCGAATGCGTTGCCCTGCGGGTCGATGAGCATGGCAAACCATCCCATGCCCGACACCGGTGATTTCGGTTTGGTCACCCTGGCGCCGAGACTGACGGCTTTGTTCACCGACGCGTCCAGCGAATCGACCATCACGTAGTTGACCCACGCGCCCGGCTTGTAGCCGGGGACGTTTATGATGCCGCCGTTGATGCCGCCCGCCTGCACAGGCCTGCCGTCCGCGTTCGTATCGACGGTCGTGATCAGCGTGTAATGGCTTTCCGGCATCGCCTGGACTTTCCAGTCGAAGAGTGCCGTGTAGAAGTCGACGAGCTTCGAGGTGTCATCGGCATAGATTTCGAAGTGAGAGACGGAATTCTTCATCGGTAAGGCCTCATGAACGGCGATGACTGCGAGCCTAATTGAACGCCCGCGGTCAGGGCAACTGGCAGACGAAGCTATCCGCGACGTCGATGCTGCCGCTCCCCTTGTAATGCGCGACCTGCGGATACGGACACAACGGCCGCGTACGATCGACCCGGCCGTTCGTGCTGTGCGAGGCCTCGACGCGCGTGGGTGTCCGTCCCTTCTCGATCCACTGCTCGAGCGCCGGCATCATGTCGAATGTGTTCGGCCCTTCGCCGCCGCCGCAGTGTCCCATGCCAGGGACCATGAACAGCGACATCGAGCGCGACGCGTTTGCCGGGCCCATCGTGCTTTGCACGCTCTTATAGAAGTTCACGCTTGCCAGCGGGGAGATGTCCTGATCACTCCATCCCTGATACGTCAGCAGCTTTCCGCCGCGTGCGAAGAATGCGCTGAGGCTCTTCGGATCGATCGCCGTCAGCAGACCCTTGAGTTTCTGATCCGCCTTTGCGAGGTCTCGATCGACGTCGAACGTTCGCCAATCCCACTTCGGATCGTCGAACACCATGTAGCGGAACTGATCGAGCGCCGTCTCGTATGGGTCGGGACCACCGATGAGCAGTCCCCATGCGAGCTCGGTGCCCGGCTGATAGGTCCCGAAGATTTCCTGCCCGCTGCTCGGGCTCTTGAACGGTCCAAGGATCGTTCTGACCGACTGTACTTGCTTCGGCGTCAGGCACGATGCGTCATCGGTGCCCTTGCACGCCATCACCTGCGGATCGAAGTGACATGTGGTCGGATCGGAGATGAGTCCGTCCTTCAATCCGTCGCGCGCATCGCACGCGGCAAGCACCTGCTGGTGAATCGCCGAATACATATCCTTCGGGATGCGCGTTTCCGGATCCTTGAGCGTCTCGAGTCCCATCCAGATGCGCCACGTGTCGAGATGCGTCTTCGGATTCGCCGCCGCGCCGGCGATGATGCCGTCGAAGTCCTCGGGGTGCCTCGTCGCCTCGGTCAGCGCCTGTCGGCCACCTGTCGAGCAGCCGTTGAAGTACGACCGCGTCGGCGCGCTTCCATAGAACGCATCGACGATCGCCTTCGCCTTCACCGTCATCTCGTGCTCGGAGCGGTAGGCGTAATCAACCAGTTTTTCCGGATGTCCGAGCGCGAAGCTGCCGCCTGGCGTGCTGTGGCCAGTGTCGGTCGACGTCGTCGCGTAGCCGCGCGCGAGCGCCTGCGCCATTGCCGGATAGCCGATCGTCCCTGCCCAGCCGCCGTTACCGACCGCCTCGAACTTGCCGTTCCAGCCGGCCGCGGGCATCCATACTTCGATCTTGATGTCGGAATCCGCGCTCGGCTGGAGCGTCGCCGCGACGCGGCAGAATGCCGGCAGCTGCGCGAATCGCGCGGCGTTCTGCGCGTTGCCACCGCCACCTGGCGCCTTGAATCCGCCGGCCGGCACGACCTCGGCTCGCGTGACCGTTGCCTTCTCCAGCGTCAGATTCGTCAAGCCATCGCAGGACGTGCGTCCGGCGTACGCGTGACCGGCGCTGGCGATCACAACCACGATGGCCAACAGGCCGGCAGGCGCGATCTTCATAACTCGTCCTCCAAGCGACGGCATTGTAGTCGCATTGTCGGGTCACCTTTGCGTTCCCGCATGCGCGAGCGACAGGAGACAACCTTCAGACGGGCGTGATTTTCGCAGGGACGACTTGCGACCGCCCGCGCCCCGGATTTTGTCTACAAAAGTGTGTGCTGGATCTCAGAAGCGAAAACGATTCGGGAAGTGATGATTCCGTGCAGCGCGGGGAGATTACCGCCCGCTATCGGGAGATATGCATGAATATCTGGACCGAGTTCAAAAACGCCGTCCTGCCCTGGCTTCTGGCAGGTGCGGTGATCGCGTTCCTGATCACGGAGCAGCGCAGAACGACGGCCGCACTCGTCGACGCGAACATGCGTCTGGCCAATGCGGTTGAACAGCAGGGCAAAGCGCTGGACGGTGTGCGCTCGCTCCTCGCCTCCCAGGGGTACACGCTTCCCCCTTTAAGCAAGCCGCAGTGATTCAGGGCCTTCGCGTGCCGGTCCACTTCACGTCGCGCGAATCGCTGCGGATGTTCAATCTGGCTGATATCTGGGCGGCTCGAACAACCGCAGCCGTCCGTCTTGTGTCCGCGAACGACCATATTCATAGCCGGGGATCCGCTCACTATGCGGGCATGGCGCTCGATTTCCAATCGTCGAATCCGGACGGCCTGTCGTCCATGTTCAAGCTCGCCGGCTACCGAGTTCTCTGGAAGGTGCCGGGCCATTACGGACACGTGCACGTCGAGCAACGGCGATGGAGCGACATCGCACTATCGCCGCAACCACGTCAACTGCCCCATCACACGATGTCGATGCGCCCGGGAAACGGCGATCGCGTCGGCGGGTAACGGCGCGCGGTTCCGACATATTTCCTTGACGCGTCGTGCGGACCGGACGCGCAAGCCCGTTACTGTCGGCGCGTCACCGAGGAAATGTCGCGGTGTTCAAAACCGCAGATGTAATCTTCGATGCGCACGTCGGTGCGCTGCGTGTATGCGAACCGAACCTGCCAGTCGGTGGCGTAGTACTCGGGATCGTGCACGGTGATGACATCCTCGAGCCGGGTGGCGCCGATCCGTCGAATCCGCTCCGTAGTCTCGAGCATGTCCGTATGCGGCGCGCCCGTCGCATCGAGAAAGGTTTCATCCTTGAATCCGCGCGTCCGCACCACGAGCGTGTCGCCTTCGAAACGCCCCACCGAATGGCCGTTGTAATACGGCGCCGTCACCAACGATTCGGCGGATGGCAGCGGCGCGTCCATCGCAATTCGGCGGATCATGTGATTCATTTCATAGACGACGAGGATCTGACCAGGCGGCGCCTTGATGATCTCAAACGGGTACGGTGTGGCCAGCGCCCGAGGCAGCCCGTCGGGCGTGCAATACTTTCGCGCGCGGTCCTCGACAGAGCCATCCTTCAGGCCGGCGACGTTCTTCGCGTAAGCGGCGCGCCCCTTCTCGGTGAGAGGCAGTTCACCGCCGCCAATTGGCTGAATCTTTGGTTGGTACTCGGTCGCCCAATACGTACCCGAAATATCCGGAGCAGCACCCTTCGCAATGGACCGTTCCGACATCCACCAGAACGCCGTCACGCCAGCCACGACAATGG
>Ga0310811_10002513_pt1 | contig 22962 bp, 24 predicted proteins | sample YCmetagenome_FD_207642 | JGI IMG/M metagenome (GOLD analysis project Ga0310811, IMG submission 207642) | Soil microbial communities from experimental microcosm in Duke University, North Carolina, United States - YC | ecosystem: Engineered > Artificial ecosystem > Soil microcosm > Unclassified ...
AGAAACCCAGCCCCGCAAGCAAGCCGAGCGCGGCATAGAACGCAATGCAGCGGAGCCAGCCCGCGCGACTCGTCGGGCGCGCGTTCGGCAGCCGCAGCCGCGACCAGACGCCAAGCAGGATGAGGCCGCCAAAGAGCAGCATCTCCTGATAGCCGCCAATCGGCGCCAGTTGCCGCAGCGTAAAGATCGGCGGGCTGATGACCAGCCAGGCGAGCGCCAGCAGTCCCACTGCTGGCCCATAGGCGGCGCGGCCTATCCAGTAGACGGTCGCGAGGAAGCCGAGCGTCAGCAGCAGCGCACTCAGACCCAGCACGAAGGTGGACGAGCCAAAGAGGACGAAGAGCAGCGCGGCGAAATAAGCCTCGAACGGCCCCATGTAGTTCTGGCCCCAGAAGAAGGTGGGGCGCTCGCCATGCAGGATGTGCCGCGCCATCAGCCCGATGACCGCTTCGTCGCTATCGAGCGCGGGCCAGCCACGCGCCAGCAAGACCAGGCGATAGATGGCCGCCAGCGCGAGCAGCAGCAGCGCCACACGCCCCGGCGTCAGCGTGCGCATGGTGGTACGTAGCAGCCCGTCAGATTGCTCACCCGGTACGGCACGTGATTCGGTCGTCGCGCTCATGCCCATCCTTTGCAATGAGTGATTTTTACCCGTCATTGTACCCCCGCGCGCGGCGGCTCAGTAAAAGATGGTACGGGTGCGGTGATAGGGGATGCCGTCGGATGGCGCGGATTGGCTTTCGAGCCATATGCGATAGTCAATCGCGCTGGCGGTCTGCCGGATGCCCGCGCGGGCCAGCGCCTGACGCAGTAGCTCGACTGACCAGACCGTCGCGGCGCGTATCTCCACCTCGGCGTCCGCGCCAGAGGGAATCAGCGTGTAGCTCGCGATTAGCTCGGCCAGCTCGGGCGCATAGACCAGTACGCCCTCGCGTCGCAGCATCTGCGGCAGCTTATAGTCCGCGAAGGCGGTCAGCCGCTCGATGCCCCGGAGCGCGCCCCAGTTGTTGCCACCGAAAGCGGTATGGATATCGGCGACGTATATCTGCGCGCGTTTGAGCAACGGCACGGGCTGCTCATTCCATTCGGCCACATCAGCAAAGGACGAGAAATCGCGCGCCAGCCGCAGCGCCAGCGCCACCGCATCGAAATTTACCGCCTCGATGACGCGGCTCATCTGGCCGTCGTAGCGTTCGCCCAGCACCCGCCCCACCTCGCACGCATTGGCCAGCCGCTCCGCGAAGAGGGGGATGGGGGGACAGCCCGACGCGGGCCGCAATATCTCCGCAAGCTGCTCGGCGGTGAGGTCCGCCAGAAAGGCCGCGTCGGCGAGCGGGATGCCTTCGTCCATGGCACGCGTGCAGGCCGCCGCCAGCGCATAATAGCCATCCCACGTCTGCCCGCGCCACTCCACCGACCAGCGCGGCTCACCCAGCTCGCCCCAGAAGCAGAAGTTGAGCGCGTCCACCAGCAGCATCCAGTTCGCCGTGCGCTCCGTGCCATCGTTGAAGTGCATCGCCGCGAAATCAGACTCATATGCTGGCCACGGTTGCGTAGCCCAGCGCCTGGCCAACCGTTCGGCGGCATCGGCGTCGAGCGTTACCAGCGTGCCCTCGCGCACGACGGGCGACGTCCCGGTCAGCACGCCGAGGGCGTCATCTGGCGGCAGTGCGAGCGGTATGTCAGATGGAGAAAGCACGATAGTCATCCTTTATGAGCGGACTGGTGATGAGAACTCACCGCCGCTGTCCGACGGTTAGATAGGCGACGAAGGTGACGGTCAACCGGGGCCAGCCCAACGACTCCAGGCGTCGCCGCACGCCGGCGAGGAACTCGGCGCTTCGGGCCTCGCCAAGCGCGCGCAAGAATAATGCGGCGCGATTCATGCGGATGCTGGTTGTGGTCGCGGTCACATCAATCCATCGCACCGTATGATACAATGCCCGCCAATGGCGCTGTCAACGGCGATAGCGCTGTATCTCCTCGCTTTGAAGGAGGCTTGCTATGCTCGCGCGCGACATCATGACCAGCCAGGTGATCAGCATTTCCCCAACCACCGCTGTCCAGGAGATAGCGGACCTGCTCGCGGACTACCGTATCAGCGGCGTCCCGGTGGTCGATGAAACGGGCCATCTGCTCGGCCTGGTGACCGAGGCCGACCTCATCGGCAAGCATGGCGCGACCGCCGCCGACATTATGAGCAGCCGCGTCGTCACGGCGCAAGAGACAACGCCGGTTGACGAGATCGCGCAGATTCTCACCAGCAATCGTTACAAGCGCGTGCCAGTTGTGCGCGAAGATCGGGTGGTCGGCATCGTCAGCCGCGCTGATGTCGTACGCATGATGGCCAGCCGCTGGGCCTGTGGCGTCTGCGGCGCTATCCAGCACGGGCGCATGCCTACCGCCTGCGAGAGCTGCGGCGCCGACGGCAGCCATTTCGAGCGCGAGCTCGATCTGCGCCGGGAGGTCACGCAGCACCAATAAGCAACCCAACGTCACGGACATCTGCCCCCATAGACCCCCACAACTTGACGGGACCAGTAGCCAAAACAGGCATACATCCCGGCTATATTCTTGTGCCTGCTTCCTGCCATCGGGTACAATGGCAACCGTCTCAAACTGGATTGCTGGCTATTATCGCCTGACTGATAAATCGCCGCCCGTTCCCAATTGGCAGACGGGTGGCGTCTGGTGCAATCAGGGGCAATAGCAGACTGCTATTATCGCTCGAACAACGAGATACTTCACGCGACTTCACGCGACTTCATACGCACACATACACAAGGACAAAGGGGGCGCTGCCAGTGACGACACGGATATTTGCGATTGCGAATCAAAAGGGTGGCGTAGGCAAGACCACCTCGACGATAAATCTGGCCGCGTTTCTGGCGAATGCGGGCCGCAAGACGCTGGTCATCGACCTTGACCCACAGTCCAACACGACGACAGGGCTGGGCGTGGACTCGCATGCGGTTGGCACATCCATCTACGAGGTGCTCGTCAACGAGAGCGTCAAGCCCGCTGACGTGATCCGCAAGGAGATTCGCCCCAATCTCGCGCTCCTTCCGGCGAAGGTGGACCTCTATGCCGCCGATATCGAGCTGGTCTATCTGGATAACCGCGAGTACCGGATGCGGCACATCCTCGACCAGATCCGCAACGACTACGAATTCATCCTGATCGACTGCCCGCCATCGCTTGGCCTGCTGACCGTGAACGCGCTGACCGCCGCCGATGGCGTGATCCTGCCGCTCCAGTGCGAATACTTCGCCCTCGAAGGCATGCAGCAGCTGCTCAATACGATTCGGCTGGTGCGCGACCGCCTGAACAACAAGGTGATGCTGTTCGGCGTGGTGCTGACGATGTTTGACTCGCGCACCAATCTCGCTACAGAGGTCGTCACCGAGATCAGCCAGCACTTCCCCAAGGAAAAGTTCGACACGCTGATCCCACGCAACATTCGGCTTTCGGAGGCGCCCAGCTATGGCCGCACCATCCTGGAGCACGATCCACGCTCCCCGGGCGCGCTGGCCTATCAGAAACTGGCAGAGGAAGTAATCGCTCGCGCAGCCAATATGGAGTCGCTCAATGCCTAAACAACGTTTCGGTCTCGGTCGCGGCCTGGATGCGCTGATCCCCGGCGCCAGCCTCGCCGATGTCGCGCCACTCTCGGAAGATACGCCGCTCGATTCGAGCCTCTCACCTTCGTCGGTCTTCGAGGCGCCGATAGATGCCATCTCGCCGAACCCACAACAGCCGCGGGCCATCATAGACGATGACCCGCAACTGCGCGAGCTGGCCGCCTCGATCCGCGAGTATGGGCTGCTCCAGCCGCTGCTGGTGACGATCAGCGGACAGGACGACCACGGCCCGCTCTTCCAGTTGATCGCGGGCGAGCGCCGCTGGCGGGCCGCGCGGCTGGCGGAGCTGCGCATGGTTCCGGTGGTGATCCGCGAGGCGACGCCGCAGTTGATGCTGGAGATGGCGCTGATCGAGAACCTCCAGCGCACCGACCTCAACCCGCTGGAAGAGGCGCAGGGCTATCTGATGCTGATGGAGGAGTATGGGCTGACGCAGGAGATGGTCGCCCAACGCATCGGCCGCAACCGCGCCACCGTCGCGAACACGGTGCGGCTGCTTCAGCTGCCCGACGAGGTACGCGAGGCGCTGGTGACGATGCCCCGCGCCTTCACCGAGGGCCACGCCCGCGCCGTCTTACAGATCAACGGCGACGCGGCGCGCATCAACGCGATGAAGTCCATTATCGCGCAAGGCTTAAGTGTTCGGCAGGCCGAGGAGATGGCGCGCCGCTATAACGAGCGGGCGTTGGGTGTCGCCAACGATCGCCGCGGCTCGGTGACGCGCACCCAGAGCGGCGAGACGCGCGCGCTGGAGGAGGAGTTCACCCGCGCCATCGAGATGAAGGTACGGCTCCAGCGGACGACCCGCGGCAAGGGCCAGTTGACGCTCTACTTCACCAACGACCAGCAGCTCGAAACGCTCTACTCGCGGCTGGTCGGGGCGGCTCGCGCCGGACAGAACGGCCACGACGCCTATGCCCTGCTGGACGGCAGCGAGCCATTGAGCCTGTCATACGACGACATCGCCGACGAAGACGACGACCTGATCGAAGACGACGAGGACGACGCGGACGAGTAAGCGGCGGCTGGCGACTGAAGTCGCGCCTACGGGCTCCGCCGCCAAGCCCGCCTTCGCGGGCTACAGAGAAGCCTCTTGGCCGCGCGCTTACGCGGGTTTTTCGGCGCTGACGAGCTTCGCCGCGACGAAGGGGCCGCCGTACCAGAAGCGCCAGCCGAGGTTGCGCACCTGCACATTCGCCATGCTGCGCTGACGCAGCTGCTCCGCATATGCCGTGGTAGCGCGGATGTCGGCGATCAGCAGCCTGCCGCCGGGCTTGAGCAGCCGCACCGCCTCGTCTATCGCCTGCGCACGCCCGGCGGCGCTGGGGATGTTGTGGATCGCCAGGCTCGAAAACACCAGATCGCACGATGCGTCTGGCAGCGGAATCGCGCGCATATCGGCGGTGAGCAGCTCGACGCGCTGGGCATCCACCCCCTCGCGCGCGGCATTGCGCCGGGTCTCCGCTGGATCGTTGCCCGACTGATCGCTCGTTTTCCACAGGTCTATCCCGGTAATCTTGCCCTCTGGCAGTAGTTGCGCCGCCATCAGCAGCACCGCGCCACGTCCGCAGCCCAGGTCGGCGGCCTGCTCGTCGCCGCGCAGCCGTAACCCCGTCAGCAGCCCGGCCTAGACGCGGAACTTGCCCACGCGCGTCGTGTAGATATAGCTGCCCGCGCTCAGCAGCATATAGACGGCGTAGATCAGGCAGACCACCGCCAGAATCGGCTGGTGGAAGAGCCAGAGGCTTGCCGCCGTCAGCCCCAGCAGCGCGACACCTATCACGACAAATATGATCGGCACATAGGGCGCGTCGAACCCGTAGTCGCCGCGACGCTGAGCGAGTTGTTCAGGCGAAATGGCAGGCGATTCAGCCATGGCGCTATGCTCTACGCCCTAACCGGCGCTGTCAAGCCCTGCATCGCCGCGGCCAGCACCGTGAGCGCCCGCTCGATATCCGCCGCGGAGATGCCGTAGTGCGTTACCGCGCGAATGCGGCCATCGTCGCCGCCGGAGAGCAGCACGCCCGACTGTGCAGCCGCCGTCACCAGCGGGGTCACGTCGCCCGCCGCGCCATCCTCGCCGCGCACGCCGAAGAAGAGAATGTTCGTCTCGACGGTCTCCGGCGCGATGGTGATTCCGGGAATCTGCGCCAGCCCGTCGGCCAGCTTCTTCGCGTTGTCGTGGTCCTCGGCCAGCCGCTCGACCATCTCGTTGAGCGCGACGATGCCCGCCGCCGCGATAATGCCCGCCTGTCGCATGCCGCCGCCGAGCAGCTTGCGCACGCGCCGCGCCTCGTCGATGAAGGCGCGCGCCCCCACCACCATCGAGCCGACCGGCGCGCTCAGCCCCTTCGAAAGGCAGAACTGCACGCTATCCACCTCCGCTGCCAGCACGCTCACCGGGACACCCAGCGCCACGGCGGCGTTGAAGACACGAGCGCCATCCATATGCACCGGCAGGTTGCGCGCCCGCGCGGGAGCCGCCAGCTCGCGCAGCGTTTCCGGCGAGAGCACGCGCCCGCCAACCATGTTGTGCGTATCTTCCAGGCAGAGCAGGCCCGTGCGCGCCTCGTGGATGTCGTCGCCCTGGAAAGCGCGCGCCAGCCGCTCGCGGTCCAGCGTGCCATCCGCCAGCGTCGGCACCGGGCGCGTGGCCGAGCCATTCAGCCGCGCTGGGCCGCCGACCTCATAGAGATAGGTGTGCGAGCGGTCGCCCATGATGATCTCGTCGCCACGGCGGCAGTGGGTCAGCATCGAGACGGCGTTACCCATTGTGCCGGAGGCGACGAAGAGACCCGCCTCCTTGCCCAGCATTGCCGCCGCCAGCTCTTCCAGCTGGTTGACGGTCGGGTCTTCGCCATAGACATCGTCGCCAACCTCCGCGCGATACATCGCCTCGCGCATATTGGGTGAGGGATGGGTCACGGTGTCGCTGCGCAGGTCAATCTTCTCGCCGCTGGCCAGCGCACCAATGCGGGCCTCGTAGCTGCCGTAGTTGCTGCTCATGTTGGATATACCCTCTTGTCTACGTGTCTGTACCGGATGCTGACACACACGCGCATACATGGCGAGATGGGAGATAGTCCACCTTCGCGGCATGAATGCCGCGGCTAATCCCGTCCGAACCGCATATGCTTACCGTCAGCCTGTGCGCTCGACGAGCAGGATTCGCCGCCGTCTTCAGGCTACAGCGCGTTTGACCAGCCACACATCCTCGCATTTTTCTGCACAAGCATCGTAGCACAGGAGTGATTGGTATGTACCAGGGGCAGCGGCCCAATATGACAGAAGGTGTCTGCTTGGCCGCTGTATGCTGATGATAGCTCGAACAGATAGACAGATTTGATGGGAGGTCTGTATGGCGCGGAAAGCGGAGCTACTGGCGGCGTTCGCCCAGACCAGCGAGGTGCTCGACGATTTTCTGGCGAGCCGTAGCGCGGATGAACGAGCCGACACTGGCGGCAGGAAGGATGACTATTCGGCCAAAGAGCTAGTGGCCCTCACCGGCTTCTGGATGCGCTACATGGTCGAGCGGATGGGGTTCTATGCGCGCGGCGAGGAGCCACCCCGCGAGGTAGACTTCGATGCGCTCAACCGCGACGAGCTTGCCCGGCAGGCCAGCCTGACATGGGATGAGGTGACCCAGGCGACACGGGTCGACCTGGCGGCGCTGGTCGCGGCGGTCGAGCAGTCGTCCGAGGCGTTTCTGCGAACGCCGAACTACTACGGCGACTATCCTCCCGGCCCCATCGAGGGCGAGATTATGGCCAACGGCTTCAGCTGGGCGTTAGAGGAAATTGAGAAGTATTATCAGTGTCGAGGCGAGACGGCGCGCGCCGCCGACATCCACGCGCGGCTGGTCGCCGTGCATGGCGAGCCGGACACTGTCGTCTGCGACCTGATGACGCCGGAGCAGATACAGAGCGCGTCGCCGCAGCCGCTCATCATCGACGTGCGCAGCGCCAAAGAGTACGCCGCCGGACACCTGCCCGGCGCGCGCAACCTGCCGCTGGATAAGCTCAGGAAGCTCGCCACCAAAGCCGAGGGGTTGCCGAAGGACCGCCAAATCGTCACCTACTGCAATATGCACCATCCGGGACAATCGCGGGGCGAGCGGGCGGCGGCGCTGCTGGTGGAACATGGCTATACAGCGGCGGCGCTGGCGGGCGGCTACTCCGCCTGGGCAGACCGTCTCGCAGTCGCGTCCGGCGCGGAAGAGTAACGAGGGGGCATCTATGTCCGATTTGCACACACCAGACGATGGGAAAGACAAGCCACATGTCATCGCTAGCCCACTGAGCGCGCCCACTGGCTACGCTTTTCCGAAGGGCGCAGAGGCGTTGCTGGACTGGGCGCACGCCGAGCGGCAACTGGAGCAGGCGCGCAACTACTGGCTGGCGACGACCTGCCCTGATGGCCGCCCGCATGTGACGCCGCTCTGGGGCGTCTGGATGGACGGCGCGGTCTACTTTGACGGCCACCCCCGCACGCGCTGGGCGCGCAACGTCGCCGCCAATCCGAATGTCTCTGTCCATCTGGAAAGCGGCGATGATGTCGTCATCCTTGAGGGGCTGGCCGAGGACGTGACCACCGATGAGGCGCTGGGACAGCGTATCGTCGCGGCGTGGATGGCGAAATATGGACGGCTGGCGCCCGATCCCGCGGGCAGTGGGATGTTTGCCCTGCGGCCACAGGTCGCCCGTGGCTGGAGCACCTCATCGCTGACGGACGGCGCCCGCTGGCGCTTCGGATGATTGTGTGCAACCATTTTTGTCAGGAATCCTGAATACCTTGACATTGTCAGGAATCCTGTGTATTATTGACCCATGAGCGATTCAGGTCAATTGGGCCCATTGATGATCGGCGCGCTCGTCACGATTATTGACCATGAGGGTCGACGACGTGTCACTGCCGCTTTGCATTCCCAGGGATTTCTCGATTTCCGCTCGACCTATCAAGAGGTCTTCATGCTGATGCGGGCGGAGGGCAGTCGCATTACCGAACTGGCGGAACTGGCACAGATCACCCGACAATCGATGAGCGAACTCGTCGCCGAGTTGGAGCGGCGCGGCTATGTCGAACGGATACCCGATCCTACCGATCGGCGTGCCGTACTGGTGCGCCGCACAGCACGTGGCTGGCAGGTGAACGCTATCGCGCGCCAGGTGGTTGAGGAGGCCCAACGCGAATGGGCGGCACAGGTGGGAGAGCGCGAATACATGCAGGCGCTCGCTGTGCTGCGCAAAATCGTCGCGATAATTGCCTCTCCTACGGTCGGCGTTGCTGGTCACCCACGCACGCTTGCCAGCGCCTCGTCCAAATCGTCACCGGATTCTCCTGGCGCCAGTAGCCAGGGTGAGCAGCGAGAGCAAAACAAGGAGCCTGATGAACCATGATTGCACGTATTGGCTATTTTGGTCACCTCTCACCTGAACAAGAGGCGGCAAGCGAGTACAATCTTCGTGAGCGTTTCAAGGCAGCGATTTCATCCCAGGACGGCTTCATCGCGGGGTACTGGCTACGTCGTCCAGACGGGCGCATTATCTCGTTTTCCATCTGGGAGAGCGAGGAGAAATTGCGACTCGGCGGCACACGCGCCAATGCGGTTCCGCTGCTGCCTGGTCAGGTTGCCGAGCTGATACCCGAGGCTGAGAGCGCAGAAATCTGTCAGGTGTGGGATCGAGCCTAACCCCCCACATACGCACTGTCCCCATATCTCTGCGACCAATTCAGCCCTTTGACGCCACGGCCAGAGCCTCGGCAGACGGCCAGGGCGTCAGTACATTAATGCCCACCTGCCGCGCCGCCGAGCGCGCTTGCCATGCTATTCCCTCTCTGTGACGCAGTTCGCAGCCCAAAATGCCAGCTCATGCGTTGACTACTATGATGGAATTGTCCGCCCGTCCTGGATAGTTGCGCATAGCAGGCGTGACGGTGCATCATAGAGAGCGCGTGCGGACGCGGATGGGAAGCTTTACCATCCGACGTGTGGCGCCTTGGAGGAGGAATGGGCATGGCGGCAGGGATCGGGTTCAGGCGTGTGGTGCTGGCGCTGGCGCTCATCGCGAGTCTCCTGGCGTTGGGTATTCCGATGGTGGCAGGTCAGGCGGCGCGCGCGGAAGGGTCGGATCGGCCGTCGCAGTCGGTTGCCCTGGCCAGGGTGGCCGTCGTCCGGGTCTTGACCTACTACTACGGCACCACCAGCGCGAATCCCGCGCCGATTCCAGTCCTCGCGCCCTGCGCCTCCGATGGCGTGCTGGTGGGGACGACCGACCAGAGCGGCAACCTCAACTCCGCCAACTACGTGCTGACGCCTACCGCCGCCGTGAATCCGCTGGTGCCCTGTCAGGGCGCGCAGGCAGCCTTCCAGCAGTTGAACGGCAACGCCACAACCTGGGGCATCACGCGCATCGTCGTCGCGCTCAATGTCGCCTATACCGGCACAGGACAGACGCAGCGCGGCAGCATCACCTATGCCATCAGCCCCGGCCTCGTCACGACCAACGGCGGCCCCGGCGCCCCAGCGCTGCTGGCCCTCTCGCTCTCGAACGCCACTGGCTCGCCCAGCCATGATCTGCCCGTGCTCTCCATTCCCCAGCCGTCCGATGCCCCCGCCAGCGGGACTCCCGCGGTGATCGACCTGACCGGGCACGACGGCCAACCGCTCAATCGCGACGCCGTGCGGCTGAACGAGATCAACGACACGCTCTATCCGATCAGCGTCGCCGCTGATAAGGTTCCCCAGGCGCCAGCGCCCAAGGGCGCCAAGACACCTGGTCCCACGGCTGCCGTCACGCCAACCGCCGTCGGCAACAGCATCGGTATCGGCGCGGCCGAGGTGGATAGCAACGGGCGTCTGGTTGGGATGGTGGTGCGCGACAGCAACGGCAACCACGTGCTGGCGTCGCTCACCGACGTGAAAAAGGCCATTGGCTCGGTCAGCGGGCATCCCGGCGCGCTGATGACCGCCTGGCAGAACGGTATCTCAGCCTACTATGCGTCGCCGCCAAACTATGACGCCGCATCGAGCGCTTTCCGCGGTCTGCTCAGCTCCGCGCCAGATTTCGCGGGCGCCAAGCCATTTCTAGACGCCGCGCAACAGCACACGACCACCATTCCCTCACTGACACAGGAGACGACCTCTCCACCGGGCAGCATCTTGCCAGGGCTGGCGCCAGGTACGGGTATCAGCGTCAGGACACTACTGATCGTTGGCGGTGGTGTTGGCGCTGGTGTGGTGGTGCTCGCGGTCGTGCTGCTTGTGCTGCAACGCCGTCGCCGCGCGCGGATGCCGGTCTACATGCCTGCGCCGCTCGACGAGGCTGGCCTTGACCTGCTGCCGCGCGACTCGATGTACGAGATTCCGGCGATTGAGACACCCCAGGCGATGCCAGCGGTGCGCCCGCCCCAGCAGTCCCGTTCGCGGCCACACTCGCGGGCACGCACTGGACAGCCAGACATCGAGGATATGCCGACGGGACTGATGCCGACCATGCCGCCCGCCCGCTCTGCCACCGGAGCGCCAGGGGCGCGCTACACCGTGCCGATACCGCCGGATTTCGCCGGGGAGCCGCGGCCGCCATCGCAATCGCGCAAGAATACGAGCCTGATGTCCTACGCCGCCGGGCTGACCCATCCGGGCATCCGGCGCGCCAATGATCCCAATCAGGATAACATCCTTGCGCTGCACGGCGTGCGCGTGGCGGGATCGCGTCCGCAGCCTTACGGCCTCTTTATCGTCGCCGATGGCATGGGCGGGCATCTCAACGGGCAGGAGGCCAGCCGCCTGACCATCGAAATCGTCACGCGAATTGTCATGCAGTCGCTGAATACCAGTCAGCCGATTGATGGCGCCGCGCTCAGCGGGGTGCTGCGTGAGGGCGTCCAACAGGCCAATAATGAACTGCGTCGGCGCAACATCAACGAGCGCGCGGATATGGGCACGACCATAACGGCGGCGCTCATCGTCGACGATCAGGCGGTTGTGGTCAACGTCGGCGATAGCCGCACCTACCTGATGAGCCCGGAGGCGGGCCTGCGCCAGATTACCACCGACCACTCCGTCGTCGCCAGCCTCGTCAGCGCGGGCGTGATTCGCCCCGAAGAAATCTACACGCATCCACGCCGTAACCAGATTTATCGCAGCCTCGGCGGTGAAGAGGAACAGGTTGAGATCGACGTGTTCTCGGTCCAGCTTCAGGCTGGCGACAAGATGCTGCTCTGTTCGGATGGGCTTTGGGAGATGGTGCGCGACCCGCAGATCGAGCATATATTGCGGGCGACCGCCGATCCACAGCAGGCGGCGCAGTTGTTGGTGCGCGAGGCGAATACCAACGGCGGCGAGGATAACATCAGCGCGCTGGTGGTGCGTCTGCTCGACGATCTGCCCCAGAACGCGCAGCCGGGCATGCGGGTCATCATCGCGCCGCCCTCAGCCGCGGAGGCCAGCCAGCCGCACCCGTAGCGCTCTCCTGGCGCTCTCCACGCTCCACGCCATGCCACGCCGTTTGGCCGTTAGTACGGGCGCATTGTGCCACCTATCCCCGCATGATATACTTTCCCTGACTTGGTAAAGCATATACTGGCAGGTGGAGGCCAGAGCCACAACCAACCATGCGGCTGCCCCGATGATTCATTGATCATCCGTCATCCACCAGCAGGTTTGCGCGTATCCAATTCACCTCCGTTATCATATACTATTGTCTGAAAAGCCCTGATAAGGGCCGTACGACGGCTACTTCTGCTCCTCCGCGACTGGCGCAACCATATATCGCGGGGGAGGGGGGATGTTTTTTCCACAACCACCAACGCGTTTGGATGCGATGGGAAGAGCATACACAGAGGCGCCGGGAGGGGAACCATGGAATCATATGGCTGGCGGGGGCAGGGAAGCTCTAATCAGCCTGAAACAGGAATTGCTCAGGCGCTCGACTATTTTGCCAGATATGGCGGTGAGCTGCTGGGTGCGCGGCGATCTGACAATCCGCTGACACTGACCCATGTGCGCTGGCGTGACCAGTCTGGCCATGTCTATGACGCGACCCACTCGCCGGAGATGGGCGGCGAGATCGATTCCGCCGAACGTGAGGTATGGGTGCAGCTCGCGCTCGACCTCCCCGTCGCGGCGGCGGGCATGTTTGGCGCGCGCGCGCCCTGGGAGCGCCTGGCGCTGGACCAGGAGCGGGCCGCGGAGCTGCTGACGCAGTTGCGTCGCTCGCTGGCCAGCCGCAGCTCTGGGAGCGGCAATAATCCTGCGCAGTGGTCTTCGGGCGCGCCGATAATGCAGCCGATGATGCAGCGGCCTCCCAACCCGCCACAGCCATACCCGTCGAATCGTCCCGTCGGCAATCCAGGGTGGAGCATGGGCCAGCCACCAGAACCCAACGGCGCTTTTCCGCCTCCGCCGTACCAGGCGCAATCGCAGCAACCCCCTGCGTCGTTTCGTGGCGGGCCGCCGTTGCCTGGCGCTGCCATGCCAGGCGGCTCCGGGTTTATGCCACGCTCAGAGAACGACGCGCCGCCACCTGGATCGCAGGGCGCGATGGGAACAGGGCGTGACTGGAACAACCCGGCGCGTCCGGTGGCGGACCCTGAGGTGACGGTGATTCCGTGCATCGAAGTGGAGCTGCCGCCGGTGCTTACCGACCCTTCCGCCGCCGATCAGGCGCGCGACTTCACCCGCGATGTCGCCCGGCACTTCAACCGTTCGGCGCATCAGTTGCAGCAGTTACGCGAGACGCGGGGGTGGATGCGCAATGGCCGGATGGTGCTGGCGGCGCGCATGGTGATTGCCCCAGGGTCGCGCGTGCCCTCCTCCATCGAGATGGAGAATGCCGCGCGGATGCTCTCCGATGTGCTCACCCGCAACATGCTCCCCTACACGCGGATGACCTTCGCCGAGCCGGGCGAATGGACGCAGGGTATCGCACTGCCTGAGTAGCCCACCGCGCTTGCCGATGCATATGACAATGCCCCCAACTGGTGAAGCTGATTCACTAGCCGGGGGCGCTGCAATAACTGGCAGAGCGCGGGATTATTGAGGGCGGTCTCCGGCGGGGCCAACCTGTGAGGAGATGCCTGCCTCGGGCAGTGTCGCGCTGGTCGGTGGCCTGCGCCGAACCTCGGCGTCGCCAGTCACGCGGGCGCGCAAGACCCAGAGGAATGCCTCGATAAAGATCTTACGCGACATCTTCGACTTGCCGACACGACGGTCTTCGAAGATGATGGGCAGCTCGCGAATGCGGAAGCCGCTCTTCCAGAAATTGTAAGTCATCTCTACCTGGAAGGCATATCCCTGGGCGTGAATGGCGTCGAGATTGAGCGCGCGCAGTGCGGTGGTGCGATAGCAGCGATAGCCCGCGGTACAGTCATGCACCGGGATACCCAGCATCGCGCGGGCGAACATATTGCCGCCGCCGCTGATGAACTTGCGCAGCGGCGACCAGTTGGGCGTACCTCCGCCTTTGACGTAGCGCGACCCGATGACAACATCGGCATTCCCCGCCAGCTCAAAGAACCGCGGCAGATAGGTGGGGTTATGCGAGAAGTCGGCATCCATCTCGAAGACGAAATCGTAGCCCCGCTCGATGGCATAGTGGAAACCAGCGATATACGCGGTGCCAAGGCCCAGCTTGCCCGGTCGGTGCATCACATGAATCGTGTTGTCGCGTGCCGCCATCTCGTCGGCGATCTTGCCGGTGCCATCGGGCGAGTTGTCGTCGATGATGAGGATATCCGTCGCGGGCGCGGCGCTCTGGATAGCCTGCACCAGATTGACGATGTTCTCCCGCTCGTTATAAGTGGGAATCGCGATAATTGCTTTCACAACATTATTCTCCAGTGACGCCAGCCGGGAGTCGTGCTCCGCAACCACGGCTGAACTCGCGCTGGCCTGTCCTTCGTCGGCGTCACTTCAGTCAATCACATGTATCGCACTGGTAGACGTGTCACAGGTATCGTATCAGGCGCGGACATCCACAGGCGCGCCCGCGCTGGCAGGATAGTGATCGCATGCTTTGCGCTGGCTCGCCGCGTCGCCGCCATGCGATAGCGCACGCACGCCAGTATGAACCATTGAGCCACACCACGTAAAGATACTGGCAGAATCGTCTGGCGGAAGCCAATAAAAGCGAGCAGATGCTAACAGATGCGTCGGCGCAGCTCCGCCAGCCGCAGGATCGTGATCTTGCGTTTTTCTGAGCTGATGAAGCGCTTATCCACGAAATAGCCCAGCACCTTGTTGACGCTCTCACGCGAGGCGCCAACCAGCGCCGCCAGATCGCTCTGCGTCAGCTTCATGTCGATGCGGATGCCGTCTGGCGTGCGCACGCCATGGAGGTCGGCCAGGTCGAGCAGCTTCTTGGCGACGCGCCCATGCACATCGAGGAAGAGCAGGTCTTCGATCATGGCGTCGGTTTGGCGCAGGCGCTGCGAAAGCACGTTCATCACCTGGATGGCGATGCGCGGGTGATGGATGACGATATTGATGAAGTCGCTGCGTTGCAGGGCGTAGACCTCGACCAGATCAATCGCGACGGCGCTGGCCGAGCGTGGCTGGCCGTCGAGCAGGGCAAGCTCACCGAAGTAGTCGCCGGGGCCGAAGACCGCCAGCACCACCTCGTGGCCGTCCGGGCTGTTGATGCAGATTTTGACCTTACCCTCGCGAATGACATAGAGCACCTGGCCGGGGTCGTCGCGGTGGAAGATCACCTCGCCCCCGCGGAATCCACGACGGCGCGCGGCGGATGCCAGCTCGCGCAAGGCCTCGGGATCGAGCGTGGAGAAGAGCGAGACCTGCGCGAAGGTGGCGATATGGCCCTGGTCGCCGACCGAGGCGGTGGTTGCTGGCGCGCCACTCGTGCGCGTGACTTCTCGTGTCTGCGAGCCGCTTCGTCGATCGTCGTATCCCACCAGCGCACCTCCCTGTCGTTTTACACGGCCATTCACTCGCTCTCGGCCAAACCCTCGCGCCAGACGCCATGAAGAAGTCGGCGTCATGCGTTGTCATGCGTTGTCATGCGAGGTCATACCAGCCCCGTCACGACAAAAGCGCCCCGCAACGCGCAGACAGACACCGCGGTAGAAAGCAAGCCCTATACGCATCATTTCGTATTTTATCACTCTGCGCAAGCCCGCCCCGCGATATTCCTACCTTGGGCCATGTGCGAGTGGGTCGGGCGCTCCGGGTCATCTATGCCTCGCGGTACAATAGGGAATGCATTGGGAGGATGAGACGCATTCAGATCGAGGCAAGATACCGCGGCGGACGTAATAGCTCTAAATATCGGAGAGAGCGATGACTCGTATCCTTATTGTAGACGACGAGCCGAATCTGGTGGACCTGTTAAATGACTACCTCAGCCGTGAAGGCTACACGGTCGCCACTGCCGTGGATGGACCAACAGGTGTAGAGACTGCTCGTACCTTCGATCCAGATCTTGTCGTGCTCGATGTCATGTTGCCAGGGATTGATGGCATCGAGGTGTGTCGCCAGATTCGCCGCTTCTCCGATGCCTACATCTTGATGCTGACCGCGCGCACCGAGGAGATTGACAAGATCATCGGATTAGCGGTGGGAGCAGACGACTATGTCACCAAGCCGTTCAGCCCGCGCGAGGTTGTTGCTCGGGTCAAAGCGTTGCTGCGACGCCCCCGGACGGGGGGCACCTATGCTCAACCAGCCGATGTCGCCGCGCCGCCTTTGCGCATCGGCTCGCTGGTGATCGATGAGGATGCCCATGCCGTGGCGCGCAATGGCATACTCGTTGAGTTGACCGCCAGGGAGTTTGCACTACTCGTCACACTGGCGCGCCATCCTGGCCGTGTTTTCACGCGGGCGCAGCTGCTTGAGCAGATATGGGGTGACGAGTATTACGACGACCACGTGGTTGATGTGCATATCGGCAATCTGCGCAAGAAGCTCGAAGAAGATGCGACCCATCCACGCTTCATCGCCACCATGCGTGGTGTTGGGTATCGAATCGTGCCGGATGGCGCACATAGCACACAGAGCACGGATGACACCGGGCCGGGAGGTTGATCTGTGCAGTGGGTAAAGCAGTGGAAATCTCAATGGGCCATACAGTGGGCAAAAACAAGCCTTCGGACGAAGCTCTTCATATCGTATCTCGCCCTGGTGCTGATCGGCGTCGCGACCGTCTTTGTTATCATGTCTGCTTTTGCCCCAGACTTCTTCCGGTCCGCGATGAACTCTATGATGTCGGGCACGGGTATGGATAACGATATGATGGGCGGGCAGGGCTCTAACGCCTCGGCTGTGACTGAGAGCCTGGACGCCGCCTTTCGCCAGGCGTTGATGCAGGGACTTGTGCTGGCAACGGTGCTGGCAACTATTTGCGCGCTCGTGCTGAGCTACTTTGTCGCACGCCAGATTGCGCGTCCCATACAGCAGATGCTCGGCGCAACGCAACGTATCGGTGGCGGCCATTACGCCGAACGTGTTGTCGTTCCAGCGACGAACACGGGCGACGAGCTGGGAAAGCTCGCCACGAGCTTCAATGAGATGGCAAGCGCGCTGGAGCAGACCGAGCGACGTCGTATCGAGTTGGTCGGCGACGTGGCCCATGAGCTACGCACGCCGATTACAACGCTCACCGGCTACCTGGAAGGGCTGCTGGATGGTGTGGTAGAACCCTCGCCCGAAACTTGGGCGAAGCTGCACACCGAATCACTGCGACTGCGTCGGCTCGTAGACGATCTGCAGGAGCTGTCACGCGCCGAGGCCCGGCAGATACCCCTGCATGTCGCGCGCATCTCGCCCGCGAGCATCATCACGGCAGCCCAGGAGAGAGTGGAACCGCACTATGCCGAGAAGGGTCTGGAACTGGACATTGGGCCCCTCACGGGTCTTCCCGACGTTTCCGCTGACCCGGATCGTGCCGTGCAGGTGCTCACGAACCTGCTGACTAATGCGTTGCGCTACACTCCAGCGCCTGGTCGCGTCGAGCTAACTGCCACGCGAGAGGATACTATGTTGGCATTTCATGTACGTGACACTGGCATGGGTATCGCGCCCGAAAATCTGCCCCATGTCTTCGAGCGCTTTTACCGCGTCGAGAAATCGCGCACGCGAACGCTTGGCGGCACCGGTATTGGGCTGACCATCGCTAGGGCCCTGGTTGAGGCGATGCACGGCGCCATGCGCGCCGAGAGTATGGGGCTGGGCAAGGGCAGCACCTTCACCTTCACGCTACCCCTCGCCGAGTGATACCCTATCATTCCAGGCTCCCACCCCCTATCCTCCCTTATCTCCTCTTGCCTCACGCTTGATCGAAACTTGACCTTTCCCACATCCTCCCTTGATATTGCCGGAATATGCTGTCCACAGAGGGCAGAAATCGTCCGTCGAGGCGCGGCAAGCCATGAGCCATGAGGCGCAGGGGAGGAAGGAGCGATCACGGTGAGCATCATTTCAATCGGCAGCTCGATGCTTGCCATGATGCTTATGATGGCGCTCATCTGGAGCGGACTGATACTGCTGCTGATCTGGGGCATCAGACACCTCTTTCCCCATGAGCGCCGTAGCGCTGAAGCGGTGGCGAGCGAGATTCTTGCCCGTCGTTACGCGGCGGGTGAATTGACGGAAGCTGAATACCTGCGGGCGCTGGATACGCTGCGGCACGACTGATACGTCCCTGATTGGACTGAAGGAGAAATGAGAAATGACTATGAGTATGCGCTGGATCATTGCGTTAGGAGCGGTGCTCCTGATTGTGGCGCTGGTCGTGACGGGAATCGGCATGGCACAGGCTTGGGGCATGCAGTCGTCGCGAGCGAATACGACCAGTCAGCAGGGGCAGTATGGTCCTGGCGGCATGATGGGCCCAGGATCAGGCGGGATGATGGGGTCTGGGGGCATGATGGGCGGAAATGGCAACGGCCAGAACCAGCAGAACCCAGGCAACGCGACCCCAGTAACTGGAACCACAGTCGCGATCGCAAACTTCGCGTTCCAGCCGGTGAATCTGCACGTCAAAGTCGGTACGACTGTTACGTGGACGAATCAGGATACCGCGCCGCATACTGTCACCTTCCGTGATAGCTCGCTCAAGAGCAGCGGCATCCTGCGCCAGGGTGATACCTACAGCTACACCTTCACCACACCAGGCACGTTCGCCTACTATTGCGGGGTGCACCAGTACATGACCGCGCAGGTGACTGTCACGGAGGGTTAGTGGACGGCGGTTGGAAAGCGCCTGGAGTGTCATGCGCCGGTGGACATGGATACCGCAGGCTCCTGAATTGGAGATGCGGAGAAAGAGGGTACCACGATGATGTGGGGATACGGATGGAGTTGGCCAATGGATCTGTGGATGATTGTTGGCGGTCTGTTCTGGCTCGCCGCGCTGGGTCTGCTGATCTGGGCGCTGGTCCGCTGGCTGGGAAGCCGCCCGCAAACACCACCGCCCGGCCCCTCCGCGCTGGAGATCCTGCGCCAGCGGTATGCGCGCGGCGAGATCGGCACGGCCACGTTCGAGCAGCTGCGCGAGCGCCTGGAGGAAGACCGAACGGGGTCCCGGGAGCCGAATGACGTCCGGGAGCTAAGCACTCCACAGCGCTAGACGCTGGGCTTTGAGTACGGTAGTTTGAAGAGGTTCGGGCCTTCTGGACAGGTTGAGCAAAGCAACCGCGATGCTCGCCGCCAGGAGGTCCGTTCTGCCTTCGTTGCCGTGTACATGCGATACGAGCGCGCGCGAGATGTGGATTGGAGCATGCATTAGCATCACTAGCATCAACAGTATCAACTACCAGAACGACTATGCGGAGGCGCTCCAGGTGAGCGTGTCGCCATAGCAGCGATAGCCTAGATCGCTGGCCACCTGGGCGAGATCGCTTTCGCGTGCGGCATGGCTATAGAGCGGCAGGCGCTTCGTCGCCAGCACGGCCTTGGTCGCCCGCGCAATCACGGCGCGCGCCAGCCCTTCCTGTGGCGATGACTCGGCCGCGGCGGTGATCTCCCAGACGTGGGGTGACTGCGAGCGCAGCCCCGCAAAGCTCTGGATGGCAGCGTCCTGGTCGCGTATCACGAAGACGCCCGCGCCGAACCGCGCCAGCAGCCGCAGCGCGGCGGGGTCCATCTCCTGGCCGTCGTCGAGCGGCTCGATCCAGTCCAGCCAGGGGCCGAGATAGGGACGGAATGCGCCGTTGAGCGTATACCACTGGCGCAGATGGGCAACTTCAAGCGGGAAGAGGTCGGCGGTCGCGCTGCGTTGCATCAGCGTTTCGAGGGCGATCAGGCCATCGGCAGTAAAGAGGATTTCTGGGCGCAGCTCGCGCAGAAAGAGCGAGATCGGCAGCCGAAGCTCCGGCGTAACCAGCGCCACCCCGCCCCGCGGCGCGCCGGTCGCATCGGGCATCGGCGAGACGAGCTGGAGCAGCTGGCGGCGCCCAAAGAGCAGCGCCGTCGGATCATCCATGGTATGGCGCGCGACCAGCACATGCCAGCCGGAGCGCCGCAGATCGGCGGGCGGGCATCCCAGCGCGATGCCGAAATGGGTATCGAGCGTGGCGAGCGCGTGCCTGATATCTCCCACCATGCGATCCGGTTCAGCCATCGCTGGTCATGCCCCTTGCTAGCTCGTGTTCGACGTTGCCAAGACTGCCTGTGAGTACGTCGTCATTGTACCCCACCCAGGAGACGTTGCGAATTGAGCGAGCTATTTTTGGATAGCCCACCCTACCCAAAAGTCTGCTATGCTGGTGTGGCCACACCAGGGGGCGTGCGGAGTGAAGGAGGCCAATGCGACCGTGGAACTCAAACGGACAGGAAACGGCATTCACACATTCGGAACAACCTTGCTGGCCCTTCTGGTTGGCTATGAGGTTTTGGTGACAGCCCACCTCATCACCGCTGGTGATCTAGGCGCCGTGTTCAATCCATTAGGCTTGTTTGCTAGTATTTTCGTCTTCTTCGCGCTGATCGCGACGCTCACCACCTGCTTCATGGTCTGGGCTCTGACGATGCGATCCCGGCGTTTCCGCCTACTGGCGGACCGCGATCCCGCCGTCGTCTTTAGCGCGCCTGTGCAGCCCAATCGCACGCTTGCACTGCATGATGGCGAGTCGTTCACCCTCTCGTATCGCAGCCGCGGCAATCGTTGGTTCCAAGGGCTGGCGATGCTGATATTTTGTCTCGTGCTCGCGGCTTTCGGGGAAGCATTGGTCTTTTCGACGCTTCCCGCATTTGGCCATTCACAGCTGAATCCCTTCTATCTCGAAATACTCTATCCTCCCGCGGCGACGGCGCCGCCGACGCTCCTCGACTGGCTAACTGCAGCATTTCCACTCGCGCTCTCGGCCGTCTGTCTGGTGGCCTTGCTGTGGGGCGTGGTGACGTCAGCGCCACACACCCTGCGGGCTGATGACCGGGGCATTACCTCTCGGCATGCTGGGCGAGGACGGATTATCCCCTGGAATGACATGCTGCTCTTCGCCCGCACACTATCCGATGCGCGGACCACACCAGTCGGAACCTATGTCGTGTGGGGAAGATCGCACTTCCTGATGTTCTCGATTGTGGATGTTGAGCACGTAGACACTGGCGCAAAGTCGCGTGATAGCGTGACCCTCTACATTGTCGACGGCGGCTACGAAGCCTATTTGAGCAATGCGGCGCGGCTGCTGGCAACCATTGCCGCGCGGTCCTACGCGCCCTTGCTGGCGATGCGCGAGCCGCCCATCATGGGACGGTTTCGCCGCCGCGCACCCGTCACGACCACGAGCGAAGAAGAGGCCCGGGAGCTACCAATTGCCGCTCAGGCGTATCAGCCACACGCCACGGAGGCAGACGCTTCCTTGCGTTTCGGCGAGCAGCTTCTCCTCAGGGCGCGTATGCCAGTGGTGCCAGTTCTGGCCGAATCTCTGCTCTGGATGGCCGCTATCGGGGTGTTTATGATTCCATTTGTTCGCCAGCCAGACTTCATAAACTCTCTGTTTGCCGTTGGGCCAATTGTCGGGGTTATCGCAATTGCGTTTTGCATAGCCCTGCTAGGGTCAGTCGCCGTAGCATTCGCCATTCAGCGCCGCACGCTTCTTCGGCCAGGGATTAGCGTAGACGGTTTTGGCATTGCCAGCAGGCAGCAAGGTGACAAGAAGCCCGTCGCTATCACGTGGCAGAGTATCACCGCCTGGGTCGTGGTTCCCGCGCCACCCGGCTCTCTCAGGCCCACGCGCTACATCGTCTTCGGCGATGGGCAGAAGATCGCCTGGGCCGAGCCAGCCGACGCCCAGCTTGCCGGGAGAGGCGTCAAAGGTGATCGGCGGCAGGCGTATCGCGAACGAGCGGCGCGCATCCACGCCCTGATCGCGGCGCGCACCGAGCTGCCGCTGCGCGAGCTGCGGGTGGATGCCACCCAGGCGATACCTGCTCGGGCGGTGTAGGCAATACGCCTACAAAACTGGGCGCAAATTCGAGCCGTTTTCCTGACAGACTGGATATCACAAACATGTCACAATCCATGGTGGATGGCGCGATCACAGGAGCGTTACAAAGAGCCTGCGATGCCGTCGCCATTATGGAGGTTGTGAAATGGCTACTCAACTCGATCCTCACACTACTACACCTGGAAGAACACGACCCGCGCCCAGACGCGCGCCACAGCGCGGCCCATGGAGCCGTCCTGAGCTACGCACCCGCCTGGATTCAATACGCGCCTATCGAGCGAGAACACGGCGCGTGCCTTTGCCCGGCATCTCGACACCGAATCTCGCGCTCGCCGGGCTGCAACTGCTCGTCGGCTATGAATGGCTCGTCTCAGGCGTCGATAAAGTCCTGCTTGGCACATTCCCTGACAAAATGGGCGGCCTGCTGACGGCTGCCATCGGCGGCGGGCGTCTGCCCGGCTTCTTCGCGGCACTTCTGCAAAATCTTGTGCTGCCAAGCGCGGCGCCCTTCGGCGTCGTCATCGAGTGGGGTGAATTGCTGGCTGGCCTGGGACTGATCGCCGCCGGACTGGTGACGCTGCTGCGTCCGCTGGCCGAGCGCTATCTGAGTCTGCGGGCGGCGCTCATCTTCTCCTATGGCGCGCACCTGCTCGATCTGCTGGCCCCGGCGGCGGCCATCGGCGCGGGCCTGCTCGGCCTCAGTTTCTTCCTGCTGGATGGCCTGCCAACGCCATGGTTCGCGCCGGGCATCGCCTATGGCGGCGCAATCGATACCGGGCTGTTCCTGGCGGTCGCGAGTGTGATTCTCGTAGCTGGCCAGCTGCTGCAGCGACACCGGCACGCATAAACGCATAAAGAAATAGCCCCTCACCCAACTGAGCGAGGGGCTATCAATAACTAACGCTACACCAATATGCCC
>Ga0310811_10002514_pt1 | contig 22961 bp, 20 predicted proteins | sample YCmetagenome_FD_207642 | JGI IMG/M metagenome (GOLD analysis project Ga0310811, IMG submission 207642) | Soil microbial communities from experimental microcosm in Duke University, North Carolina, United States - YC | ecosystem: Engineered > Artificial ecosystem > Soil microcosm > Unclassified ...
GCAAAACATTACTTTATAGTAATTAAGCTTTCTGGCGCTTGTTGTGTAAACATCCGCAGGCGTGAGGGCTGCGGCCCGCCTCATACCCCGAACAACTCGAAACCTCTGCTCAGCACAGCTGCCAGGAGCCGATCGATGGAGACGTTTCAAGTCGTCAAGGGCTTTGTTGATGGACACCCCAAGTGGAGCGTCGTTCGAATCAAACACGACTTTCAGAGCGTGGTGATTTGCGGCACGCCGCATGACACGTTCCGGGCCGCGGCCGCTGAACTGACCCGTTTGTACCGCAAGGAGCATCCCGACGGCACCATGTCAGCGGCACCGCGGCGGCAGCTGAACGGACGAGGCTGACCTCCTTAGAACATGGCACGCTCGCGATAGCGTCCTCGGACAGACCCCTCGGACAGGCCCTCGGATAGGCCCTCGGGCCTTAGAGGAAAGAACGAATTCGGAACAATATACAAGAACGTTTTCGGAACGGACACAAGCACCTCTAAAGAATGACGCGTTCCAGACAACAACGTCACAAACAGACGTTTTGTTGTATTTTAGATACAGTTCTTGCCGATTTCCATTCCTCCTCTCGTTTTCAAGTTCATGACTGCTAGATTTACTTGCAGCTAACGCAATTGGCCGGCTAACGAATTTGCACGGCTTTTGCGGTTTTTCGTTTTCAATGGGGGGGTTTATGAAATTCCGGATGACACTGCTCGCGGCGGGCGTGCTTGCCGCGCCGTTCGCTCTACCAACTCTGGCCCAAGCACAGCCGGTCACCGGCGCATATGTCTCGGGCGGTCTCGGCTATAACATTGAGTCCAGCCAAAAGGGCAAGAATGTTATCCTTGACAACACAACTCAGAAAAACTCCGTCCGCATCCTGACCCATAATGGCTGGACCGGCGAAGCCAGCGTTGGTTACGGCTTCGGCAACGGGTTCCGGGTCGAACTCGAAGGCGACTATTACTCGAACAACTTCAGCAAGACCAAGTTCCCGACGCAGATCGCCACCTCCGGCAAAGAGCAAAAATACGGCGTGTTCGCCAACGGGCTCTATGATTTCGACGTCGGTCTGCCTTACCTGTTCCCCTATCTGGGCGCCGGCATCGGTTACCAGAAGTCCTATTTTAATGGCTACGAGGCCGGCACCGTTTTCATCAACAAGGCCCGCCCCGCCTTAGCCTATCAGGGCATTGCCGGCCTTGCCTTCCCGATCCCGGCGGTGCCGGGCCTGTCCGCCACCATCGAATATCGCTTCATGGCGCTCACCGGTTCGCGCAAATATAACGGTGCTGATTTCGTTGCTGGGCGCGGCGCCACCAACGCCTCCTACACCGTCGGCAGCCAATACAACAACTCGATCATGGTCGGCCTGCGCTACCAACTTTACACCCCGCCCCCGCCGCCGCCGCCGGCTCCGGCTCCGGTGGCCGCCCCGGCGCCGGCCCCGGCGCAAACCTACCTGGTGTTCTTCGACTGGGATAAGTACAATCTGACGCCGCGCGCCGTGCAGATCATCGCTCAAGCGGCCGAAGCCAGCCACAGCCAGAACGTCACCAGGCTGAACGTGTCCGGCTACACCGACACATCCGGCACGCCGCGCTACAATCTGGGCCTGTCGATCCGCCGCGCCAAAGCGGTCGCCGCCCAGCTGGTGGCCGATGGTGTGCCGAGCTCGGAGATCGAAATCCACGGTTTTGGCCAAACGCACCTGCTGGTGCCGACCGGCCCCGGCGTGCGCGAGCCGCAGAACCGCCGCGTGGAAATCGTTTTGCAGTAAGCGCTTTTTACTCGCCCCAAAAAGCCCCGGCGGAAATCGCCGGGGCTTTCTTTTTTCAGATCGCGTTGTGGGACTGACGGCTTGTCATGCGAAGCGCCCCGGCCACCGTCCGGGCGTTTTGCGGTTGCGGTAACATCTTGTCACATCCCGAAGCCGTTGGTCGAGCTATGGTGCACCGCATGTCACCCAAGCCCCCCATCTTCGAGCCGCACCGTTTCCGCACCGCCGCCCACCACTACCTTGCCGGCCGCCCTCCTTACGCCGCACGGCTGATCGAGGACGTCGCCAAATTCTGCGGGCTCACGGCCCGGCATCGCCTGCTCGATCTCGGCTGCGGCCCGGGTCATCTGGCGACGGCTTTTGCCCCCAAAGTCGGCAGCGTGCTCGGCATCGACCCCGAACCCGAAATGCTCGCCCTCGCCCGTGAGGCGTCGGCGCCCAATGTGCAATGGCGGCAGGGCAGTTCCCACGATCTGGGGCCGGAGCTGGGCCGCTTCCAACTCGTTACCATGGGCCGCTCCTTCCATTGGATGGATCGGGTCGAAACGTTGCGCCGGCTGGACGGGATGATCGAGCCGGGCGGCGCCGTCATCCTGTTTCGCGACAACCATCCGGACCTGCCGGAAAATGCCTGGCGCGGTGAGTTCCGCGCCTTGCTCGCGCGCTATGAGGAAACGCGCCCCGCGCACCGCAGCCCGGACTGGGTGCCGCATCTGTCCGTGCTGCTCGACTCGCCCCTTCAGCGCCTTGGAAGAAATCTCCGTGATCGAGCGCCGGAGCACCAAGGCGGAAACATTGGTCGAGCGGGCTTTGTCCATGTCCTCGACATCGCGCGCCCATATCGGCGAGCGCGCCGATTTTCTCGCCGCCGAACTCAGCGCCTGGCTCAGCCGCCTGGCCCCGGATGGCGTGATTTCCGAAGTCATCGCCAGCACCGCCTTGATCGCCCGCCGCCCTGGAGAAAGGTAAGAAAGAAGCCGCTTTTTGAAAAAAGCGGCGCAAAAACTTCTTTGAATCTGGGCCGGTGGCCGTGAAACCAGCACGGCCCAGTTTAAAGAAAGTTTTTTGCTTCTTTTTTCCAAAAAAGAAGCCTTTCTTTTCTTTCCCTTTGCCTCCGCGCCAAAATATGAGATTTTGCGCGCAAAGACTTTGCGAGGAGGCTGCCGTGACACGGTTTCTAAGACTCGCTTTCGCCGCGCCCTGCGCCGCTCTTGTTGCCGGACTTTCCAGCCCGGCGCGCGCCCAGAATGCGGGCTCTCAGCACTTTCAGCCGTCCCAATTCGTCCAGCCCGGCCAGATCGGGCAGATCGCCCCGCACCAGTCAGGCGGTGCCCTCGCCTGCCCCCGCCTCGGCGTGCTGCTCAGCCTGTACAATCAGGAAAGCCTGGCCGCCGGCAACAGCAATGCCAGTGTCGCCGGCGCGCAGATCGCCGCGGGCCAGGCCGGCTGCGTCACATTGCCGCCGGCCACGATGGTGCAGGTTCTCTCCTTCTACCGGCTCAGCGCCACGACACAGACTCAAGGCGCGGGCTATCTGCAGATCCAGGGTTCGACGACCCATGGCGCGCAATGGATCGGCGCCGGCGCGGTGGTTCCGCTCCCGGCCAATCCGTCAGGCCCCGCGCCCAGCGCTTTCGGTATCGCCCCTTCGGCCAAGGCGCCAGCCAACCCGCCCCAAGGCGCGCCGGTTCCGACCACTCCGTCCCTGCCGCAGCCCCACAATCCCTCGGCCAGCCCACCGGAGGTGCCGCAGAATGGCGCCCCCACCATGGCGCTGCCGCCTGCGCCGCCGCCCGCGCCCCCTGCGGACCAAAACCAGAACGCCACCCCGCCCGACAGTGATGAGTCGCTGCCAACCCTGCCCCCGGCCTCGGCGCCCAAGCCAAAAGACCCGAATGGCGCGTGCAGCGACCTCAACAGCCTGCTCAACGCCACACAGAGCGGGCAGGGCTGCACCGCGCCCTGAACAGCCGGACGGTGAACGTTCAGGGAAACAGCCCGCGCAGCCGCTTGGCAGCGAACACCTTCTCCACGCCGATCGCCATCGCCGCGACGCGGTTGGCCACGCGCTCCCGCGCGGCCCGCGCGCTCACCTGGTAAAAGGCACGGTCGAGAAGCTGCGCCAGGCGCTGGTTCACCTCGTTCTCCTCCCAGAACAGCTGTTGCAGATCCTGCACCCACTCGAAATAGCTCACGATCACGCCGCCGGAATTGCACAGAAGATCGGGCAGCACATAAAGGTCGTTGCGTTCGCGCAGCACCTCGTCGGCCTCCGGCGTGGTGGGGCCGTTCGCCCCCTCGGCCAGGATGCGGCAGCTGAGTTTGCGTGCCACCTCGGCATCGATTACCCTCTCCAGCGCCGCCGGCACCAGAATGTCACAAGGCTGGGTCAGGAGGGTTGCGGGATCGGCCGCCGCTTCGTTTGAAAACCCTGCCAAGCCGCGATGCTCGGCGACGTAACGCTCCATCGCCGCCACCGGCAGGCCGCGCCGGTCGAACAGGCAGCCGGTATGGTCGCTGACGCCGATCACTTTCGCACCGCGCTGCGCCAATTCCCGCGCCGTGATGCTGCCGACATTGCCGAACCCCTGCACGATGGCGGTGGCGCCGAGCGGGTTGAGATGGATCGCCTCGGCCGCGCGCAAGATCAGATGCACCACGCCCCGCCCGGTCGCCTCCCGCCGCCCCACCGTGCCCCCGGAGGCGACCGGCTTGCCGGTGACGATCTCGGTCACGGTTTTGCCCTGATAGGCGGAATAGGTGTCCATGAACCAGGCCATCACCTGCTCGTTGGTGCCCATATCCGGCGCCATCACATCGGTATGCGGGCCGACGAACGGGATCATCTCCTGCATGTAACGGCGCGACAGCGCCTCTAGCTCGCGCGGGGACAAGGCCAAAGGGTCGACCGTGACACCGCCTTTGGCGCCGCCATAAGGCAGGCCGACCAGCGCGCATTTCCAGCTCATCCAGATCGCCAGCGCCGCGATCTCGCCGAGATCCACCGCGCGGGAGAAGCGCGTGCCCCCCTTGGTGGGGCCTAGCGTGAGGTGGTGCTGCACGCGATAGCCCTGGAACACCGCCGTGCTGCCATCATCGCGATGGATCGGCACCGAGACGGTCACCGCCCGCTTCGGATAGAGCATGCGGTCGCGCTCACCCTCCGGCATGCCGATATGGTCGGCGATGATGGTGAATTGCCGCCGCGCCATGTCGAAGACCTCGCCGCTATAGACGCTCATGGGCGTTCCTCCCAATGATCCGGCTTCAGATCAAAGCTGGGTTTCGCCATAAGACTTTTCAATTGTACGCGTTAGATGGCTTGCGAAGTACGTTGCGGTGCGGAATAGGGATGTTGCATCGAAGACCAGACTGGGAAGGCGTAAGATATTGAATCGCAAGGACCGTCGAGCAGAAGCAAAGCGGCAGCGCTCGAGCCACACCTCGCCTGCCATGAATGATGCAGACCAGTTTGCCATGGCCTTGCAGACCCATCAGGCAGGGCAGTTGGATGAGGCCGCGCGGCTCTACGGCCAGATCCTGGCGGTCAATCCCCGCCATGCCGACAGCGTGAATCTCCTTGGCGCGATCGCCCTGAAACAGGGCGATGCCGAAACGGCGATTGATCGCATCGGCCGGGCGATCGCCCTTGACGAGGAAAACGCGGTCTATCGCTATAACCTTGGGGTCAGCCTTGCGGCAGCAGGGCGGCCGGAAGACGCGGCCGAAGCCTACCGCCAAGCGATCGCGCGCCTCCCCGATTATCCGGACGCGTGGTATAACCTTGGCATTGTGTTGGGCGCGATGGGACGGCTGGAGGAGGCCATCGACGCCTACCGGCAGGTTCTGGTGATTGCCCCTACACATGCGGAAGCGCTCAATAATCTTGGCGCAACGCTCACCATGCTGGAACGTATGAACGATGCCGCTGCCTCTTACCGCGAGGCAATCGCTCAAAATCCACAGAACTCCGACGCTCATTTCAATTTAGCCAAGCTGCTCCAGGAGCACGGCGAGCCTGAGCAAGCCGTCCAGCATTATGAAGCGGCCTTAAAAATCCGACCGGATTTCGTCAATGCGCTCTCCAATCTCGGCAATACGTTTCTGGCGCTCAACCGCCCCGAAGATGCTGTTTCTGCCTACCAACAGGCACTCGCCCTTAAGGATGATTTCGCTCCGTTCTATGTGAATCTTGCGGTCGGCCTACGGACGATCCAGCGACTTCAGGAAGCCATGACGGCATGTGAGACGGCGCTTCGGCTGCAGCCCGATTTGCCCGCGGCCCATGTAAATCTCGGCATGACCCTGCAAGCTATGGGCCGGCTGGAGGAAGCCGGAGCGGCTCTCGAAGAGGCGATCCGTCTGGCGCCAGGAGCGCTGCCCGCACATACCGGGCTGATCTTGAACCTTCATTATCAGGAAACGGTGCGCGAAGCCCAAATCTTGGCGGCGGCGCGGCGTTTCGCAACGCGGATCGCCGTGCCGGTGAGCCTGAATTTCAAGAACACGCCAGAGCCCGAGCGCCGCTTACGGGTCGGCTACGTCTCAGGCGATTTCAAGCAGCATCCCGTCGGTTTTTTTCTTGCGCCGGTGCTGGCCAATCATGACCCTGATGCGGTCGAGATATACGGCTACAGCAACAGCCTCAAGAATGACTGGCTGACCCAGCAATTGCGGGAGCGGTGCACGCAGTGGCGGAGCCTGGTGGGCTTATCCAATTCAGCCGCCGCCTCCCTGATCGCCGCGGATGGCATCGATATTTTGGTCGATCTCTCCGGTCACACCGCCGAGAACCGGCTGGAAATTTTCGCGCGCAAACCGGCTCCGGTTCAAGTGAGCTGGCTCGGCTTTTGGGGCACCACCGGACTGTCCACGATCGACTATCTTCTCTCCGATACAACCACGATCCCTGACGGCGAGGAGCAATATTACAGCGAAACGGTATTCCGACTGCCGGACAACCGGTTCTGCTATGCTCCACCCTATTACGCGCCTGCGCCGGCAACGACAGCGCCATGCCTTAAAAATGGCTATGTGACCTTCGGCAGCTTTAACAATCTCATGAAAATCGGCCCGGACGTGATCCAGCTCTGGGCGCGGCTGCTCCAGGCGAACCCCGGCGCACGGTTATTGCTCAAATGGGGGACGCTGGCCGACAACGTGGTGCGCGAGAACCTGCTGAGCATGTTCGCGGCACACGGCGTCGCGCCGGAGCGTGTGGTGCTGCGGCCGCAATCGCCGCATCCTGAGATGTTGGACGAATATGCCGATATCGACATCGCGCTGGACCCATTCCCCTTTTCGGGGGGCCTGACAAGCTGCGAGGCGATGTGGATGGGCGTGCCGGTGATAACCTTGCCGGGCAAACGGGCTGTCTCGCGCCAAACGCTTGGCTTTTTGCGCGGCATCGGCCTGCCCGAACTCGCGGCTTCGTCGGCGGATGAGTATGTGCGAATCGCCACCGAACTCGCCACCGATCAGCCTCGTCTTACAGAATTGCGTCGGACCCTGCGCCGGCGGATGGCGGCATCTCCGCTCTGCGATGGCTACGCTTTCACCCGGAACCTCGAAGCGGCTTACCGGACGATGTGGGAAAACTGGTGCCAAAAGGCGGCCAGCGCCTAGGACTATCTTAATCTTAGCAGATCAGGACGGAATCCCACGGAGATAAGCGAACGCGCTCTCCAGCGGATATCGTGGAAGGGGTGCCCACGATCCGCTGGCGGGACTGGCCGGCGTCCCAACGCGTCACCTGCAACAACGGCTTGATCGTCAGCCCCTTACAAGCCGCCTCAATTCCCCCATTTTTCGAAATATTTGGCTTTCGCCTCGTGCCAAGACCGGGAACCAAAAACACCACTGCTATTGTGCACCACAGAGAGGCTCCAAGTTCCCATACGCATGTTTTTCAGCTCCGCTTGCCTACAAAAATCCATGTCGTAAAAATGGAAATCAAACCTCTCATCGAATTTCAGTTCTTTTTGATGCAGAGATTCACTTCGACAAGCCAAGAGCAAACCATCAAGTAACTTCACTTCCTGGTAGGTAGGTCCGTAAACGCTCAAATTTTGCAGAGGAAATCCCGTCCCATGCCCGACCACACCGCTAAGATTTTCAGCTGAATCCCAGGTGAGGTTGCTATCTATAAATGCCCACGACGGTTGATTTGGAACTCTTCGTTTGTTTCCCGCAACGCCCAAAATCTCAAAATGATTTAGGGAATTAACCAACCGATCCGCCCAATAAAAATCAGTAAAATGCAGGTCATCATGAGCAAAAATCAAGATTGCCGGATCGTTCTTGGCTCGCTCGATCGACCTGTTGTAAACCGTCGATAAACCTTCCGTGTTGGAAGCATACAGATCCAATTGAAGGAAGGGAAAGGACTTGTACACATCCAAGGACATCCCAGTCGCGGTGTTTACAAAGAAATTGTCACGACTTTCTCTTGTCGCGACAACAAACCTGATTTTTAGACCCTGCATATTCTGAACCTACCCATCGACCACAACGGGAACAAAACCATCAGACACATTCTGGTCTCCTGCGGGACCTGAACCAAGGCCACGCAGCGGCACGATCATGTCACACGCAGATAGCTACCTCATGTTCCGTTCGTTTTACAATATCGCGTAAAAGCTGTCGCTTGGCACGAGGCGTTAGAGTTGAGCACGCCGCTTCAGGCAGCGCACTCAGTTTTCACTTCCATGGCTAACGCTCCACCGCGTTGTTCCGCGATGTTACGCTGCTCATCGAAGGCTTGGCGCAGGACTTGCAGGGCTTGCTGTTTTTCGTTCAGCTGGGCATGCAGGTTGGCGTTCTCCGCCTGAGTGCTTTGCCGTTCGGCCTGCAGCTGGTTGATGGCGGTGTTCGCCGCCCCAAGGTTACGAAATACTTGATCGAGAACGAACTCGCGGCTGACGGCGCGGCCCAAACGCGCATAGGCCGCGGCGATGGCGCTCCTCTGATCGGTGTCTGCCTCGAACAGAGGGCGCAAACCAACCGGGATATCCGCGCCGACTGCCAACACCCCCAGACCATGGCCGTGGAGAAATTCGAAGGAAGGATATTGTACCTGCAGCTCGGCCCAAAAGCGCCACACGCCAAAATCGCGCTCTCTTACATTTGTATCATGAAACAGCACGACAGCTCGGGAGGAGAGCTTCGGCTTCCAGCTCTCAAAATCTGACCTGACGTCATCATAAGTATGACGGCCATCAATATGAAGCAAGTCAATCGAACCGTCGGCGAAGTACGGCAGAGCTTCGTCGAATCTGCACCGCAAAAGGCGCGAGAAGCCAGCATAGTCCCTGTCATTGAGCGCATTGAGCTGTGCAAAGACGTCCTCACCGTAATGCCCCGCATGCTCGTCACCGCGCCAGGTGTCGACCGCGTAGCAGGCGGTTGCCAGCCCTAACCATTTCGTGGCTTGGCAAAATGCCAAGTAGGAGAAGCCTTTATGCGCGCCGAGTTCAACCAGAACCCTCGGCCGAACAACGTCCATTAACCACAGCGCAAAAGGGCCGTGCTCCAACCACGCCGACTCCATAACATGCAGAAGCGGCCAAAAGGTCGTGGCGTTGATACAGGCGACCTCACTGCCATGCAGGTCGCGGGTACCGGGCACCTCACTGTCGCCGTGGTTAAATTCAGACACAGCCTATTCCTTTGCAAACGATGCGAGCTCAGCTCCTTAGAGCATGGGCAGATTAACAACCGCAAGTTGCTGTTTTCTGAAATCAGCAAAAGAACTTTGCTAGCTTGGGATGTGCCTGTCTCAACCCCCCTCGCCGAATGAGCAAAAGATTTGCGCCGCTTCTTTCAAAAAGCGGCCTCTTTCTTCGATAATGCGCTACCACTTCAAGCTGCGGCGATCAGCCTTCCGCTGTTCTTTACGCCAAGCGCCTGCACGCTGCGCAGTGCCGTGTTCAGGCCGTTATGCAAGGTCGTCGCGCGCCGGTGGGCTTTGACCGACTGGTTGGCGAAACGTTTGAGCGCCAGGCGCAGCGAGTCGGCTAGGCCTGCGGCCTCGTCCTGATCGGCGCGGCGGAGATGATCCGCGGCACCGCGCAAATCGGCAGTGCCAAGCTGCTTCATGGTCTCGATAATCTCGGAAAAGGTCGGCGCCGAAGCGGCAAGCGCGGCTTCCACCTCATTGGCCGCCGCGGCGATGTCCTGAGGGCGGCCGGACACCATCAGATCGTCCAGCCCCTGCAGCTTGAGGTTCAGATCCGCGACCCGCTCTAGCCCCTGATGCAGCATGGCGACAACGGTGGCGCGATCTGCCGAGGAGGTGGCTTCGTCGGTCATTGTGCGGCTTCTTTCATCGCGCTGCTGATGGAACGGGCCAGCGCGTCGGGTGAAACATTGTAGGTACCGTTCTGGATCGCGGCACGAAGCTGCGCCACGGCCTGTTGATTCACGCCGGTGGAATTCCGCGCGGCGCCGAGCAACTGGGTGGTGGTCTGAGCGTCGGCGCTCAGCGTCACGGCCTCTCCCACGCTTTCATTTGACGCGCTCTCAGCCACGGTGCCGGCGCGCGTAGAGGCGGCGGCGTCACCCTGTCCGGCAATGTCCGGCGCAGCCTGGCTTTGGCCAAGGGCATTGATGCTGCTGGTCATGAGGCGCTCCTGAGTTCAGGCGTTTCAAGCATATCCCGAACCAGAATTTCAATGGCACGGTCGTATTCATCCAAAGCTGCCGTGTCATTCTGCACATTGGCGCGGAGGAGCGTGGTCTGGAGCACGCCGTAAATCTTCATCAGTTCAGGGCCGAGCGTGGAGCCGGGGCTGGTATCGAGCATGCCGGTCATCAGCACCAACAGCTGGTCAGCGCGGATGATCATCTGCCCCTTCAATGCGAGATCGCCGGCCATGATCGCGGCCTTGGCTTTGCGACCGTAAAGCCGCAATGCGCGCCAGCCATGGCGCAGCCAGTCCAGCTCGGTTTCGCCGTCGAACATTGTGGCACGGTAACCCGCGATCATATCCATCATCATCGCACGTTAGCCTCCACTTGAACTGCTCGTGCTGGTGAAGATACCCAGATACATCGACGTGATCGAGGCGTTGGTCGCGGCCGACTCCGCCGCGCTGTAGGCCGCGGCCACATTCTCCAGTTCCGTGGTGTCGGTCTTCTCCATCTGCGAGATTTCGCTGTTCAGAGAGGTGACCGTATTTTGATAGGACTTGGTTTGCGCCGCGATCGTGCCCTCACCCACCGTGTTGACGGCGCTGGTGCCGCTGGTGCTGGTGCTGGTGGAGCTGCCGAGCGCCTGCTTCGTCGCCGTGCTCAGGCCGGTATAGATCTGGCCGAGCAGATTCTGCACCGCTGTCGGATTCTTCGCATAGGCCGACGCGAAGGTCGTGCTGTTCAGCGCCACGGCGCCGGTGCTGCTCACCGTCAGGCCGATGGAGTTCGACGTCATGCCGCTGGCCGCGGCGCCGGAAACGGCCGAGAGCAGCTGAGTGGAGATGCTTTCAGCCGTATAGTTGCCCGCCAGCGCACCTGTTTTTTTTGCGGAGCTGGCAGAGGCGGACGCGGAGGCGGACGAGGTAGAGGTGGACGAGCCGGCCCAATAGGTTTCCTTGGAAATAGTGGCAAGCGCCGCGTTCAGATCGGTCGCCACCTTACCGACCGCGCTGGAAATGCCGGTGGTCGAGGAGCCGATGGTGAGCGTGCTGCTGCCTTTGCCGGTCAGGGTTAACGACACGCCGGCCATCGCACTGCTGAGCTTGTTGCTGGTCGCGGTGATCGGCACGCCGTTGATCGTCAGGCTGGAGTCGCCTGCGGTTTGTGTCCGGGTCATATAGCCGCTGGAATTGGCGCTGCTCTTGGCACTGGCCGTGGCGCTGCTCTTTAAATAATCGAACTTCGCCAGCGCGGTGCCGGCGGTGCCGCTGACGGTGAACGCTTGAGACGAACCCGTGGCGCTGCTTTGCAGCGTCAGCTCCGCGCCGTTCGCGGTGCTGACCACGCCGGCCTTCACGCCGCCGGCCACCTTGTTGATGGCGCTGGCAATGCCGTTCAGGGTCATGCTGCCGGAGCCGACCGTCACGGTCTCCGTCTTAGCCTTGCTGCCAGTGCCGATCGTGAAAGTGAGCGTGCCGCTGCTGCCCGTGCCGATATTCGCGGAGGCAGACGCTGACCCCGTCGCCTTGGTGCTGGAATAGATTTCCTGGACTGTGGCCAGGGCTTTGACGGCCACGTTATACGTGCCGGTCTGCGCGGCGCTGCTGGCGGTGGCGGTGAAGAAACCGCTCGTGCCGACCGAGGCGGTGCGGGTGTTGATGGTAGAAAGATCCTTGATCCCCGACAGAGCGGTGGAAAGGGTCGAGATAGAGCCCTGGATCGTGCCCCAGGCGGAAATGTCCGCCTTGTCGGTCGTTATCTGATTGTCGAGCTGCGTGATCGGCGCCTGAAGCCGCTGCTCGTACGTGTCGAGCTCGCTGGTGATCTGGCTGGACCCGAGGCCGGAAACTGAGCTGCTCATGTTCTCAACTCTCTGTTTTGTTCAGGGCTGGATAAGTCCGGCCGGAGCTTTCGCTCCGGCCGGGGTCGCAAGGAATTACGGCAGCAGCGAGAGGTAGGACTGCTGCATCGTGGTGGAGCTCTTCAGCGCCGCCACGCCGGCCTGGGCCTGGATCTGCGCCTGGGTCAGCTGGTTGGCGACCTGCGGCAGGTTGGCATCCTGCACCACGCCGAGCGCGCTGGTGACGTTCTCGCTGGTGGTGTTGAGGTTGTTGATGTTCGCGGTCAGGCCCTGCTGCACCGCGCCGAGCTGGCCGCCGGCGTTGTTCAGCGACTGCAGCGCGTAGTTGACGACCTCAATCGCCTGGTTCGCACCGCCCTGGGTGTTGAGCTGCGCAGCGGAGGCGTTCGACGGGGTTGCACCATTGACGGTCGAAACGTTGACCTGAGCCAAGGACGTGAACGAGCTCGTGGTGTTGACCATCCCGCTGGCGGCGCCTGTCGCCGTACCGGAAACCGCAATCTCGCTACCCGCAGCAAGCTGCACGCTGCCCTGGATGGACATGGCGTCGGCACCCGTGGCCGTCGAAACCGAGCTGAAGGAAGCGCCGTCGGCCCCCGAAGCGTAGCCCGAGACCTGGATGTTGTCGGCACTGGCCTGGGTCAGGATCAGCGAACCCGCGCTGTTCATGGTCGCGGAGATGCCGGTGTCGGACGTGCCCTTGTTGATGCTGTTCATCAGCGAGGTCGTGCTGGAGCCGGTCGCCTGATAGGAGGTGCCGATGGTCTTGCCGCTGCCGCTGGCGGCAAGCGTCAGGGTCATCATGCCGCCCGTGGCGCTCGCCGCGGTGACTTGGCCAAGATTGACAACGTTGCTGGCCGAAGCCGTCACGCCCTTGGCGCCGTACATTGAGTTGACCTGCGAGGAGAGGCTCGCCGCGCTCTCGTAGGTCGTAGCCGTGACCGAACCAAGCGTCGAACCGCCAACGTTGATGGTCAGCGAGCCGCCCGCACCGCCCGACGTAGCGGTCGACATGGTGGACATGGCGACCGCGGTGTTCACCGTCGAGGCCGCGCCACCCGTCTGGTACATGCCCAGCGCCGAAGCGGCGGTGTTGCCAATGCTCAGGCTCATGGTCTGGCCTTCATTGGCGCCGACCTGGAACTGCACATTGTTGAACGTGCCGTTGAGCAGGCTGACGTTGTTGAACTGGGTCTGCGAGGCGATGTTGGAGACCTGGCCGGTGAGCTGGCTCACGACGCTCTGCAGCGAGGTCGCTTCCTGCGAGGTCTGGGTGCCGTTGGCGGCCTGAACGGCGATCGAGTTCAGCTGCTGCACGACGCCGATCTGCTGCTGCATCGCGCCCTGCGCGGTCTGCAGGAGGGACACGGCCTGGTTGGCGTTGGAGGTCGCCTGGGTCAGGCCATTCAGCTGCGAGGTGAAGCCCTGCGCGGTGATATAGCCGGCCGGGTTGCTGGCGGGGGAGCTGATCGCCAGGCCCGTCGACATCTCGTTTTCGAGCGTGTTGTTCATAGCCGAGGTGGAGCTGATGGACTGCAGAGCGTCAAGCGCGCCCTGGTTGGTGAGGATTGAACCGACGGCGGACATGGAAAACTCCTGGTTTGGGGTTGCCGTACCCGTATATTCACTTGTTCAACCGGAAGTTTTCCTAACCTTTCAACTTTCCTAAAAAAAATCGCCTCGACCGGGGGCCTGCGCAAGCTTAACAATCAGTTGCTTTTTCTGACGAAAACGAGAAGAAAACACTGTGCTTTCAGGCTCTTAAGCACAAGAACAAAAAACTTTGCGGCCAAAAAATGTCATCGCTTGTCCATAAACCGGCCCAACACATTAACGTAGCTGGCGTCGGGCCGGCCCAAAGGACAACAAGTTTTTGCGCCGCTTTTTCCAAAAAGCGGCCACTTTCTTTTTCAGTTGAGGTCCACAACCGGACCTGTCGCGGTGACCATGGCGGTAAAATGCTGGCCGCTGGAAGAGTTGACCATGAGGATGGGCTGGCCGATGCGCCCGGTCTGTTGGGCGACGGCGTTCAGCGTGACGTCCAGGCCGCCACTATGGACATGGACTGTGACGGTCTGTCCCGCCTGCACGACCACCGGCTCCTCGACGCTGCTGGAGGTCAGGATGGTCCCGGGATTGAGGCTCATCAGCGCGGTGGTGCCGAGCAGCGAGGCGGCGTTGTGGTAGACCTGCCGGCCGGCGAACACAGCCACCGGCTCACGGCGCAGGGTCACGTCGCCGGCGCTCAGGGCCTGCCCGGCGGCGATCGGCCGGGCCGCAACCTCGACCTCCTCGGTCGCCGCGACGGTCACGGTGACATACAACGTCCAATGGGGCGACGCGCAGCGTACCTCGGCCTGCTCATAGGGCTGGATTCCGCTGATCGACACGCTGAGCGGGCCGGTACAAGCCTGCATATATTGCGCGCCGGTCACCGGCCCGAGGCTAACCGTGGACCCGCTCGACAGAGTCGGCGCGATCGCCTGACGGATCGAAGCGGCCACCGCCTGCGGGTTTTCCTGTCCCGTCGCCCAGGCGGCAACGGGCAAGGCCGCGAACAGCGCGGCCAGCAGCGCGCTTGTGTGCCTCATTCCGCAGCCTCGCCGATACGCATCGCCGGGGCGGACTGCAACCAAGGCGGCGGCAGCTCCTCGATCGAAGGCCGTGCCAGCGCCGCTGCCCGGGCGGCTTCGCCGCGCGCCAGCGTGGCGGCGAACCCGTCGGTCACCGCGCTCATCAGCGCCGCACGCCAGGCGGCAAAGGAGTTGGGCAGCTTCGTCGCGCCCAACCCCTCGGGCATGTCCAACCGCTGGTCGACCAGCAGATGGCTGCCGGCGGCGGCGGCCAGCAGCGCCGGGTAGCAATCGGTCTCCACCTTCGCCTCGACCGGACGGATGAGCACGTGCGGCGCCAGCGCGGAGAGTTCCCGCGCCCAGCTATATTCATCGGTCGGCGTGCGCAGCCGGGTGATGGTGCCCGCATATTGCCCGCCGGCCCGCTCCACCACGATCCAAGTGAGCTTGGCCGCCGTCTCATTGATCAGCTCCGGCAGCCAGGCTGGGGCGATGCCCTCATCGATCCACAAGATGCGGGGATGGGTGTTGAGCCCGGCCCCCTTTTTCACATCCTGCCAGACCGGCCGCGACAAAGCGGGGCGCCATAGCGCCACCTCCCGGCCCGGCGGTACCAGGCTTTTTAATTTCTGCACCAGTCCCGGCGAAGTGGCGATGAGATGTTGTGCGGCCGCCAACACAGGCGCCTGCTCCGGCTTCGGCGCCACGGTGAACAACGCGGTATAGGACATGCCGGCCGGGGCTAGATTTTCCGGGTTCAGCCGCACCCAGGCGGTGGGCGCGCGCCGGCCAGCCTCGGCCGCGAGCGCCACCTCCGGCACCCAGCTGGCCTCCATCGCGCCTTCGGTGCGCAAGGCACGGGCGGCATTCAGCAAGGCCATGCCGGTATCAACCGGACCGCTAAGCAGCAGGCTGCAGGGATCGTGCGGCGCCCCGCGCTGCAGGCCCAACCGGGACTCCGGCCGCAGCAGATCCTCACGCAGCGACAAAGCCGGATGGTGGTAGAAATCGCCCCAGGGCTGGGACGAAGCCGCAGGACTGCCCTGGCGGTGCGTGCAGGCCGGGTCGGGGATGACGCTCTCCGGCGGGACGATGAAGGACACGTCCGGTGTCCAGACGATCTTCTGCCCCTTCTCCCGGAGTTGGGCGCAGAGATCGATCCATAACGCATCGCCGCTGAGCGCCGGCATCTCCCAGCCGGCCAGCGCCACACGCCGCCCCAGCACGACGCCCGGGGCGACTGCACTCGCCTCCTGATCCACGGCCAGCCACCCGCCCAGGCCCGGATCTTCGGCGCTATGCCCGGCGCCGAGACGCTGCGCGGCCCCGATGACAATCGGCCCTTCCTGGTTGAAGTGCTTCTGGTCGGCCACCAGCACCAGGGACCGGGCGCCGACCAGCGCCACCGCCGGATCGGCCAGACGGGTGCGCAAAGACGCCAGCCACTGCGGGGCCGTCGCCTGGGCGCGCGCATCGATGATCGCCACATGTTCGCTCGTCACCAGCGCCAAGGCCGCCTGCAGTGCGGTCGCTCCGGTGAGGTCCGCGCGCGGCGGCACCGCGCGCACCTGCGCGCCGAGCGTGGCCTCCTGCTCGAAGACCGCTGTTAGATAGCGCGCCGTCGCCGCCGGCAGGGCCGCCCCCGCCAGCACGATGGGGCCGGCCAGCGCGCCGCCGGTGAGCAGCTCGTTCATCCAGCGGTCGACGGCGCCGATCTCCGCGCCGTCGCAGAGCAGCACGACCGAAGTCCCGGGATCGGCGACCGTGCGCTGATGGCGGAACAGGCCGAGATGCTCGCGCGGCTCCACGGCCGCCGGGAGTCCGCTGCGTTCGAGGTGTCGACGCACCATCTCCACCGCACGCGGCCCGAATTCGGTGGAGGGAATATTGTCACGGCGGCTGAGCGAGGCACGGTTGAACAAGGTTTCCGGCAGACGCACCACGCGGCCGTTCGCTTCGCCCAGACGCAGCTGATAATCATATTCCTCAGCGCCGGCCTGGGCGGCATCGAGCCCGCCGAGACGGTGCAGCGTGTCGGTGCGGTACCAGACCCAGTCGCCGACATAAGCGGCCTGGCGCAGCCTTGTGAGATCCCAGTTCGGCTTGAAGCGCACCCAAGGGCCCTTATCGGCCTGCACCATCTCGTCGCAATAAATCATATCGGCTTGGCTTTGGGCGGCTTCCAGCGCGAAGCGCAGCACCGCATCCGCCGTCAGCGTATCGCCCGCGCTCAGGATCGCCAGGTAATCAGCCTGGCCGGCCGCCTGGTTGGCCTCGGCACACAGCACCCGGGTCAGCTCGCCGGCGGCGGCAGGGGCAACGATGGTGGTATAGCCGGGAATCTCCAATGGCTCTGCGGAGACGATCTTCACCTGCGCCGGCGCCTGCCATTGGGCGCGCAACGATTCGAGCGTTTCATTGACGGCATGGGCACGGGACGGCGCCACTGCCACCAGGACCTGCAGGGTCGGCAGAGCGGGGGCCGCATCGCGCAGCCGCAACAGGCGCGTCTTCGCAGCATCGTCGGTGCGCTCGGCCGGCCGCAGCCCGGCCTCGGCGGCAGCCGCGGCCACCGCCTCGGCGTTGTTCTGCGGGCCATTGCCGAGCCCCGGCACGATCACGCCGCGGCTGTTGCCGAGTTCGCTGAGGAACCCGACCAGGTCGGCGCACTCGGCGGCGAACCCATCCCAGGTGGCCGGCGCAACATCGCGCGCCTGCACCGCGTCCCAGACCCGATTGGTAAGGTCGTGCAATGGCTTGAACAAGGACTCCTGCGACGTCGGCTCGCTGCGGTTGAGCTGACTGGAGAGAAAGGCCTGGGCGTCGCTTTCCCCGTTCGGCACGCGATTGCACAGCTCAAGCCCGAGATCCCGCTCGATGCGCCGAATCTGGCCGATGGGATCGGCCATCAACTCCTGATAGGTCAGCCAGCTGCGCGGCAGATGGCGGGCATGGCGCTCGGCGCTGACAAGGTACTCCACCCAGAGCAGGAGCGCATGGGCGCGCGCCAGCCCGTTCTTGCGGTGCTGGCTGGAGGCGACCACCCAGGGCGCGCGGCAGATATGAATCACATGCGGCTTGTGTCCGGCCTGCGTGACGGCGCGCTCATAGATCGGAAACAACCGGCAGAGATGCGGATGCTTGAGGCCCCAGAGAGCGTCCGCACTAAAGCGGCGGCGCAGAATCTCGTCCAGCTTGGTGAAATAACGCGCCATATCGGCCCGTTCCCACCAGCCTTGCGGCAGACCGCGCACGTCGGTCCAATCGACGCCGAGATGCGAGAACACCCCGACATCCCATTCGATGAGCTCCGGGATTTCGTAGAACCCGAGCGGATTATGCTCGTTCACCTCGGCATCGTTATGCAGCGTCACGCCGAGACGCTGCAGCATGCCAGAGAGCGCGGATGTGCCGCTGCGATAATAACCGGCGATCAGAATGGCGTCGGACACAAGGTGCTCCTGGCGTTTAGATATAGCTGAAGAGGCTGAGGCTCTGCACGCTGCTGAAAGCCTTCATGGCGGCCTGCACCGCGGTCATGTTCTCGTCCAGGCTGGTCATCGCCGCGGGAATGTTGGTGGCGATCGCGTTATCGACACCGTTCTGCAGCGAAGTTTCCTGCGTGGAATTGTTCGCGCTCGTGTTGGTGAGCGATTGCAGGGTCACGCCCGTCTGCGCCTGCGCGGTGGTCACCGTCTGCTGATACTGGGCGAGGCTGGAAAGGTCCTGGTTGAGACTCTGACGGGCCTGCGCCTGTGCCGCCGGCGTGCTCCCGGCATTCTGCAGCGTGCTGGTGATGCTGCTCAGCAGGGTGAAGACCGATTGCGGCTTGCTCGCCGAAACCGTGAAACTGTCGCCATTGGCGGGGCTGCCGGTCAACTGAAAATCCACCCCAATGCTGTTCCCACTGGCATCGGTGAGGTTCAACGAGCCGCCCGATGTCACCGTACCGCCCGGAAGCGTCGTCTGCGTCCCACTCGGTGAAGTTTCCGTCGCGGTGTAGGTATATCCGCCGCTGCTGTTGGTGCTGAACGTCAGGGTGATCGACGAGCCACTCGCCTGGAAGGCCGCCGCGTCAGTGGCGTTGCTCTCCCCTTCCGAAAGCAAGACGCCAGTGCCCTTATTGCTGGAATTGGCGGTCACGCTGGCATAGCCGTCGCCCTCCATCCCGCTCATGAAGGCCTCGCCATTGGCGATGGTCGAGGCCGAGAGATCGGAGGAAATTTCCGCCTGGCTGCTCCCGCCATCGCCCATATAGGCGACCGTGCCGTTCGACTGCATCTGGAAGGGCTGCACATTGCCGCGCGTGCCGCCGAACAGATAGGTTCCGTTGGTTCCGGTGGTGTTGCCAAGCCCGAGCATCTGCTGCTCCGCGGCACTCACCTCGGTGGCCAGCGACTGCATGTTCTGCGAACTCGTCGTGCCGTTCAGCGCCTCTTCGACCACCGACTGCACATTCTTGAGCAGGCTGGAGGTCGACGAATACACATTGCTCACATCGCCGAGCTGGTTCTGAATGTCCGCGAGCGACGTGGTCTCGCTGTTCAGCGCGCTGATCTGGTCGTTGCCGATCAGCGCCGTCTCATAGGCCGACGGGTTCTGTTCCGGCGTCTGCACCGCGACGCCGGAGGAAATCTCCTGCTCCAGCGTGTTCAGCTCGGCTTCCTGCGCCGTCAGCGAGGTCGAGAAATTGGTATAGAAAGCGAGATCCATCGCAGTCTCCTTCAGCTCGTTGGCGGCGTCGGATACGCCGGGAAAAATCCGAAATCAGGCACATCGCCGGCCACGCTCATGAGCGACCGGCCTTGTTGGTGTTGTTGCGTGCGGGCAGCGCGAGTTCGGCACGCTGTGCCGCCCGGCGGTCCTGCTCCAGCGTCGCCTTGCGGGCCGCCTCGTCCAGCCCGTCACGGTAAGCTTGGGCGTCGGCCAGTTTCTGCAACGCCGTCTCGAGCATCCGGCGCGCATTCTGCTCGGTGCGCAGGATCTGCGTCTCCGCCGCGTCCGAGGCACGGACGAAATGCCCAGCACGCTGCGCCTCCGCGGCGATGACGGTCTTGCCGGTCTGCCAGCTCTCGCGCAACCGCATGCGATAATTTTCGAGCACCTGACGCTGCTGTGCGGCGGCGTCTAACGCCGCGTTATGGCGGCGGACATCATCCAGCACCTTCTGGTGCCGGGTCGCGGCAATCAGCTCGAGCCGTTCGATGGTGCGCAACTTCATGTCCCGGCCTCCGGCAGCGCCACCTGCAATGCGGCGATCGCCTTGGCCAGCGTCACCTGTTCGGTGCCTTGGCGCAGCACCGCCTCCAGCGCCGGGGCGCGGCGCAGCGCCTCGTCGAGCAGCGGATCACGGCCGGCGACATAGGCGCCGAGATCGATGATGTCCTGCTTCTCCTGTTTGCGCGCCCACAGCGCCCTGAAGCGCGAAGCGAGCTTGTAATGCGCCGGCGCGACCAGGCCCGGCATCGGCCGCGAGAGCGAGGCGACAATATCGATCGGCGGGTAGAACGCGGCCTCGGCCAGCGCGCGCGACAGCACGATATGCCCATCCAGCACCGAGCGCGCGGTATCGCCCACCGGGTCGCCGACATGATCGTCGCCTTCGACCAGCACGGTATAGATCGCGGTGATCGAGCCTTGCGTCTTGGCGCCATTGCCGGCGCGCTCGACATAGGCCGCCAGCGCCCCGAACACCGAGGGCGGATAACCCTTGGTCGCCGGCGGCTCGCCGACCGCGAGGCCGATCTCGCGCAACGCCATCGCCAGACGCGTGAGCGAATCCACCACCAGCAGCACATGCTTGCCCTGGTCGCGCCAATATTCCGCAATCGCCGCGGCAAGATAGGCGCCATGCACGCGACCTAACGCGGTGTCATCCGCGGGCGATGCCACGATCACGCTTCGCGGCTTCGCGTCGCCGACATGATCCTCGACGAATTCACGGATCTCACGGCCACGCTCGCCAATCATGCCGACCACCACGACATCGGCCTCGGCGTAACGCGACATCATGCCGAGCAGCGTGGTCTTGCCGACGCCCGAGCCCGCGAACAGGCCGACACGCATGCCCCGCCCCAGGGTCGCCAGCGCATTGATGGCGCTCACACCGACGTCGAAGGGTATTTCGATGCGCTCGCGCTCCATCGGGTTCACGGGCACGCCCATCAGCGGCCAAGGGTCGGTGACCTCCGGCGGCGGCTTGCCATCCAGGGCCACGCCGCGGCCGTCAATCACCCGCCCCAGATGCGCCGGGCCCATCAGCGGCGCCGGGGCCCGGCTCTCGACATGCACGCGCGCGCCGCGGACCACCCCGCGCTTGCCCTGCTCGGGCATGATCAGCAGCGTGCCGGCATCGAAGCCCACCACTTCGGCAACGAGCGGCAGCCCCTCCTCGGTATCGATCAGGCAGCGCGAGCCGATCGGCGCGCGGATGCCACTGGCATGCAGCACATCGCCATGAGACCGCACCACGCGGCCATAACGGCGGATGGCATCCCCGCCCATCGCCAGCCGCGCGCGCTCCTCGGCGAGCGTGCGGATCGTGTCGAGCGAGATCAAGGTTCCGCCCCGTCACGCAGCCCCAAACCGGTGCGCACCGCAGCAATCCGCGCCTCAAGGCGCGCATCCCATTCGATGCGGTTGAGCGGGTCGCCCTCGGGCGCGACCAGTTCAACCATCGCCCCGCCGCGACTGATCGCGGCGTCGGGGATTAACCGGCCGTCCTCAAGCACCAGAAGCGTCTCCAGCACCGCATGGTCGGCGGGGTGGAGGCGCACGACGATCCGCTGATGCGACGTGCGCTCTAAAGCCGCCTCCTGCAGCAGCTGCGTCACCAGCGCGCGCAGGCCCTCGGCATTGGTGGCGACCTCGACACCGACAATGTGCCGCGCCAGCTGGAAGGCCAGATCCGTCACCAGCGCCGCCACATCCTGCTCACGCTGGCGCAACGGCGCGCCGAGCTGAGTCCAGGCCTCTTGGAGCGCTTTGATCGCAGGCGCGGCCAGAGACGCGGTCTCGGCATGCGCCGCCGCATGGCCCGCCTGCGCGCCGGCCGCCCGCCCTTCGGCTTCCGCCGCGGCGCGCAGCCGGGCGATCTCCTCGCTCACCCGGCGCTCGACCGCCTCCGCCACCTCATCGACGGCCGGTGCGGCAGGGACCGCACACGCAGGCTGGCGGCGGGCAATGACGTAGCTCATGGCTCTTCCGCACTGGCCTCATCACGGGCCCGCTTCACCATTGCGAAGGCGAGCTTCACCAGCGGTTCGGCAATGGCCAGTACGGCGCGCATCAGCACGCCGGCGGTTACCGCGCTCAACCCCCAGAGCACCACCGTCACCGGCGTCAATGTCGCCGGCTGATTCACCCCCGCCCAGAACATGGCGGCGGCCACAACCAGCAGCCCGGGCTTGTACAGGCCGCCGCCCTTCTTTCCTTTGCGGGAGAGTTTGCGATTTGACACGTGTTCAGGTCCGGAAAGGGCAAAGAGTGAAGAAAGAGGCCGCTTTTTGAAAAAAGCGGCGCAAAAACTTTTTCGACTTTGGGCCTGCGGCGTTGAAACGGCACGGGTTCAAGCTAACAAAGTTTTCTGCGGTGATCATGCGCTAATTCCCGCTCGGCGCCGGGGCGTGGATCACCACGACCACGCGGCGATTCTGCGCGCGGCCAGCGGCGGTGTCGTTGCTGGCAAAGGGCGCAAACTGCCCAAATCCCTGCGCCGAGAGCCGCGTGCCGTCGATGCCCTGGGCCACGAAGAGCGTGACCACGCTGACCGCGCGCTCGGCCGAAAGCGACCAGTTCGAGGGGAATTGCGCGGTGGCGATCGGCTGGTTGTCAGTGTAGCCCTGGATGACCATGTTGAACTGGTCCGGCAGCTGTTTCAGCTTGGCGGCGATGTTGGTCAGCAGCGTCTGCGCCGTCGGAGACAACGTCGCCTGGCCGCTCTCATACAGCGTCGAGGCGCTGAAGCTGATCGTCAGGGTCAGCGGTTGCGACGACATCGTCACCTGTTTTTGCCCGATCAACGGCTGCAGCACGCCTTGCAGGCGCTGCTCCACCGCCTGCAGTTCCATCATTTCCTGCTGCAGCTGGCGCGAGACTGCCGGCGGCTCAGGCGACCGCC
>Ga0310811_10002515_pt1 | contig 22960 bp, 22 predicted proteins | sample YCmetagenome_FD_207642 | JGI IMG/M metagenome (GOLD analysis project Ga0310811, IMG submission 207642) | Soil microbial communities from experimental microcosm in Duke University, North Carolina, United States - YC | ecosystem: Engineered > Artificial ecosystem > Soil microcosm > Unclassified ...
CTCTGCCTGGGCGCTTGTCGGCAGGGGCGAGGCATCGTGAAGATCCCGCGCCTCCCAAAGGACCGGTGCCAAGGCGAGGACTGCAATCAGCGCGAGGCCGCCGGCAAGGCGCCCGCCGAGCTGCCAGGCCCAAGCCGCGAAAGCGATGAGCAGCAAGCCCGCCCCCACGGCGAGAAGCAGAGAGGGACCGCCCTCCTGGGCGGCGACCCAGACCAACCAAAGCACCGTCGCATAAATGGGAAAGGCCAGTGCCTGATGCAGCACGACCATCCAGCGTCCGGGCCGCGGCAGAATACGTCCGATCCCCGGGATGACACTGAGGATCACCATGGGCAAGGCGAGGCCCAGACCCAGCGCCAGGAAGATGAGGAGACCCGGCAGGGGCGGGCCCGCCAGCGCCGCCGCGATGGCTGCCCCCATGAAGGGTGCGGTACAGGGGGTCGCCACCACCGCGGCCAACACGCCGCTGCAGAAACTGGCGCCGAGCCCGCCGCCCGTCGTCAGGTTATGGCCGAGGCCCATCCAGCGCCCGCCGATCTCGACCACGCCGGAGAAGGACAGGCCGACCGCAAAGAGCAGCCAGGCGATGGCCAGCACGAACGCGGGAGACTGGAACTGGAAGCCCCAGCCGGCCGCCGCTCCCCCTTCGCGGAGGCCCAGCAACAAAGCCCCGAGGAGCAGGAAGCTGAGAATGACACCGAGACCATAAGCGAGGCCGCCGCGCCGGTTCCGCTCAGCCTCGCCATGGGCATGTTGGGAAAGATGGGCCGCCTTCATCGCCAGCACCGGAAAGACGCAAGGCATGAGATTGAGGATGAGGCCGCCGAGAAAGGCAGCGCCCACGAGATCGAGATAGCGGCCGGAGGTGAGGGCGGCGACCAGCGCGCCCCAAAAGCTGTGTTGCGGCATCTCCACCGGCGGGATGCCCGGTTGCGCGGTGATCCTACCTGCGGTCTCCGTCCTGTCCGGAGCCGTCAACACGAGCAAACCCTGCAGCGGCGCATCGGGCTTGAAACCGGCATCAGGCTTCAGCCGCAGCGTCACCCGCCCGTCTTGCATCCTCAGAGACTGATAGAAGTCCTGATTGATGACGCCGGGTTGCTCGGGAAAGAAATAGGCCGAAGTGACGCTCATGGAGGAGGCATCCGCCCCGTCCACGCTCAGCGTGCCGTCCGGCTGGATCCAGGCCTTCCAGCCCTTTGCTGCCGGCATCCGGCGATCGACGGCCTGGAAGAGCGGCGCCTCGGCGGAGGCGACAGACTTCGCCTGGACCGGCAGGGCGAGTTCGAAATCCGCGCTGCCTGGCACGCAGATGTCCTTGCAGACGAGCCAATGCGCCGCAACCTGCAGGTGATAGGTGCTGCCCGCGATCGTCTTCGGCGGGGTCACGGTCAGCGGCAGAAGCACCGGGACCATCTTCCGCGTATAGCCGTAACTCGTCACCGGCCCGTCATTCATGACCTTGGGAATCGGCCATTGGATGGGTCCGGCCGCGCCCCCCTCCGGCAGGGTCACGGTCATGCTGGGGGACGCGCCCGCATCGCCCGGATTGGACCAGTAGATGTGCCATTTCTGACCGAGGCCGAAGAACAGACCGATGCGGAAGGGCTGGCCGGGAACGACGGCATCGACGTTCGAAACGAGCTTCACCTCGTTGTTGAGCGTCGAAGCGGCGAGGCTATGCGCCGCCCGGGCCTGGCTCGCGCCCAGCGCCACAAGCAGGACGAGCGCCGTAAGCAGGATGCGCGCAGCCCATGCGCCGCAGGAGAATTTCGCCGTGCCGCCGGAATGTGTCATGCAGCCCTTTTAGCGTCGGAAGCGCGCCGCCTCCATAGGAACGGCGTGACGCTTGCTCAACGCCCAGATTGGGATCGCCCGCGTGCCTGACGATTTCATGCAGACCCTACCCGTGGCCGAGGCCCTGCCCCGGCTGCTCGCGAGCCTCGCCGACCGCCCGAATGCCGTGCTGGTGGCCCCCCCGGGCGCCGGCAAGACCACGACCGTGCCACTCGCTTTGCTGCGCGACGCCAGCTTGGGCGCAGGCCGCATTGTCATGCTCGAACCGCGCAGGCTCGCGGCGCGTGCCGCCGCCACCCGCATGGCGACCCTGATCGGCGAGCCGGTCGGCCAGACAGTGGGCTTCCGCACGCGCATCGAGAGTGCCGTTTCCGCCGCAACGCGCATCGAGGTGGTGACGACCGGGCTTCTCGTCCGGCGCCTGCTGGGCGACCCCGGGCTGGACGGCATCACCGCCGTCATCCTCGACGAAATTCACGAGCGCTCTCTGGAAGCCGATCTCGCCCTCGCCCTGTGCCTCGACGCGCAACGGCTGCTGCGGCCAGACCTGCGGCTGCTCGCCATGTCCGCGACGCTTGACGGCGCGCGGCTTTCCGCGCTCATGAACGCGGCCGTGGTGGAAAGTGCCGGGCGCATGCACCCGGTGGAAATCCGCCACGAGAAGCGCGACATCGCACAGCTGCGGGACTTGCCGGATGCCATGGCGCGCGCCATCCGTGCGGCGCTTATCGACGCAGATGGCGATATTCTCGCCTTCCTGCCCGGCATGGGGGACATCCGCCGCACCGAAACCGCACTGGATGGCGTGAACGCGCTGGTTCTACCGCTGCATGGCGATCTGCCGCCGGCGGCTCAGGATCTCGCCCTGCGCCCGGCTGAGGGCCGGCGCGTGGTTCTGGCCACCTCGATCGCCGAAACCTCCCTCACGGTCCCCGGCGTGCGCATTGTGATCGACGGCGGCTATCGGCGCACGCCTCGGCTCGACAGTAACAGCGGCCTCACCCGGCTCGCGACCGAGCGCATCAGCCGCGCCGCCGCGGACCAGCGTTCGGGTCGCGCCGGGCGCGAAGCGCCGGGACTCGCCATTCGACTGTGGTCAACCGCCACCCATCGGGGGCTGCGCCCGTATGACCGGCCCGAGATACTGGAGGCCGAGCTATCGGGCCTGCTGCTCGACTGCGCCGCCTGGGGCACGGCGCCCGGCGACCTTCCCTTTCCCGACGCGCCGCCCGAGGGCGCGCTGGCCGCGGCCCGCGCGCTGCTGATCGATCTCGAAGCCGTAAGTGCGGATGGCAGCGCCACCCCTCTTGGCCAAAGGATGAGCGCGCTCGGCGCCCATCCGCGCCTCGCCGCGATGATGCTCTCGGCCGAGAGATCCACGGAACGGGCGCTCGCCTGCGATCTCGCGGCTCTGCTGGAGGAGCGGGATCCGCTGCGCGCCGGGCCGGATGCGCCGTCGGACATTACCCTGCGTCTCGATGCACTCGCCGAGCGCAGCCCAGCGCAGATCGACCGCGGCGCCATCCACCGCATTCGGCAGGGGGCGCGGCAGTATCGCGGACGCCTCGGCCTGCGCGGCGATGCGGTGGCGTCGGGTGACCCGGCGCCCTTGATCGCCGCTGGCTTCCCCGACCGGCTCGCCCAGCGTAGGGGGGAGCCCGGCAGCTTCCGGCTTTCGGGGGGCGGCGGGGCAAAAATTCCGCTCTCCGACCCGCTGGCGAAGGCAGGGCTGCTCGCCGTCGCCGCGCTCGAAATGAAGACCTCGGCCCGCATCCGCCTGGCCGCGCCCCTGGACCCGGCGGCACTGCCCGCGACCCTCGCCCGGCGCGTGACGGAGACGGTGGAAACGAGCCTCGATCCCGTCACCGGCAGCATCCTCGCCCGCCGCAGGCGGCGGCTCGGCGCCCTGGTGCTGGAAGATCGCTCCGGCCCGCCGGACGCCACGGAAGCCGCCGCCGCCTTGCTTGACGCGGTCACGCGCGACCCCTCGCGCCTGCCCTGGACGGAGGCCGCCCGTGGCATTCAGGCACGGCTGATTCTGATGCACGGACTGGAACCGGAGACTTGGCCCGCCAGCGATGATGCAAGCCTGCTGGATAGGATCGGAGAGTGGTTCGCGCCGCATCTGCACGGCCTGACCCGCCTCGGCGATCTCGCCCGGCTCGATCTCGGCGCGCTGCTGCTTGATCGCCTGGACTGGTCGCTCCGCAGCCGGCTGGACCGGGAGGTGCCGACGCATCTGCCGCTGCCCGGCGGGCGGGCGGCGGTCGATTACAGCGAGCCGGTGCCGCTGGCCGCGGCCCGCGCACAGCATTTCTACGGTCTGAAGGAAACGCCGAAACTTGCGGGGGGGCGCATTCCGCTGCGCCTCGCGCTGCTTTCTCCGGCGGGCCGGCCGATCGCCATCACCGCCGATATCGCGGGCTTCTGGCAGGGCGCCTGGGCCGATGCCAGGCGCGACATGCGAGGGCGCTATCCCAAGCACAACTGGCCGGAAAACCCCGCCGAGGGCGGTTGAAGAGCCGCTCCTGTCGGGTGCCTTGAGGAAATTGCCGTCACAGGCTGTCTCTGCTTACTGCGCGCCCTTGAAAGAGACGGCGGACATCAGTGGCGCAGGCCTTCACTGGTCCTGGCTTGGGTGCGCAACCCATTCTAGAGTTTGCATCAAGCAGCGAAAAGGACGCGTTTCATGCGCCGCCTCATCTCATCCGGTTCTTCATTCGAAGCCGAAATCGGCTATTCCCGCGCCGTGGTGGATGGGGATTGGGTGTTCGTGTCCGGCACCACGGGCTTCGACTATGCGGCCGGCACCATCTCCGATGACGTCGTCGAACAGGCCGAGCAAACGCTGAGGAATATCGGGGCGGCCCTGACCGAGGCCGGCGCCTCCTTCGCCGATATCGTGCGGGCTAATTACGTGCTGCCCGATGGTGCCGATTTCCCGGCCTGCTGGCCGGTTCTGCGACGCTATTTCGGCGAGGTGCGCCCGGCCTCGATGATGATCGTGGCCGGCCTTGCCGATCCCCGTATGAAAATCGAGATCGAGGTCACGGCCCGTAAAAAGGCCGGTTGAGGCTCAGGGCCTGCCGGCACGGGCCCGCTGCAGCAGTTCGACGGTACGCGGATCGGGCCGGCCGTGGAAGAAGCTGTCCAGCGCCTCCCGGAAGCAGGTGTTGGGATGCGCGCGGTCGAACAGCGTCATCGAGGAATGAAATTTCAGATCGTCGGGGCTGCCAAAAATCGCGAGTGGAGAACGCTCGTCCAGCCGATTGACGGTGCGCGTGCATTCCACGAGGCGCCGGCCGAGCAGAGGGTGCGTTAGATAATTCTGCGCCTCATGCACCGAGGGGATGCCGAACTGCTTGGACATGAGACTTTCGCCCAAGCCCAGAAGCTGGGGGAAGATGAACCAGATCCAGTGGCTCTGCTTGCGGCCGGCCCGCAACTCCCGCAGGACCTGCTCATAGACAGGCTCCTGAGCTTTGACGAACTGTTCCAGATTGAAGTTTTGCGGCACGCTGACCGTTCCCCCTCTTCGCGCGGCGCAAGAAGAGCGGCGGGCGCCCCCTCTTGGCCTACGCCGCTCAGTCGTAGGCGATCGTCCGGATGGACCCATCCGGCTGGCCGACGATGGCGGAGCGGGCGATATCGATGAAAAGCCCGTTCTCGACCACACCAGGGATTCGGTTCAGCGCGATCGCCAGCGCATCCGGATGCGTGATCTCACCCAGGGCGCAGTCCAGGATGTAATGCCCACTATCCGTAACAAAAGGTGAATCGAGGCCGCCGCGCATCGTAATCGCGGGCTCCAGGTAACCGCTTTCGACCAGCAGACCGCGGATCAGTCGCTCGGTCGCCCGCCAGCCGAAGCGCACCACCTCGACCGGCAGGGGGAATTTCCCCAAGACATCCTTGGTCTTGCTGTCGTCGATGACGGCGACGAACCGCGCCCCGGCGGTCGCCACGATCTTCTCCCAGAGAAGATTGCCGCCGCCACCCTTGATCATTTGGCCCTGTGGGTCGATCTCGTCTGCCCCGTCCAGCACGAGGTCAAGTTCACCCACATCGTTGAGGTCCGCGACGGGGACGCCGACCTCGATGGCGAGGGCGCGGGTGCTCTCGGAGGTCGGCACGCCGGTGATCGTCAGCCCCGCCTCGCAGCGCTTGCCAAGGCTGCGGACGAAACGGCGAAGCGTGGTGCCGGAGCCGAGCCCAACCAGCATGCCATTTTCCACGATGGCGGCCGCGGCATCGGCCGCCGCCTGCTTGGCCATATCCTGGCGGTTCAACGGCTCAGCCATGGCTCAGACTCCCTTGCTGGGTTCAGCGACACGGATGACGAGCTTACCGAAATTGTGGCCGCGCAGCAGCTCGATGAAGGCTTCAGGGGCATTTTCCAGCCCGTCGACCACATGTTCGCGGAAATGCAAACTACCATCCATCACCCAGGGCGTCGCCAGGGCGCGCCATTCCTCGAACCGCGCGGGCCGGTCGGTGATGATGAAGCCCTCGATGTGCAGCCGCTTCTTCACCACGTCCATCAGGTTCGGACCGGGGCGATGATGGGTGTCGTTATATTCGGCGACCATGCCGCACATGATGACGCGACCGAAATTGTTCAGAAGCGGGAAAACCGCGTGCTGCAAATCGCCGCCGACATTCTCGAAATAGACATCGATGCCCTTCGGGCAGGCATCCCGCAGCGCCGCATCAAGATCCATCACGGCGCGATGGTCGATGCAGTCATCGAAGCCGAGCGTTTCCTGCACGTAGAGGCATTTGTCCGCATTGCCGGCGACGCCGATGACCCGGGCACCGGCGCGTTTCGCGATCTGCCCGGCGATGGCGCCGACGGCACCCGAGGCAGCCGAAATCACCACCGTCTCGCCTGCGCGGGGCTGGCCGATCTCCGTCATGCCGGCATAGGCCGTCGCCCCCGGCATGCCGAGCACGCCGAGATAGGCAGAATGGGGCGCGCCGCCCTTGGGAATTTTGAACAGCCGCTCGCCCGGCGTCACGATATGGGACTGCCAGCCGAAGGCGCCGGTCACGACATCGCCCGGCACAAAGCGCGGGTCGCGGGACTCCACCACCTCGCCCACCGTCTCTCCGGTCATCGGCGCGCCGATCGCGACCGGCGCGGCATAGGAGGGGCGGTCGCTCATGCGGCCACGCATATAGGGGTCGAGCGAAAGCCAGAGCGTGCGCGTCAGCACTTCTCCCTCGCCCGGCTTCGGCATCGCCTGTTCCTCGATCCCGAAATTCTCCAGCGAGGGCGCGCCTTTGGGGCGGGTCTGCAGAATGATCGAGCGGCGGAGGTTGCTCATGGCGGGCGGTCCTTCTGGTAGCGCGATACTGGCCGGGCGGCCGGGCGAATCCTGCGTCTCTCAGGCGGCGTTCGGCAAGCCGCCCTGAACATGGCGGGAGAAAGCGGCAAACAGCTGGCGGGTGACGGGGCCGACCTCGCCCTCGCCCACCGTCGCGCCGTCGATCCGGGTAATCGGGCGGACAAAGCTTGTGGCGCTGGTGATGAAGACCTCGCGCGCCGCGCGCAGGTCATCCAGGCTGAAGGCGCGCTCCTCCAGCGTCAGCCGCTCCCCCCCCAAAAGCTCGGCGAGGGCGGCACGGGTGCAACCGGGCAGGATGTCATGGCCGAGCGGCCGGGTGCGCAGGCGCCCCGCCGCATCCACGATCCAGATATTGGAGGAGGCGCATTCGGTCACCATCCCCGCTTCGTCGACCAGCGCCATCTCGAAGGCACCGGCCTCCTTTGCCGCCTGCTTGGCAAGCACATTGGGCAGCAGATTGACGGTCTTGATATCACAGCGCGCCCAGCGCTGATCGGGCCCGGTCACAATGCCGGTCGCCCAGGTATCCACGTCCTTGGGAAAGGACGCCAAGGCCCGCGCCGTCACCACCAGGGTCGGCCGCGTGCCGGCCTGCGGAAAGACATGCTCGCGCCGGGCAGCGCCCCGGGTGATCTGGATATAGATCAGCCCACTGTCCCTGATGCGGTTGCGCTCCACGATTTCGCGCAGAATGCCCTCCAGCGCAGGACGGCCGACCGGCATGGCGATCCGGACTTCCCGCAGCGAGCGTTCCAACCGCGCAAGATGCTTCTCCGCGTCCACGAAACGGCCGCGATTGACATAGACGACCTCGTAGATGCCGTCCCCGAAGAGAAATCCGCGATCCTCGACCCTGATCTGGGCCGCTGCCAGCGGCAGGTAGCGGCCATTGACGTAGGCGATGCGGCTCATGGGGCAGTCCCGTTCTTGAGAGGTTAGGCGGCCGGCCTCAATCGTCGAGGCCGAGGGCACGCAGGTGCTGGGTTTTCTCGTCCCAGCCCGCGCGCTCCTTGACGGTCAGGAAAAGATGGACCTTGCGATCGAAGAGCTTGGTCAGTTCGACACGGGCGCGGGCGCCGATCTCCTTGATGCGTGCGCCCCCGGCGCCGATCAGGATGGCCTTGTGGCCGGGACGGGAGACGGTGATGGTCGCATCAATGCGGACGGACCCATCCCGACGCTCCTGAAAGCTCTCGGTCTCGACCGTCGTTTCGTGCGGCACTTCCTGATGCGTCTGGAGCAGGATTTGCTCGCGCACGATCTCAGCGGCAAGCAGCCGGTCCGGCAGGTCTGTCAGGTCCTCGTCGGGATATAGATGCGGTCCCTCCGGCATGGCGGCGCTCAGCGCATCGCGGAGCTCGGCCACACCCTCCCCGGTTGCGGCGCTGACCATGAAGGTCTCCCGCGCGGGCAGCCGCTTGTTGATCTCGGCGATCAGCGGCAGCAGCCGCGCCGGTTCCACGAGGTCGACCTTGTTGAGGACAAGCCAGATGTCGCGCTCAGTCTCGGCCAGGCGCTTGATGATCCCTTCCGTCAGTTCGGAGAGACCGGCCTTGGCATCGACCAGCAATACTGTGAGATCGGCGTCCTGCATGCCGGTCCAGGCGGCGTTGACCATCGCCCGATCCAGCCGGCGCTTGGGCTGGAAGATACCCGGCGTATCGACGAGGAGGATCTGCGCCGCGCCCTGCATCAGGATGCCCATGATGCGAAAACGGGTGGTTTGCGCCTTGGGGCTGACGATCGAGAGTTTGGTTCCAGCGATACGGTTCAGAAGCGTCGATTTGCCGGCATTCGGCGCGCCGATGATGGCGACGAAGCCGCAGCGTTGGGTCTCGGTCGGCTGCGGGTTCATGGCTTTCTCGGTCCTGACTTGGTCTTGATGCCGGGCTTGGCGGCCGGCTTGCTGTCCCTAGCGCCCTTCATGCGGGTGAGCAACGTTTGCGCGGCCGCTTGCTCCGCCGCGCGCCGGTTTCCGGCCGTACCCTCCGCCACCTCCCCGCCCAGGGTCACCCGGATGACGAAATGGGGTGCGTGTGAGGGACCTTCCTGGGCCGCGATTTCATAGGCGGGCAGGCCGAAGCCATGCGCCTGCCCCCATTCCTGCAGGCCTGTCTTGGCGTCCTTGGGTGGCTCCGCCTCGCCCAGCATGGCGGACGCGAAATGCTGGCGGACGAACCGCTGGACCGGGTCGAGCCCGGCATCGAGATACATGGCGCCCAGCAGCGCCTCCACCGCATCGGCAAGCACCGAGGCGCGACGGCGCACGCCGGCACGCGCCTCTCCGGGTGCCACCGCGAGGAGCGCGGGCAGGCCAAGCGTCTCGGCGACCTCGGCCAGAACAGGCTGGGAGACGAGATGGGCGAGGCGGCGGCCGAGTGCCCCTTCCTGCTCGCGCGGATAATATTCGGTGAGCCAGACGGCCATGGTGAGGCCGAGCACGCGGTCACCCAGAAATTCGAGCCGCTCGTTGGAGAGGAAGCCCGAGCCAGCGGCGGAGCGATGGGTCAGAGCTTCCTGAACGAGGCGGGGATTGGCGAAGTGGTGGCCGAGCAAACGTTCGACATCAGCGAGGGTCGCCTCGCTAATGGGGGCCGCCGGCAAGCCGGCCTCCCCCCTGCCCCCTGCGGCTCCGGGTGCGCGATCAGATATCAATGAATCGCATGGAAGATGCGATTCCAGCGGATCTCCAGTGGCCATTGCCAGATCTCCCACCAGGGATAGCGGGCATCGATCGAGAAGAAGATGAAGTCTGCCTTGCCCACCAGGTTGGCGACCGGAATATAGCCGACAGCATCCAGCACGCGGCTGTCGAGACTGTCATCGCGATTGTCACCCATGCCGAAAACATAGCCCGGCGGCACGTGATAGACCTGGGTATTATCAAGCGGCCCGTCATCCGAGGCTTTGAGGATCGGGTGCTTCAGCCCGTCTGGCATGGTCTCGATGTATTTCTTGAGCACCATGGGCGGGCCATCATTGTCGCCTTCGGTCGTGTAGGACCCGTCCGGATCGCGCGGCAGTTCCTTGCCATTGATATAAAGATGGCCCTGGATCATCTGGATGCTGTCGCCGGGCAGGCCGACGATGCGCTTGATGTAGTCGATGCTCGGGTCACGCGGCAGGCGGAAGACCGCGACATCGCCCCGCTTCGGCAGGCTGCCGAAGATGCGCCCCTGAAAGATGCTGGGCGAGAAGGGGAATGAATAATTCGAATAGCCGTAGCTGAATTTCGAGACGAACAGATAGTCGCCCACCAGCAGCGTCGGGATCATGCTGCCTGAGGGGATGTTGAACGGCTCGTAAAGGAACGTTCTGATGAAGATCGCGATCAGTGCGGCATAGATGACCGTCTTGAGGCTGTCGCCCCAGCCGGCTGTTTTACGCTGAGCCATAGGAGCAATTGACCTCATAAGACGCAAAGGCGCATGTCGCGGAAAGGCCTGGGCCTGTCAAGCAAGGCCTGCCCCGCGTGAAGCAAGCGTCATCTGCGTGCAAGCCGGCCGGGTTGCGAAAACTGCCCCACCTTGCACGAGACCGGCCGGATCGGCGACAAGCCGCCCATGGCATCTCCTCCTCTCCTCATGCTTCAGGATATTCACGTCCACCTCGGCAGCACGGCGCTGCTGCGGGGGGCCGAGCTTGGAGTCGGTGCGGGCGACCGCATCTGCCTCATTGGCCGTAATGGCTCGGGCAAATCGACGCTGCTCAAGATAGCCGCCGGCCTCTTGCCCGTGGACCAAGGCACGCGCTTCATCCAGCCCGGTGCCACCATCCGCTACCTGCCGCAGGAGCCCGACCTCTCGGGCTTCGAGACCACCCTCGCCTATGTCGAGGCCGGCATGGGCCCGGGGGATGACCCTTACCGCGCTGTCAGCCTGCTCTACTCCCTCGGACTGAACGGAGAAGAGAACCCAGCCAATCTCTCGGGCGGGGAAGCCCGCCGCGCCGCGCTCGCGCGCGCCTTGGCGCCGGAGCCCGATCTTCTGCTGCTCGACGAACCGACCAACCATCTCGACCTGCCGGCCATCGAATGGCTGGAAAGCGAACTCGGGCGGTTGCGCGCAGGGCTGGTGCTGATCAGCCATGACCGGCGGCTTCTCACCACCCTCTCCCGTTCGCTGATCTGGCTCGACCGCGGCACGACGCGGCGGGTCGACCGTGGTTTCGCGGCTTATGACGACTGGCGGGAGGAACTGCTGGCGCAGGAGGAGGCCGAGCATCACAAGCTCGCCCGCCAGATTGCGCGCGAGGAAGACTGGATGCGCTACGGCGTCACGGCGCGGCGCAAGCGCAATGTCCGCCGCGTCGGCGAACTCGCCGATCTGCGGCAGCAGTACCGGGAACGCAACGCCCTCGGGACGGGTGCGAAGATGGCGGCAAGCGAGGCGGAAGGCTCGGGCAAGCTCGTTTTCGTGGCCGAGAACGTCTCCAAATCCTACGACCGGCCGATCGTGAAGAACCTCGACCTGCGCGTGATCCGGGGTGACCGCTTAGGCATTGTGGGCCCGAACGGCGCCGGCAAATCCACCCTCCTCAAGCTGCTGACCGGGCAGGTCGAACCCGATGAGGGCCGGATTCGCATCGGCACCAATCTGGAAATGGTGACGCTCGACCAGCAGCGCGCGGCACTCGACCCCACGCGGACGCTGGCCGATACGCTGACCGACGGCCATGGCGAGATGGTCCAGGTGGGTGCCGAGAAACGCCATGTCATCGGCTATATGAAGGATTTCATGTTCAAGCCGGAACAGGCGCGCACCCCGGTCGGCACGCTTTCCGGCGGGGAGCGCGGGCGCGTGCTGCTGGCCTGCGCGCTGGCCCGGCCGTCCAATCTTCTCATCCTCGACGAGCCGACCAACGACCTCGATTTCGAAACGCTGGACCTGCTGCAGGACATGCTCGCCGACTACGCAGGCACGGTGCTGCTCGTCAGCCATGACCGAGACTTCCTGGACCGGGTCGTGACCTCAACGCTCGGCTCGGAAGGCGACGGCCGCTGGACGGAATATGCGGGCGGCTATTCGGACATGATGGCCCAGCGGCGCTCGGATCTGCCGGCGCGGCCCGGTGCCCAGGCCACCCCCTCCAAGACGGGCGTGCCCCGGCAGGAAGCGGCCGCGCCCTCGGTCCGGAAGATGAGCTTCAAAGATGTCGATGCGCTGAAGAAACTGCCGAGCCAGATCGCGGCCATGCATACGGAGATCACGAAGCTTCAGGCGCTGATGGCAGATCCTGAACTCTACGCGAAGGACGCGAAGAAATTTGCGGCGACCTCCGAGAAACTCGCCAAGGTGGAAGCTGACCTCGCAGCCGCCGAGGAACGCTGGCTGGAGCTTGAGATGCAGCGAGAAGCGCTCGCCAGCTGAGGGCTAGCCGGCGATCACGATGATCTCGGGACTGCGTTCGGTGAAGGCGCTGCCTGCCCAGTCGCCATAGACCTCGAAGGTCGTGAAGCCGGCATCGCGCAGATGCCGGAGAATCTCGTCCCGCGAGAGGAAAAGGAGGGTGGAGTCACTCCACTGCTCGCCATCGGGGAAGGCGAAATGGTTGCGAAAAGTGACGCGCGGCCCTTCCTCCTCTGCCAGGATCGAAGTGTAGACCCGCACCGGGGTGCCGCTCTCGTCGGTCACGGTAGCGGCGTCATCCGGCGTCCAGCTGTCCCAGTCACGGACGAGAGGATTGCGGCTTTCGAACATGAAGCGCCCGCCCGGGGCAAGATGCCGACGGACGGCGGCCATGGTTCCTGCCACGGCCTCCGGGGTCGTGAGGCACTGGAACGCATGGCCGGTCATGATGACGGCATCGAAGCAGGCCGCGGGCGGCAGGGCGTCAATCGTGCCGTGATGCCAAAGGATCCGGTCGCCCTCCGGCTGGGCACGGCCGAAGGCGATCATGGCCGCCGCCGGATCGACGCCCGTCACGCGATGGCCGAGCCGCACCAGCCGCCGGGCGAGCAGGCCGGTACCGCAGCCGAGATCGAGCACGCGCTGCGGCGCAGGCGCCAGACGCTGCTCATAGAACGCATGGTCGTGGTCGGCACCGTTCAAGCGGTCGTAAAGGGCAACGAGTTGCGCTTCCCGGTACTGTGCGTCGCGCGTCACGGCGCGGGGCCGCTCACCCGACGCATTGCCGGCGCATGTCGTCATAGGCCGCGGTGAAGCCGCGCAGGCTGAAGGCCTCGTCCCGATGGCCAGCCGGCGCCGCGATCGTGGCCTTCATGCCGCGGCGGAAGGCAGCAATCGCCGCCGCCGACGCATTCGCATAGGCGTATTGGCCACGCGCGTGAAAGCCGAGATGCTTGGTGCCGACTGCCATGGTCAGCGCCGTCTGCCCGGTGCCGTATTGCTTGCAGGGGCTCACCACCACCCGGTCATGCCGCGGCGGGGCATGGGTGACGACCAGCACGGCGACACCGCATTTGCCGTGGGAGCGGTGCTCCGTCAGCGCCTGGGTGAAGGTGTAGCAGATGCGATGGCCCTTTTGGGTGTAGCTCGACACCGCCCAATCCTTGAACCGGGCGACGTGCTGCGCCGCATAAGCCGGCGCGGCGGCAAGCAACAGGAGGCCAGCGGCAACCGACAGGATTCTCTTCATGCAATTCTCCTCCGCTCTGGACCCGCCACACCGGAGCGGCTGCAGCAGGACTAAGGGTTCCGCTGCCGCAGGAACTGGCAGCCTAACGCAGCGAGCGATCCGGTGCCGAATCGGTGATTGCCGCGCCTCCGTAGCTCGGGGCGGAGGCGAGCTGAACAGTCTGCGACCAGACCGACCCACCGTTCATCGCGGCACTCGCCGCGGCATGGGCGGTGGACGCCTGCGCCATCAGGGTATCTTCCGATTGGGAACCGTAGATGAAACCATTGGTCTGATAGACGGAACCATAGCGGCCGCTATGCCCGATTTCGACCCGAACCTGGGTCCAGTCATTGTCTGGGGAGACGTCGACGACCGATATGGCGTGCGAAATGTCGCCATGGCGCATGCCCGGCGCCGGCCAATGGGCCTGGGTGATGAGGATCTTGCGCGGACCGACCGTCTCGCTGACGACCGCCACATGGCCGAGATACATGCCCCGCGTGCGCTTGAAGCTCAGAACGGCGCCGGGCGCAGGCTGGTGGCCGCGCTCGTAACGTCCATCGGCCTTGCGCCACCAGGTATAGGCATCCCCCTTGATCTCGATGCCGGAGACCCGTCGCGCATAGGGCACGCATTGCAACCAGGCGACATGGTGCGTGGCGTGAGTCTGGTGGCTTCGGGATGCGTAATGCCGGGTTCGGTGCGTCGTCCTGTGGGCGACGTGGGTTCGCTTCGTATGCGTGGTTTTCGCGACCCGATGCGTTGTGTGATGCGATTTGGCTTGGGCATGAGCCGCATTGCCGATGAGCCCGAGGACCAGTGCCGATGCGAGGAGGAGCTGGCGACGAATACCGTTATGAAGTCGAATCATCAAATTTCAAGTCTTCGTCTTGAATCCATCACACCAAGCCACGAATGATGACTGCGCAACAAATCCAGGTCCGCTAGTTGCGTTGTGGATCCGCATGAGAACCTGATCACCTTCGCGTCTGCGGCATGGGTAGATCATCGCCCCGATCTCACGCAACCGCGATTGGCGAATTCTCGCTGTCAATAGGGCATTTCGTCCAAAACCCGGGGGGTTCCGCGCTCACGAATAAGACGATTTTCCTATTCCCAATGCGCAAGGCTCTCGCGCGCAAGATCGCCAGCCGCCCGCGCCGCCCCGCGAAGGCGGGATGGCCGGCCGTGGATTCCGACATGGCAGAACGGGGATACGCCCGGCCCGGAGGTGGCCCGGGCGAAGACTCAGCCGACCTTGGTCAGCAGCGGGGTGACACGCCCAGGCGGAACCTCGAGGTCGTGCAGCGCGATCGGATAGTCACCGGTGAAGCAGGCGTCGCAGAAATGCGGGTCGGCCGCGTTGCGGCCGGCGACGCCGAGCGCCCGATAGAGCCCGTCGATCGAGATGAAGGCGAGGCTGTCAGCGCCGATCAGTTCCGCCATTTCGGCGACATCGTGCCGGGCGGCGAGCAGCTTGCCGCGTTCCGGGGTGTCGATGCCGTAGAAGCAGGAATGCGTCGTCGGCGGCGAGGAGATGCGCATATGCACCTCGGTGGCACCTGCGGCGCGGACCATCTCGACGATCTTGCGGCTTGTCGTGCCGCGGACGATCGAATCGTCCACCAGGATCACCCGCTTGCCTTCCAGCACCGCACGGTTGCCGGAATGCTTCAGCCGAACTCCAAGGTTGCGAATCTGGTCGGTCGGCTCGATGAACGTACGGCCGACATAGTGGTTGCGAATGATGCCGAGTTCGTAAGGGATGCCGCTTTCCGCGGCATAGCCCATGGCCGAGGGCACGCCGGAATCAGGGACCGGAACGATGACATCGGCATCGACCCCGGATTCGCGGGCCAGCATGGCGCCGATCTTCTTGCGCGCCTCATAGACCGGCTTGCCTTCCATGACGGAATCAGGCCGGGCGAAATAGACATATTCGAAGATGCAGAAGCGCGAGGTGGTGCGATGGAAGGGCTTTACGCTGCGCACGCCCTGGTCGTTGATGACCACAATCTCGCCCGGCTCGATGTCGCGAACGAAGTCGGCGCCGACAATCTCGAGCGCGCAGGTCTCGCTCGCCAGCACCCAGCCGTCCGAACCATCGGGATGCGGAAGTCGGCCGAGGATGAGCGGGCGCACGCCCTGAGGGTCGCGTACGCCGATCAGCCCGTCCTGGGAGAGAGCGACGAGAGAATAGGCACCGACGACCTGCTTCAGCGCGTCGATCAGACGGTCCAGCACCGTGGAATACAGGCTGATCGCGATAAGATGGATGAAGACTTCCGAATCCATCGAGGACTGGAAGAGGCAGCCACGGCGGACGAGTTCACGGCGGATCGCAGCGGCATTGGTGAGATTGCCGTTATGCCCGACCGCGAATCCGCCGAAGGCGAAATCGGCATAAAGCGGCTGCACGTTGCGGAGCACGGTCTCGCCCGTGGTCGCATAGCGGTTATGGCCGATGGCGTAGCCACCGGGCAGACCCGCTATCACCTTGGCGTCGCTGTAGTTATCGCCGACGAGCCCGAGGCCTTTGTGAATGTGGAAGCGTTCGCCGTCATAGCTCGCGATGCCCGTTGCTTCCTGGCCGCGATGCTGAAGGGCATGAAGGCCGAGGGCGGTAATGGCCGCGGCATCCTGGGCGTTCCAGACGCCGAAGACGCCGCATTCCTCGTGCATCTTATCGTCGTCACCGGGTTCCTCAGCACGAACCGAGCCATACACGTCGATCATCGAACCATCCCTCTAAGCCAGCTCATCCGCTTTTGACGGCGGTCTCACTGGGCCTGCCCGGTCTGCCCCTGGGCCGGTGACAAGGCCGAGCCTTTCGGCGCCGGCTGTAGCAGATCATTCAAGCTCGGCGGTTTCGTTGTCGGCGGTGCCGCCAAATGCGGATGGAACTGCGCCGGCAGGAAGGATACCGCTTGCTGCGCCCCCTCATACACATAGGGGAGCAGTCGTGCATCACGTATCGGCTGGGGCCAGTCCTGCGGTGTGGTCACCAATCCCGCGGCGACATAGCAGAAGATCAGAAGGGCTGCGCCGCGGGCAATGCCGAAGACGATGCCGAGGGTGCGGTCCACCCCACCCAGCACCGAACCGCGTACCAGCGCACCGACCCAGCCGCTGACCACCGAGAAGACGATCAGCGCGACCACAAAGACCGTGGCGATTGCCGCAGGATCAGCGAATTCTTTCGCGTGAATCCATTGCTCGAACTTGGGCTCCACGAAGGGCGCGAACCAGAAGGCGACGACGATGGCGCCGATCCAGGCGCCCACCCCCATCACCTCCCGAACAAAACCCCTGAAGAAGGCCAGGATGGCAGAGATCGCGAGCACGCCGAGCATGGCGAGATCGAACCAGGTCATTCCGAACCTTCCAAGGCAGGCTCCGTTTTCCGAGTCTTGGCCGGGGATTGGCCGGTGGGCTTGTCGCTGAAGCGGCCAAGCAGGTCGCTCACATGACCGATCTCTAGCACAGTGAGGCCGGGAGGCGAGGCGATGGCGCGCTTGCTGCCGGCGCCGAGGCGCCGCGGCATGGCGGCGGAGGCGAAGCCGAGCTTCGCCATCTCCTTGAGCCGCGACTCCGCCTGTGCCACCTGCCGCACCTCACCCGATAGACCGATCTCCCCAAAAAAGGCGAGGCTCGGGTCGGTCGGCTGGCCAGCGGCGGCAGAGGCGATGGCGGCCGCGACCGCGAGATCTGCCGCCGGCTCGGTGATGCGCAGGCCGCCCGCGACATTGAGATAGACATCCTGCTGGGCGAGTCTGAGGCCGCCCCGGCTTTCGAGCACCGCGAGCAGCATGCCGAGACGGCCCGAATCCCAGCCAACAACCGAGCGCCGCGGCGCGCCGCCCGGGTTGGGGGACAGCAGAACCTGGATTTCCATGAGAACCGGCCGCGTGCCCTCGAGGCCCGCGAAAACCGCGCTGCCGGCGATATTGCCCCGCCGCTCGGCCAGGAAAAGGGCGGAAGGATTGGCGACCTCGCCAAGGCCATCCTCCGTCATCTCGAACACGCCGATCTCGTCGGTCGCGCCGAAGCGGTTCTTCACACCCCGCAGGATGCGGAACTGGTGGCCGCGATCGCCTTCGAAATAGAGCACGGCGTCGACCATATGCTCCATCACGCGCGGCCCGGCGAGCGCACCGTCTTTGGTGACGTGGCCGACGAGGACGAGGGCAAAGCCCTCGGCCTTGGCGAGACGGATGAGTTCCAGCGCCGAGGCGCGCACCTGCCCGACCGTGCCGGGCGCGGAATCGAGCGCGTCATGCGCCATGGTCTGAATGGAATCGATGATGAGCAGGGAGACGGGCCGCCCCTCCCCCCGTCCGGCGCTTGCAAGCGTCGCCGCGATGTCCTGCACGCCGGTGGCATTGGCAAGCTCGACTGGCGCATCGGTAAGACCGAGCCGACGGGCCCGCATGCGCAGCTGATCGACCGATTCCTCGCCTGAAACATAGACGACGCGCCTGCCGGCGCGGGCGAGGCTGGCGGCGGCCTGCAGCATGAGGGTGGATTTGCCGATACCGGGATCGCCGCCCACGAGAATGGCGGAGGCCGGAACAAGACCCCCGCCCAACACCCGGTCAAGTTCAGTGAGGCCAATCTCGAGCCGTGGCGGTGGGGCCGATTCGCCTTCGAGGCCGACGAGCGCGATCCGGCGCCCCTGGGGCGCCGACCGGCTGCCCTGCCCGGCCGGGGCAATTTCCTCGACGATGGAGTTCCAGGCGCCGCAGGCTTCACACCGTCCTCCCCATTTGGGATAGACGGCACCGCAGCTCTGGCAGACATAGCGGGCAGTAGTTTTCGCCATCAGCGAGACATGCCCGAGGAACCCCCTGGCGCGAAAGCGAAAACCGCCTTCGCGTCGGTCATGGCCCCATTCCGGTCAATGGAGCGCGGTCAATGAACGAGGGCCGGCACCATCTCATGTTCGATGATGGCTCCCCAAGCGAGTTCGCGATTGGGGGCGACCGCCATCGGTGTGCCATCGGCCGCGTGGATGGCGAAAACATCCTCGCCACCAACCGTTACCGGTTTGATATAGGCGAGCTGCGAGACGCCAAGCTGAGCCAGCTGGGCGGTTGTGATGTGGCGGATATCCAGAATCTGAGAGAGAACCTTGTTATCGCTATCAGCGCTGTCCTGACTGCGCATGACCTGATTTTCCTTTCCGCGGACGGCACATCGGCCCGTCCTGTAAACGCTCAAAGCTAGGCTTACTGCTCGTCCACGATGCGGGAGACACCCATCTGCGGCCCAATCTCGGCCACCTCCCGGATGTCCCGCCGGGTGCGCCCCGGCACGGCAGGCGCCGACTTCGCCACCGTATCAATCGGAATCGTCCGCACCCGGCTTTCCGGTTGAGGCCGGATTAAATCGATATGCAGCAATCCATTGTGCAACCAGGCGCCCTTGATCTCGATTCCCTCAGCCAGCACGAAGGCGCGCTGGAACTGCCGGGACGCGATCCCCCGGTAAAGGAAGACGCGGCTCTGATTGTCCTCTCCCTGGCGCCCACGAATCACCAACTGGTTGTCCTCGTGGGTGATCTGGAGGTCCTCCATGCTGAAGCCGGCAACTGCCAAAGAAATCCGAAGACCGGATGGGCCGGTTTGTTCGATGTTATAAGGCGGATACCCTTCAGACTGGGTTTTGGATGCGCGTTCCAGCATCTGCTCCAGATGGTCGAAGCCAAGAAACAAGGGCGAGGTAAAGACACGGGTCGTCATAGGCGTGAGCCTCCTCTTCATAGAGCGAAGCATTGACGAGCCCGGAAGCGGCACTCGTTCTCAACATATAGTGGGTGGATCGCCGCAGCCTTGCAAGAGCGGGAATGCAATGCTCTCCGTTGATCCCTGCGGGCCGGACCGCTACATCCCCGCCATGAGCGCCCAGACCCCCGCAGCCCAGCCCGAGACGACAGCCGCCCCCCAGGCGGAAACCCTGCCGCTTGTCATAGCGCCCGACCCCCGGCTGAAGACCCGCACCCGCCTCGTGACTGCGGCCGATCGCACGCGGGTCAGTGCCCTCGCCCAGCGTATGCTCGCCACCATGTACGCCGCCCCCGGCATTGGCCTTGCGGCACCCCAGGTAGGGGTCGATCTTCGCCTCGCCGTCGTCGATCTGCAGCCTGACGACAAGCCCGCGCCCATCATCCTCATCAATCCGAAGGTCGAGAAGACGAGCACCGAAGAGGTAACGCGGGAGGAAGGCTGCCTGTCGATCCCCGGGCAGTATGCCGATGTGACCCGGCCGGAGCGCGTCACCGTTTCCTATGAGGATCTGGACGGCCAGACGCAGACGATCGAGGCGGACGGGCTCCTCGCCACCTGCCTGCAGCATGAGATCGACCATCTCGACGGCATTCTCTTCGTCGATCATCTCTCGGCGCTGAAGCGCAACATCATCCTGCGCAAGATGGTGAAGGAAAAGCGGCTGCGAAAGAACGGCTGAGGGGAACCCCGCCATGCGCCTCGTCTTCATGGGCAGTCCGGATTTTGCGGTACCCGCCCTGCGCGCCCTGGCAGGGGCCGGGCACGAGGTCGTCGCCGTCTATTGCCAGCCGCCGCGCCCGGCTGGCCGAGGCCAGACTCTGCAGCCCTGCCCCGTGCAGAAGGCGGCGGAAGACCTCGGCCTGCCCGTCCGCTATCCGGCAAAACTGCGCGGCAATGCGGAAGCGCTTGCCGAATTCCAGGCACTCGGCGCGGAGGCCGCAATCGTCGCCGCCTATGGGCTGATCCTGCCCCGCGCCTGGCTGGAAACGCCGCGCCGGGGCTGCATCAACATCCATGCCAGCCTGCTGCCGCGCTGGCGGGGTGCGGCGCCGATCCATGCGGCGATCCTGGCGGGAGACGCCGAAACGGGCATCACCATCATGCAGATGGACGAAGGCCTCGATACCGGGCCGATGCTGATGCAAGGACGCGTGACGATCGGCCCCGCGGATCGTCTCAGCCAGATCCATGATGCGCTGGCAGAGATCGGCGCGCGTCTCATTTTGCGCGTGCTGGACGAGAATCCCCCCCCTGTGCCGCAACCGGAGGACGGTGCCACCTACGCCGCCCGGCTGACCCGCGCCGACGGGCGGATCGACTGGACGAAGCCGGCCGCCGCCATCCTTCGGCAGATCCGCGCCTTCGATCCGTGGCCCGGCACGTTCACGACCCTCGGCGCCGACACGCTGAAGGTGCTGGACGCGGAGGTCGTGTCCGGCGAGGGCACAGCCGGCATGGTACTGGACGATCGCCTGACGATCGCGTGCGGCGAGGACGCGCTGCGCATCCTCAAGCTGCAGCGTGCCGGCCGCGCGCCCATGGCAGCCGGTGATTTCCTGCGCGGCCTGCCCCTGCCGGTGGGCACCCAGCTCGGCCCATGACGACACGCTACGCCCTGCTCCTGGAATATGACGGGCGGGGTTTCGTCGGATGGCAGCGCCAGCTCAACGGCCTGTCCATTCAGGAAGTGCTGGAGGCCGCCGCTTCCAACCTCGCGGATGGCGCGCCTGTGGCCGCCGCCATCGCCGGGCGCACCGATGCCGGCGTGCATGCCGAAGGCCAGGTGGCGATGATCGCTCTGCCGAAGGACCTGCCGCCCCACCGCGTGGCACAGGCCCTCAACTTTCACATGAAGCCTTATCCGGTGGTGGTCCAGTCAGCCTGTGTCGCGCCGGCGGACTGGCATCCGCGTTTCGACGCGCTCCGGCGGCGTTACCGCTATGTCATCCTCAACCGCTCCGCGCGACCTGCCCTGGAGACGGGCCGGGTCTGGCATGTGCCGCATGCACTGGAAGCGAGCGCCATGGCTGAGGGCGCGAAACACCTGGTCGGCCGGCACGACTTCACCTCGTTCCGGGCCGCAAGCTGCCAAGCGAAATCCCCCGTCCGTACCCTCGACCGGCTCGATGTCCGCCGCGACGGCATGCACATCATCATCGAGGCCGAAGCGCGCAGCTTTCTCCATCATCAGGTGCGCAATATGGTCGGCACGCTGAAGCTCGTGGGCGATGGGATTTGGGAGCCGATCCGGGTCGCGCGAGCACTGGAAGCCCGCAGCCGCGCAGCTGCCGGCCCGACGGCGCCCCCGGATGGGCTCACGTTCATCAGCGTTGACTACGACCCGCCGCTGTTTCCGCGTGCAGGCTGAGCGCTGCTACGTCGGATCGGGCTGGGTGTCGACCGAATAGGGGCTCCACTCACCGCGGGTCACAGGCAGGCTACGGTTCGAGAGCGGCTCCTGCCGCGGGTCGGTCCGGCCATCGGGCTGGGGTGTATCCGCCTCCGTGACCACCGCCCGATTATAGCCGGGTCCCTCGATAATGTCGGTCAGCACGGCCACGATGACCTCGCGGTCCATCCCACTCGCCACAGCCTCTTCCACCAGCGCATCGAGCCGCGGCTTCACCCAGTCATGAACAGGCGTCGACGACATGGGCTAACGTCCTTTGCGGCCGGTGGATCAGGAGACGAAGGTGGCAGCGGGATAGCCTTGTGCAAAGAGGAGCGCGCGCAGATTGCCGTGATCGACGCGAGCCTTCGCCTCCCGCGCGACGATCGGCTTCGCGTGATAGGCGATGCCGAGACCGGCCACGGCCAGCATGGCGAGATCGTTGGCGCCATCCCCCACCGCCATGGTCGCTGAGAGTTGCAGCCCCCGCTCCTGCGCCAGGGCCAGTAGCGTCGCCTTCTTGGCGTCCCGATCGAGGATCGGCTCGGCGACCTCGCCCGTCAGGGCGACCCCATCGTCGAGCAGCACATTGGCGTGGTGGCGGTCGAAGCCCGCCGCTTCGGCAACCTTGCCGGTGAAGAAGGTGAAGCCGCCGGAGACGAGAGCGGTCAGCGCATTGTGCTTTCGCATGGTGGCGATCAGCTCGCGCGCGCCCGGCATGAGCTCCGTCTTCTCCCATGTCTTCCGCAGTGCATCGAGAGACAACCCGCGCAGCATGGAAACGCGCCGGCGCAGCGCCTCGGCGAAGTCAATCTCGCCGTTCATGCTGAGCGTGGTGATCGCCGCGATCTCGGCCTGAAGGCCGGCATAGCCCGCCAGTTCATCCAGCGTCTCGCTGGTGACGATGGTGCTGTCCATATCCGCCACCAGCAACCCCTTGCGGCGACCGCGGGACTTGGTGACGATCCAGTCGACCGGCGCATTCTCCAGTACCTCCTGCATCAGGACTGGGTCAGGCGGCTGGTCCACGGAAATATCTGCGGCCTCGCCCTCGCTCAGGA
>Ga0310811_10002516_pt1 | contig 22960 bp, 18 predicted proteins | sample YCmetagenome_FD_207642 | JGI IMG/M metagenome (GOLD analysis project Ga0310811, IMG submission 207642) | Soil microbial communities from experimental microcosm in Duke University, North Carolina, United States - YC | ecosystem: Engineered > Artificial ecosystem > Soil microcosm > Unclassified ...
TGGCGAACCGGCACGACTGGCTCTCCGCCTTCGCCAACGAGCTCGGCGTGGTGCTGGCCGCCGAGCGGATGCTGGGCATGGAGGTGCCGGTCCGCGCGGTGTGGGCGCGCACGATGCTGGCCGAGCTCAACCGCGTGCTGAACCACCTGATGTTCCTCGGCTCCTATCCGCTTGAGCTCGGCGCGATCACCCCGATCTTCTACGCGTTCCGCGAGCGCGAGGAGATCCAGAAGGTGATGGAGGAGATCTCCGGCGGCCGGATGCACTTCATGTTCAACCGCGTCGGCGGTCTCAAGGAGGATCTGCCGGCGGGCTGGCTGGACCGGGCGCGCGCCGCGATCGACGCCGTGCGCGGCCGGATGAGCGACATCGACGCGATCATCCACGGCAACGAGATCTTCCACGCGCGCACGAAGGGCGTCGGCGTGCTGACGGCCGAGCAGATCAGCGCGTACGGCGTGTCCGGGCCGATCGCCCGCGCCTCGGGCGTCGACTTCGACCTGCGGCGCGACGATCCGTACCTGGCTTACGGCGAGCTCGGCGACGTGCTCAAGGTCGTCCGCGGCACCGGCGGCGACTGCTTCGAGCGCTTCGAGTGCCTGCTCGCGCAGACCTACAACTCGCTCGACCTGGCCGCCGCCTGCGCGGACCGGCTGGCCGCGCTGCCGCCCGGCCCGATCAACCTGCGGCTGCCGAAGGTGCTGAAGGTGCCCGAGGGCGAGACCTACGCGTGGACCGAGAACCCGCTCGGCATCAACGGCTACTACCTGGTCTCGCGCGGCGACAAGACGCCCTGGCGGCTCAAACTGCGCTCGGCCTCGTTCAACAACATCCAGGTGCTCAAGGAGCTGCTGCCGGGCTGCCTGGTCGCCGACATGGTCGCGATCCTCGGGTCGATGTTCTTCGTCGTCGGCGACATCGACAAGTAAGACGGCTGCGAGCGGGGGCGGCCGACGATACCCGACGCTGACGCCGCGGCGACGCGCGCCACCTCGCCCACCGCAGGTGTCAGGCGCGCGGCGTGGCCAGCTTGTTGTCGCCGGAGGGCGGTGTGCTCGGCTGTTCCGGGGGCACGCGCAGGACGCGCTCGAGGTAGAGCGCGGCGGCCATGAGCGCGATGCCGGCGAGGAGCGCGAAGAGGCAGCGGAGTGCTTCGCTGCGGTAGGTCTCGACGCTCAGGTGGCCGAGCAGGGTGAGCCCGTAACCGCCGTATATGCCGCCGAAGACGGCGCCGACGAGTCCGGCGGCCTTGCCGAGGACGAGGGCGCGGGCCGCTTGCAGCGGATCGATCGGCTTCGGTTCGCGGCCGCGCTTGTCCAGGCGCGATTCGCCGCGCATGGCGCGCAGCCGGGCCTCGCGGTACGCGTTGAGGCGCGCGCGCAGTCCGAGGGCGATGCCGAGGACGGCGGCGGCGAGGACGGCGAGGGTGATGGGGGCGGAGAGCGGTACAGGCGGCGGGGAGCCCAGGTGCTGCCAGAACCGCAACGCTGTGAACGCCAGGACTGCGCACAATACGGTCAGTCCGGCGAGCACTCCGGGCCTGGTCGGTTTCACAGCCTCAGTCTGACAGGAAAGGCGGTTCCGAGTCACACGTCCTGGGGCGAACAGTGTCGGATCACCACTGCAACAACAGGTCGGGCCTGGGTTCCACACCGTCCTTGGGCAGTTCGTCGAGCAGTTCGGCGATGGGCCCGCGGCCGGGGATGACGGCGTTCGGTTCGACGTCGTGCCACGGCCGGAGCACGAAGGCGCGTTCGTGGGCCCGGTTGTGCGGGACCGTCAGGTCCTCGTCGTTCAGTTCCAGGTCGTCGTACACGATGATGTCGACGTCGATCGTGCGCGCGGACCAGCGTCCGCCGCGCACCCGGTGCAGCGCCTCCTCGATGGCCTGGGTGCGGATAAGCAGCTGATGCGGGGTCAGCTCCGTGCCCACTACGGCCACGGCGTTGAGGTACGCCGGCTGGTCGCTCAGGTCCTTCGCCTGCGGGTCGCCGGGGGCGCCGCCGAAGGGCGCGGTCTCGTAGACCGGCGAGATGGAGATCGGTTGGATGCCGGGCGCGTCGCCCAGCGCGTCCAGCGCCGACTGCAGCGATTCGAGCCGGTCCCCCAGGTTCCCGCCGAGGGCGAGCACCGCGTGGTGCGCGGAATGGGCGGTGGTCATCCTACGGCCTCCGTCCGGTCACGTCGGATGGTCACGCTGACGTCGTCGAAGGGCACCGTGATCGGCGCGTCCGGTTTGTGCACGGTGATCTGCACGGCGGCCACCGCGGGATCGGCCAGGCAGATCTCGGCGAGCCGGGCGGCGAGGGTCTCGACGAGGTTCACCGGCTCGCCCTCGACCACCGCGACCAGCTTCTCGGCGATGCTGCCGTAGTCCGCGGTGCACGCCAGGTCGTCCCCGGCCGCGGCGGCCCTGGTGTCCAGCTCGAGCACGGCGTCCACCACGAAGGTCTGCCCCTCGGCCCGCTCGCGCGGGTAGACGCCGTGCCGACCGCGCGCGCGAAGGCCGGTGAGCGTTATTCGATCGGATCCGACGTGCATGCTGTTGTGACTCCCCGCTGGTCCTCGGCGCGTTCTCCGCTCTGGGAACCTACCCAATAACCATGCGCCCGATCACACCGGACGGCCATCCGAATCCGGCCGCTCCGAGGGGAAGACCGGGGCGGAACAGTGCGTGACCAGCCGCCAGCCGTCGCCGTCGCGTTTGAAGACATTGATGGCCTCGTAGTGGCTGCCGCCGAAGCCGAGGGAGTCCTCGCCCTGCCCGGGCAGCTCGGACAGCACGTTCTCCACACAGGTCACGATCGCCGCGGAGCCGACCTGCCGGACCCTGACGTCCGTGATGAAGAACTGCAGGTAGTTGATCCGGGAGCAGACCACGGCCCAGGACCGCAGCACCCGCTCGAGCCCGTGCACGGCGGGCTGGCCTGGGTGCACGCAGGTCGCCGAGTCCCGGTCCTGCGCACCGACCCACACGGCCCGCATGAGGTCCATGTCGGCGTTCTCGATGGCCTCGTAGAACTGCTCGTTCGCCTTGATGATGGCCGCCGCGTCCTTCGTGGGCGGCTGCAGGTCCGGGTCGGCGGTCATCGCGCCTCGCCCTCGCCCATCGCGGCCACCGCGCGCACGGCGTCGGCCGCCGCGGCCCCGGCGTGCACCCGGACCGCCCAGGCGCCGCGCTCCGCGGCGACCGCGGCCACGGCGAGGGTCGCCGCGTCCCGCTCGGCCGCCGGGCGCGGCACGCCCGCGTCGTCGGCCAGCAGCGCGCCGAGGAACCGCTTGCGCGAGTGCCCGATCAGCAGCGGCCGGCCCAGTTCCCGCTGCAGCCGCCGCTGTCCGCGCAGCAGCGCCCAGTCGTGTTCGGCGTTCTTCGCGAAGCCCAGACCGGGGTCGAGCACGATCCGATCGGGTTCGATGCCCGCGTCCACCGCCGCGGCCAGCCGTGCAGTCAATTCCGCTCCTACCTCCCGGACGACGTCTCCGTATCTCGCCATGGAACCCATGTCCACACTGTGCCCACGCCAGTGCATGAGAATGTATGGCAGCTGGAGATCGGCGACGGTTCGGAACATTTCCGGGTCGGCCAGCCCCCCGCTCACGTCGTTGACGATCCGCGCCCCGGCCCGCGCGCACTGCCGGACCACCTCCGCGCGCATCGTGTCCACCGAGACCAGGGCGCCCGCGTCGACCAGTCCCTCGACGACCGGGAGCACCCGGCTCAGCTCCTCCTGGACGCTCACCCGCGCCGCGCCGGGCCGGGTCGACTCGCCGCCGACGTCCAGCACGTCCACCCCGGCGCGCAGCGCGGCGACGCCGTTGCCGATCGCCGCGGCGGCGGCCAGGTTGACCCCGCCGTCGGAGAAGGAGTCCGGGGTCGCGTTCAGGATCGCGAACACCGCGCAGCGGCCGAACTCGGGAAGGCCCGCGACCCTGTGGCTCGTCATCTCGGTCCGCTAGCCCTTGGTGCGCGCGGCGCTCAGCTCGGAGCCGCCGGCCGCGCGGCCGCCGCGCTGCAGCAGCGAGGGCAGCACCAGGAAGGCCTCGGCCTCCAGCGCGGCCAGCGCGATCCGCGGCAGGTCCCTGGTCTGCCGGAAGGCGACGAAGCGCGGCTCCCAGATCGGCCGGAACTTCACGTTGAACCGGTAGAGCGACTCGATCTGGAACCAGCGGGAGAGGAAGACCAGCAGCCCCCGCCAGCGGCGCAGCACCGGTCCGGCGCCGATCCGCTCGCCGCGCTCCAGGGCGGAGCGGAAGACCGCGAAGTTCAGCGAGATCCGGTCCACCCCGAGCCGCCCGGCCTCGCGCAGCGCGGCCACGATCATCAGCTCGTTCAGGCCGGGGTCCGCGGTCCGGTCCCGGCGCATCAGGTCGAGCGAGAGCCCGTCCCCGCCCCAGGGCACGAAGTTGAGCACGGCGCGGATCTCGCCCTCGTACCGCGCGGTGACGACCACGCAGTCCCCGTCGGACGGGTCGCCGAAGCGGCCGAGCGCCATCGAGAAGCCGCGCTCGGTCTCGGTGGACCGGCCGTCGTTCGCCAGCCGCCGGATCGCCACGATCTCGGCCTCCGGGATCTCGCGCAGCCGCCGGGTCTCGCAGACGTAGCCCTTGCGCTCGATCTTGTTGACCATCTGCCGGACGTTGCGCATCGCGCGGCCCTCGAGGGTGAAGTCCGCCACCTCGACCACGGCCTCGTCGCCGAGCTCCAGCGCGTCCATCCCGGCCTCGCGGCACCAGATCTCCCCGCCGAGCTCGCTGCAGCCCATCACAGCCGGGATCCAGGCGTACTTGTCGGCGCGGTCGCAGAAGGCCTTGATCGCGCCGGGCCACGCCTCGGGGTCGCCCACCGGGTCGCCGCTCGCCAGCATCACGCCGGCGACCACGCGGTAGGCGATGCAGGCCTTGTTGCTCGGCGAGAAGAGCACCGCCTTGTCCCGCCGCAGCGCGAAGTAGCCGAGCGAGTCGCGCTTGCCGTGCTTGGCCAGCAGCCCGCGGACCTCGGCCTCCTGCGCCGGGGTGAGCAGCGCGTCGGGCACCGCCGGGCGCATGAACAGATAAAGCGTGATCAGCAGCGTCACCAGGCTCAGGCCGATCAGCGAGAAGTAGATGTAGTCGCCGTACCGGTCGGCCTCGAACTGCATCGGCCCGCTGACCCCGACCAGGCCGAGCAGCACCTGCTCGACGCGGTCGTACACGCTGGCGCCGACGACGATCTCCTCCGGCCGCACCGAGACGATCAGCAGGCCGAGCGCGAGGTCGATGACCAGCAGGCAGAAGAAGGTCCAGATGGCGCGCCAGCGCGAGCGCGGGTCGCTCAGCGCGTAGAACTCGTTGCGGTAGACGATCAGCAGCACGAGCAGCACCGTCGGCAGGACCACGCCGTTGCCGGTGGCCCGCGGGATGAAGTGCCCGGCGAACGCGATCACGTGGCCGAGGACGGTCAGCCCGAGCAGCCCGACCACGCCGAGCCAGGCGCGGTGCTTGCGCCGCCGGAGGCCGTGCGCGAGCAGCACCAGCAGCACGCCGATGATCAGGCTCGCGGCCACGCCGTACGGATTGATCTCCAGGCCGGGCACGAAATGGCTGACCTCGTGCGCGGAGGCGGACGTGATCGGCCCGGTCTTGCGGAAGGCCGGGAAGAGCGCGTAGACGATGTCCAGCAGTCCGATCAGGTAGCAGACCAGTCCGGCCAGCCGGGGGATCCAGGGGCGCCGCTTCGGGCGCACCAGGGGCTGCACGAGCGGCTGCACGGCGTTCAGCACGGCGCCGGTGAGATCGGTCTCCGCCTCGCCCGGCTGCGGCTGCGCCCGCCCGGCGCCCTCCTCCGCCCGCTGCGCCTCGGCGGCCGGCGCCGGCGCCTGCCCGGGCAGCTGGGACCCGCCCTTGGCCCGCTCGACCTTCGGCGAGGTGCCCGCCGCGGACCTTCGCCGCGGCTCGGCCTTCACCGCCCGAGTATGAGGCTCATCGCCTCGGCCCGCGTCGCGGGGGCGCGTAGCATTCCACGAACCGCGGACGTCACCGTCCTCGCCCCCGGCTTCCTGATCCCTCGCATCGACATGCACAGGTGTTCGCACTCCACTACGACGATGACCCCACGGGGCTGCAGGATGCGGACGAGCGCGTCCGCTACCTGTGTGGTCAAACGCTCCTGGACCTGGGGGCGTTTCGCGTAAACATCGACCAGGCGCGCCAGCTTCGACAGGCCGGTGATGCGTCCGTCCACCGAAGGAATGTAGCCGACGTGGGCCACTCCGTGGAACGGAACGAGGTGGTGTTCGCAGCACGAGTAGAGCTCGATGTCGCGCACCAGCACCATTTCGTCGTGTCCGAGCTCGAAGGTGGTGGTGAGCACCTCCTCGGGCGCCTGCCGCAGGCCCGCGAACATCTCCTGGTACGCGCGGGCCACCCGGCCCGGCGTTTCCCGCAGGCCGTCGCGGTCCGGGTCCTCGCCGACCGCGATGAGCAGCTCGCGTATCGCGTTCTCCGCCCGCTTCTCGTCGAAAGGGCCGACCGCGCGCCCGCCGTCCACCGACTCTTCTTCACGGAGTGAGATGGGGTCGATCACTTCGGGCCTCGCTACCGTCGTCCGATCGGCGCCGCCGGGCCGGTGGAGAAGGGCCCTTGAAACGCCGGTGAGGCGGCCCAGTCTAGTACCTGGGGCCGCCTCCCGATCATCCGGTTTATCTCCGGAACACGCTCATTCGCTGCCGTTGGCCGCGGTCAGCTCCTTGGGCGAGCGCACCGGCGGCACGTCCGAGGGCACCCGGCGGGACGAGCCCGTCCAGGCGGGCCGCGGCGAACGCAGCCGCACGTCCGCGAAGATGTTCGCGATCTGCGCCTTGTCCAGCGTCTCCTTCTCGAGCAGCTCAAGGACCAGCCGGTCGAGGATCGCGCGGTTGTCGGCCAGGATCTCCCAGGCCTCGTCGTGCGCGTTCTCGATCAGCTTCTTGACCTCTTCGTCCACCAGGGCGGCGACGTCCTCGGAGTAGTCGCGCTGGTGGCCCATGTCGCGGCCGAGGAAGACCTCGCCGCTGTCCTGGCCGAGCTTGATCGCGCCGAGCCGCTCGGTCATACCGAACTGGGTGACCATCGCGCGGGCCACCTTGGTGGCCTTCTCGATGTCGTTGCTGGCGCCGGTGGTCGGGTCGTGGAAGACCATCTCCTCCGCGGCCCGGCCGCCCATCGCGTAGGCCAGCTGGTCCAGCAGCTCGTTGCGGGTGGTCGAGTACTTGTCCTCGTCCGGCAGCACCATCGTGTAGCCGAGGGCGCGGCCGCGCGGCAGGATGGTGACCTTGTGCACCGGGTCGGTGTTCGGCAGCGCGTGCGCGACCAGGGCGTGGCCGCCCTCGTGGTACGCGGTGATCTTCTTCTCGTGCTCGCTCATCAGGCGGGTCTTCTTCTGCGGACCGGCCACGACGCGGTCGATCGCCTCGTCCAGCGCCCGGTTGTCGATGAGCTTCTTCTCCGAGCGGGCCGTGAGCAGCGCCGCCTCGTTGAGCACGTTGGCCAGGTCGGCACCGGTGAAGCCGGGGGTGCGCCGGGCGACCGCCATCAGGTCCACGTCCGGGGTGATCGGCTTGCCCTTGGCGTGCACCTCGAGGATCTGCCGGCGGCCGTTGAGGTCCGGGGCGTCGACCGCGATCTGCCGGTCGAAGCGGCCGGGCCGCAGCAGCGCCGGGTCCAGGATGTCCGGGCGGTTGGTCGCCGCGATCAGGATGACCCCGCCCTTGACGTCGAAGCCGTCCATCTCGACGAGCAGCTGGTTCAGCGTCTGCTCGCGCTCGTCGTGGCCGCCGCCGAGGCCGGCGCCGCGGTGCCGGCCGACCGCGTCGATCTCGTCCACGAACACGATCGCCGGGGCGTTCGCCTTGGCCTGCTCGAACAGGTCGCGCACCCGGGAGGCGCCGACGCCGACGAACATCTCGACGAAGTCGGAGCCGGAGATGGAGAAGAACGGCACGCCCGCCTCGCCGGCCACGGCGCGCGCGAGCAGCGTCTTGCCGGTACCGGGCTGGCCGTAGAGCAGCACGCCCTTGGGGATCTTCGCGCCGATGGCCTGGAACTTGGCCGGGGCCTGCAGGAAGTCCTTGATCTCCTGCAGCTCCTCGATCGCCTCGTCCACGCCGGCCACGTCGGCGAAGGTGGTCTTCGGGGTGTCCTTGGTGAGCATCTTGGCCCGGGACTTGCCGAAGTTCATCACCCGCGAGCCGCCGCCCTGCATCTGGTTCAGCAGGAAGATGAACACGACCACGAGCAGCAGGAAGGGCAGCAGCGTGACCAGCGCGGAGACGATCCACGAGGTCTTGGTCACGTTGACGTTGTAGCCGCCGGTGAGGTTGCCCGCCTTGCCGGCGTCGTCCAGGTCGGTGGCGAGCTGGTTGCCCTGCTGGTCGTTGAGGTAGGTGGCCTGCTCCTTGGTGCCGTCCTTCAGCGTGACCTGGATGGTCTGGCTGGAGCCGGTGTTGAGCTGGGCCGACTGCACCTGGCCCGCGCTGATCTGGGTGATGATCTTCGAGGTGTCCACGGAGGTGTAGCCGTTGCCGGAGGACATGATGTTCATCACAGCGAGCACGGCGAGTACGACGAGCACGACCCAGATCACGGGGCCACGGAAAATTCGCTTCACGTCCATCGTTGCGAGGCGCTCAAGGCCCCGTCCCTCCTGCCGGCTCTCCGTCCCCGGACCGATGCCCGAGGACCTTCATACTGCCCGGTAGACCACCGGCTCACGCTGCGCGTAGACCAGGACCATGCCCTGGCGGCGTCGGCGCTACCCGTCCGTCGCCCGGAGCAACCGGGTGACCCGGCCCTAACGGAGTACCGGGTCATTACACGATGGCAACGATCCTACGGTGTCCGTGCGTTCCCGGACCACGCAGCGATTTTCCCGGCTCCGCCGGAAGGTGAGCCGGTCAGGAGCAGACGTGCGGGGCCGGCCGGCCGGTACCGCGCCGCCGGTTCATCGGGCTTCTCGCGCCGCCACGTGCGCTCTTACGAGTACACGTGGGGCGCGAGAAGCCCGATGAACGGGAGGTTCCGGAACCTCTGGTCGTAGTCCAGCCCGTATCCGACCACGAAGTCGTTGGGGATGTCGAAGCCGACGTACTTGACGTCGATCTGCACCTTCGCGGCGTCCGGCTTGCGCAGCAGCGTGCACACCTCGAGCGACGCGGGCTGGCGCTGCTTCAGATTCGACAGCAGCCAGGACAGGGTCAGTCCCGAGTCGATGATGTCCTCGACGACCAGCACGTGCTTGCCCTTGATGTCGGTGTCCAGGTCCTTGAGGATCCGCACCACGCCGGAGGACTTGGTGCCGGCCCCGTAGGAGGAGATCGCCATCCAGTCCAGCGTGATCGGGTTGTGCAGGGCCCTGGACAGGTCCGCCATCACCATCAGCGCGCCGTTGAGCACGCCCACCAGCAGCAACTCCTCGCCGTCGTAATCGGCGTCGACGGCGGCGGCGAGCCGGGCGATCCCCGCCCTTATGTCCTCCTCGCTCAGAAGAACCTTCTCGAGCTTGTCGCCCATGTCCTTGTCGTCCACGTCGCTTTTCTCTCCCTCGTTACTTGGACGCCGCTCCGGTGAGCTGCTGGCCGCGCGCTCCGTCGCCGTGAGCTGTGGGCGCGGACTCGCCGAAAGCCAGTCTGCCATTCGTCCTGCGCACCTCGACCGCCCCGGGTAGCTGCAACGGCCCCTGGCCGCGCCAACCGGTGATCAAGGCGTCGACGGCCTCGATGTGCGAGGCGGCGAGGGTGCCGGCCGGGGCACCGCTGCGCAGCGCGGCCAGCCTTATGACGCGGCGGCGCACCGCGGTGGGCAGCTCGGCGAGCCGGCGGGCGTCGAGGCCGCCCTCGGCGTGCTGGCAGGCGGTGTACTCGCGGCCGGCCCACTCGTCGAGCGCCTCGGTGTCCTCGCGCAGCATCCGCGCGGTGCGGGCCAGTGCTTCGGGCATGCCGGGGCCGAGCACGGCGGCGAGCTCGGGGATCAGCTGATGGCGCACCCGGGAGCGGGTGTAGGCCGGGTCGGCGTTGTGCGGGTCCTGCCAAGGCTCGACGCCCTCGGCCTCGCAGGCGGCCGCGGTGGACGAGCGCGGCAGCCCGAGCAGGGGGCGGCGGTAGCGGTCCTCGGGCCCGAAGACGGCGGGCATTCCGGCGAGGGAGCGGGCGCCCGAGCCGCGGGCGAGGCCGAGCAGGACGGTCTCGGCCTGGTCGTCTCTCGTGTGGCCGAGCAGCACGCTGCGCGCCCCGTAGCGTTCGGCGAAATGGTCCAGCGCCTCGTAGCGGGCGGCCCGGGCGGCGGCCTCCGGACCCCCGGCCCGGCCGACGGTGACCGCTACCGACCCGACCGGGTCGAGCCCGCGGCGGCGCAGCAGCTCGACGACCTCGTGCGCGCGTTCCGGAGAGCCGTCCTGCAGGCCGTGGTCGACGCTGACCCCGCCGCAGCGCAGCCCGAGGCGGGGCGCGACGAAGGCGGTCGCGCAGGCCAGGGCGAGCGAGTCCGCGCCGCCGGAGCAGGCGACGAGGACGAGGTCGCCCGGCTCGTGGTCGGCGAGCGCGGTGCGGACGGCGAGTCGTATCGCCGCTACGGCCGGTACAGGTCCCATGGTGTGGCTCCTCGCTTCGGTGGCTCGGTTCCGACGGGCCGTACCTCAGCCGCGGCGCAGCGGAACCCGCCGCACCCACGCGGCGGGCTGCGCGATCTCCGCCATGGTCGGGAGGGTGTTCGGGGAGGTCCAGATCCGGTTGAAGCCGTCCATGCCGACCTCGCCCACGACGGAGCGCACGAAGCGCTCCCCGTCCCGGTACTGCCGCATCTTGGCGTCCAACCCGAGCACCTTGCGCAGCAGGGCGTCCGGCCTTATCCGGTGCGTGTTCCGGCGGCGGGCGAACTCCCGGCTGATCTCCGCGACCGACGGCACGACCAGCGGGCCGACTCCGTCCATCACGTACGTGGCGTGGCCCTCGAGCAGCGTCATCACGGCGGTCAGCCGGTCCATCGCGGCGCGCTGCTCGGGAGTCCGCACCAGATCGAGCAACGAGCGACGACCCGTCCGGGTGACGGCCAGAGGCTCACTGTCCACCCGTTCGGCGGGGGCGCCGACGGGTGCGCATTCATCCGGACGGGCGTATCTCCGTATTGCCTCGCGCATCCGCACGGCGAGTTGGGCCGGCTCCAGGTCGAGTTCGGCGACGAGCGCGGCGAGCCCGTCGAGCAGGTGGTCGCGCAGCCAGGGCACGGCGCCGAACTGAGCCCGGTGCGCCTCCTCGTGCAGGCAGACCCAGAGCCGGAAGTCGGGCGGGTGCACGCCGAGCTCGCGCTCGACCCGGACGATGTTGGGCGCGACCAGCAGCAGCCGGCCGCCGTCGGCGCCGAAGGGGTCGTACTGGCCGAGCACCCGGGTGGAGAAGAAGGCCAGCACCGAGCCGACCTCCGCGCCGGTGAGCTTCGCGCCGATCGTGTTCGCGGTGGAGCGCAGCGCCCCGGAGGGCACACCCTCGCGGTACTGCTTGACCTTCTCGACGAGCGGGCTGGAGAGGGTGCGCATCACGTCGAGGTTCGCGTTCACCCAGCTGTGCGAATCGACCACCAGCACCGGCCGGTCCGCCGCTGGCACCTCGAGGCCGGTGAACGTGCGCACGTGCTCCTCCGCCGCGACCGCGCAGGCCCGCAGCTCGGCCACCGCCCGGTCGGCCCCGGCACGGGAGACCGCCGGTCCCGGCCTGGCCAGGTTGCGCGCCGTGGCCCCGGCCACCTGCCAGTCGATGAGCTCGTCGTTCTCCACACTGTTCAAGGTATCCCGTTCCGGGGGGAAGAATGTCTGTGAGCACGTCCGGAATGTTGCGTTGCTCACGTCCGGCGGCCGGTTGCGACGACTGGTCGCCTGCGTAGGGGACACTTGTGCGTGACATTACGCGGGCACGCGTCCGGTGCGGCTGGATGCGGTTCGACGGAAGCCGCAATGGAGGAAACAGACCGATGGAGTTCGACGTACTTATCGAGATTCCCAAGGGGCAGCGGAACAAGTACGAGGTGGATCACAAGACCGGCCGGATAAGGCTGGACCGGATGCTGTTCACCTCCACCCGCTACCCGTCGGACTACGGCTACATCGAGGACACCCTCGGCGAGGACGGTGACCCGCTCGACGCCCTCGTGCTGCTCGACGAGCCGACCTTCCCCGGCTGCCTGGTGCTCTGCCGCGCCATCGGCATGTTCCGGATGACGGACGAGAAGGGCGGGGACGACAAGGTGCTGTGCGTCCCGGCGAACGACCCCCGGATGGAGCACATCCGGGACATCCACCACGTCTCCGAGTTCGACCGGCTCGAGATCCAGCACTTCTTCGAGGTCTACAAGGACCTCGAGCCCGGCAAGTCCGTCGAGGGCGCCAACTGGGTCGGGCGCACCGAGGCCGAGGAGGAGATCCGGCGCTCCCGGCTCCGCTTCGCCGAGTCCCCCGAGAGCCACGGCCACTGAACTCACGGGGCCGCCCGCGCAGGCGGCGGCCAGGACGCTCCCCGGAATACCATCCTCCGTTCCGGGGGGCGTCGGCGTCAGTAGGGCCGCGCGTAGAACTGGATCGGTCCCCACATCCACATGTCGGAGATCATCACGTTCCAGCCGGTCTTCGGCGCCTGCACCATCCGGCCGCCGCCGAGGTAGATCGCCTCGTGGTAGATGGTGTTCGAGTCGTTCGCGTTCGTGGCCCAGAACAGCAGGTCCCCGGGCCGCAGCTGACCGTAGCTCAGCGGATGGCTCGCCTGGTACTGGAACGCGGCGAAATGCGGCAGATCGACGCCCGCGGACTCGTAGGCCCTCATCGCGAGTCCCGAGCAGTCGAAGGAGTCGGGGCCGGTACCGCCCCACTTGTACGGCTTGCCGAGCTGGGCGAGCGCGTACTGCAGGGCCCGGGCGGCGACATCGGTGGCGTAGGACGGCGCCTGGCCACCGCCGCTCTGCGAACCGCCCGAGCCTGATCCCGAGCCCGACCCGCCGCCGCCGTTGGAACTCTGCTGCGCCTGAGCCGCCTGCTGCGCGGCCTCCTCCTCCGCCTGCTGCTCGGCGAGCCCCTTCTGCCGCTGCTCGGCCAGCTGCGTCGCGGTGTTCTGCGCCGCGGCCCGTGCCGCGAGCAAGGCGTCGAGCTGCGTACCCAAGGTCCCGACCTGTGCCTGAGCCGCGTCGGCCGCCTGCCGGGCCTTCTGCGCCGACTGCGCGACCTGGTCCTGCGCGGTCTTCAGAGCCACCGCGCTCGCGGCCGCCTGAACCTTCGCGGCCGCGGCACTCTTGCTCGCGTCCTGTGCCTGGTTCACGATCGAGGACTGACTCTGCAATATGCGTCGCACGACGTGCACGCCGTCCATGTACTGCCGCGGGTTCTTCACATCGAGCACGATCGTCAGTGAACTGAGATCTGCCGCCTGGCCCTCGCGGTACGCGGCCGCGACCAGCCGGCCGAGCTCGACCTTCGCCGCGCCGGCGAACCGCGCGGCGTCCTGCGCGCGCTGCGTCGCCTGCCCGACCGCCAGCTGAGCTGCCTGCTCACGCGCGGTCGCCTCGGCGTAGTCCGCCTGCGCCCGCCGCGACACGGCCTCCAGTTCGGCCAGGTGCTGCTGCGCGGCGACGAGCGCGGCCTCCGCCGGATCGACGGCCGCCTTCGCGTTGTTCGCCGCCTGATTCGCCTGGTTCACCTGGTTCTGGCTCGGATACACCGGATCTGCCTGCGCCCCACCCACGAGCCCGGTCAGAATCGCCGCGGTCAGCACCGCGCAGCAGACCGGGAGCGCGACCCGCGACCGCAGGAACCGCCGACGCCTGATCCGCCGCATACCACTGCCACCGCCCGTCGTCCGCGCACCCCGTCAGATGCGCTAGTCAGATAAGCATCGTGACTCGTACATTCCGCCCAGGGCCGGACGACACGCTCATGACCACTCTTATGCGTGCAAATAGCCCATTAATCACACCCGTTCGGAGGCAGAAGGCATCCGGACATGCGAAAGCCCGGGCCAGTGGAACTGGTCCGGGCCGCACTGAGCCTCCTATCGGAATCGAACCGATGACCTACGCATTACGAGTGCGTCGCTCTGGCCGACTGAGCTAAGGAGGCCTGGTCGGAGATCCCCCCGACCGGAGCCCCTAGTGTAGCCGACTCAACTGGCCTGCTGGCAAACGGTTCCGGCGGCGGGCAGGGCGCCCTTCAGGAAGTAGGCGTCCACGGCGGTATCGATGCAGGTCGGGGAGCCGCGGCGGTAGGCCGTGTGGCCGTCGCCGTTCATGGTCAGCAGGCGTCCCGCGGACAGTTCCCCGGCCAGGTTCCGTGCCCACGCGTACGGCGTGGCCGGATCGTTGGTCGTGCCGACGACGAGGATCGGGGCGGAGCCGCGGGCGGCGATGATGTGCGGGGAGTCGGTGGTGCCGGTCTTCCAGTAGGCGCAGGGCAGGCTGGACCAGTCGACCATGGGGCCGAAGAACGGCGCGACCTTCTCGAAGGCCGGCAGTTCGGCCTCGATCTGCGCCACGGAGGTCGCCTCGTCCGGGTGGTCGACGCAGTTCACCGCGTAGTTCGCGGCGATCTCGTTGTCCGTGTAGTGGCCGTTCTGCCGATCGTTGTAGGCGTCCGCCATCGCCAGCAGCGTGGAGCCGTCGCCCTTGAAGGCACTGGTCAGAGCCTGCCGCAGGGTCGGCCACCAGCCCTGGTCGTACATGGCGACGGAGATGCCGGTCAGTGCGTAGGTCTCGTCGACCTTTCGGGTGCCGTCGCCGGTGATCGGGTGCGCCTCCAGGCCGTCGACCCAGGTCTTGAGCTTGGTGTACGCCGCGTTCGCGTCGGTGGTGCCGAACGGACAGCTGGCCTGCTTCACGCAGTCGGCGAGGAACAGGTGCAGTTCCTTGTCGAACGACGCGGCCTGGGTGAGGTTCTCCTGCTCGGCCGTCAGGTTCGGGTCGATGGCGCCGTCGAGCACGAGGTGGCCGACACGCTGCGGGAACTCCTCCGCGTAGGTCGCGCCGAGCAGAGTCCCATAGGACTTGCCGAGGTAGTTCAGCTTCTTGTCGCCGAGGGCCGCGCGCAGTATGTCCATGTCCCTGGCCGCGTCCACGGTGCCGACGTGCGGCAGCAGCGCGCCGGACTTCGCCTCGCATTGCTGCGCGAACAGCTGCGACTCCTTCTCGGCCTCGGCGAGCTGCGCCGGGGTGTCCGGGTTCGTGGGCGTGTCGACGAACGTGTCCATCTGGCTGTCCGTCAGGCATTGGACCGGGTCCGACCGGCCGACGCCGCGCGGGTCGAAGCCAACCAGGTCATAGCGGGCCAGCAGGACCTTGTCCAGCACGTCGCCCGAGGTCGCGTAGGAGATCCCGGAGCCGCCGGGACCGCCCGGGTTGACCACCAGGGAGCCGAGCCGGTGGGCCGGGTCCGTGGCCTGCTTGCGGACCACGGACAGCCGGATCGTCGCGCCGCTCGGATCCGAGTAGCTCACCGGCACCCTCAGCGTGCTGCACTGGTAGCCGCTGTCGCAGGACTTCCACACCAGCCGCTGGCCGTAGTACCCGGCCAGGTCGGCGGCCGTGCCCGCGGTCAGCCCCGGCTTGCCCGTCGTCGCGGCCGAGGCACTGCCGAAAGCGGTGCACGCGGCCAGCGGCAGGGCGAGCAGGAGCGCGCCCACGGCCAAGGACCGCGGCGCGGGACGACAGGTCATCGGCAACGTCCTCTCATCGGAAAAGTCCCATCAACCGTACCGCCACTCAGTGTGACCGGCCCCGGGTGCTGATCATGGACTCGCCGCGCATCTTGCGGAAATACGCTAACCGAGCGAAACGGCCATCGCCTCCACCGCGAGCAGCGGGGAGACGTTGGCCGAGATGGCCTGCCGGGCGCGCAGCACGGCGTCGATCCGGCGCAGGGTGTCCTGCGGGCGGGAGTTGCGGGCGATCTCCGCGACCTGCGGCCGCAGGTCGGCGTGCACCGGCTCGGGCCCGGCGCCGCCGGCCGTGAGCTGGGCGGCGAGCACGTCCCGGTAGAAGGCGACCAGGTCGTTCAGGGCCCGGTCCAGCGCGTCCCGCTGAATGCGCGTCAGCCGCCGCTTCTGCCTGGTCTCCAGCTCCTTGAGCAGGCCGGCCGAGCCCGCGACGCCGCGCGCGGTGCCCGCGCCCTTGCCCTGGCCGAAGCCGAGCGCCACCTTGAGCTCTTCGGTCTCGCTCGCGTCCAGCGCCTCGGTCGCCGCCCTGGCCTCGGCGTCCGCGGCGTCGACCAGCGCCTGCGCGGCGTTCAGCGCACGCCCGATGTCACGCGCCTCGATCGGCAGCCGCAGCACGGCGGTGCGGCGGGCGGCCGCCTCCGGGTCGAGCACCAGCGTCCTGGCCCGCTCGTAGTCGCCCTGCGCGGCCTGCGCCGCGATCGCCGCGCGCTCGTAGTCGGCGCCGTCGCGCCGCACGAGGGCCTCGGCGACGGAGGAAACCGACGGCGTACGCAGGTTCAGCTGGCGGCAGCGGGAGAGGATCGTGGGCAGCAGATCCTGGCTGGACGGCGCGCACAGCAGCCACACGGTCCGCGCCGCGGGCTCTTCGATGCCCTTGAGCAGCACGTTCGCCGCCGCCTCGGTGAGCCGGTCCGCGTCCTCGAACACGATGATCTGCCAGCGGCCGCCGGCCGGGGCCATCGCGCAGTCGCGCACCAGCTTGCGCGCCACGTCCACGCCGATGCTGAGCTGATCGCTGCGCACGATCGTCACGTCCGGATGCGTGCCGCCCATCGTCGTGCGGCACTCCTGGCAGTGACCGCAGCCGGGCATCTCGCCGGTGCACTCCAGCGCGGCGGCGAACGAACGGGCCGTCAGACCGGTGCCGGAGCCGGGCGGGCCGGTCACCAGCCAGGCGTGCGTCATCGCGTTCACGCTCGCCCCGCCCGCGCCGCCCAGGATCCGGCGGGCGGCCTCGGCGGCGCGCACGAGCCGGCCCGCGGCCTCGCCCTGGCCGATCAGGTCGCTCCACACGCCGTAGCCCACGCCCGCGCTCTCGCCGCCGGTCACGATTTCTCCTCGGACTCCTCGGACCCCTCGGGCTCCGGCGCCGAGCCCTTGAGCCGCGCCGCCTGCTCGGCCGCCGCCTTGGCCGCCGCGGCCGCGAGCCTCGCCCGCTCCTTCGCACGTGCCTCGGCCTGACGCATCGCCAGTTCGTGCTCGCGCCGGCGCAGCGCGTCCCGCTCGATCTGCCTGCGCTTGTCCTCTTCCTCCAACTCGGCCGCGCGCCACTCCTCGTCGGCCAGCCGGGCGGACTCGGCCGCCTCGCGCTCCCGGCGTGCCTTCGCCTCGGCCTCCGCCGCGACGGCCCACTCCGCCGCCTTCCGGCGCCGCTCGTGCTCGGCCGCCTGACGCTCCGCCAGATCCCGCTCCTGCCGCTCGCGGCTGGCCCGCTCCTCGGCTTCCCGCTTGACCCGCTCGGCCTCGGCCTGCGCGGCCCGGTACTCCTGCTCCTTGGCGATCGCGCTCGCGATGTCCGCCGCGCGCCGCTCGGCCTTCGCGACCTCCTCGGGGGTCGGCGGCAGCAGCTGGTCGAGCCGGTCCTGGATCGCGCCGGTCAGTATCCGCGGCGCCTGGTCGGCGTTCAGCACCATATAGCGCGCCGGCTCGGCCTTCGCCCTGGCCAGGAACGCCGCCCGGACCCGCTCGTGGAACGGGCCCGCCTCCGCCTCCAGCTTGTCCGCCTGGCCGGTGCGCTCCTCGCGCCGGGCCCGCGCCACCGCCGGATCCAGGTCGAGCAGCACGACCAGGTCGGGAAGAACGCCCTCGGTCGCGAACGCGGAGAGCGCGGCCACCTCGTCGGCCGCCAGCCCCCGGCCGCCGCTCTGATAGGCCACGGAGGAGTCCACGTGCCGGTCCGTCAGCACGACCGCACCGCGCTCCAGCGCCGGACGGACCACCGTCTCCATGTGATCGGCCCGGTCCGCGGCGAACAGCAGCGCCTCGGCCCGCGCTCCGAGCTTGTGCTCCTCGGCGTGCAGCACCAGGTTGCGCAGCACCGAGCCGAGCGGCGTCGCCCCCGGCTCGCGCGTGGTCACCACCTCGTAGCCGCGGCCGCGCAGCCACTCGGCCACGGCGGCGAGCTGAGTGCTCTTGCCCGCCCCGTCGCCGCCCTCCATCGCGACGAACCAGCCGGGATACGGCCGTCCCGACTCACCCTCGGCCTGCGCCGAGCCGCCCGCGGCCCGCCAGGACCGCAATGCGCGCAACTTCCCGACCATGCCGTCAAGGCTACTGGGCCCAGGTGACAGGTAGGGAACGCGTCACTCGGCGGGGTTGTCGGCCGCCGTCTTCTTCGCGGCGGGCGCCTTCTTCTCGGTCGTCTTCTTCGCGGCGGAAGCCTTCTTGGCCGTGGACTTGCTCGCCGTCTTCTTGGCGGCGGTCTTCTTGGCCGGCGTCTTCTTGGCGGTCTTCTTCACCGCCGGACCCTTGGCGCGCTTCTCCGCGAGCAGGTTGAGCGCCTGCTCCACGGTCAGCTCCTCGACCGTCGTGCCGCGCGGCACCGTCACGTTCGTCTCGCCGTCGGTGATGTACGGGCCGAAGCGGCCCTCCTTCGCCACCACCGGCTTCTCGTTCGTCGGGTCGAGCCCGAACTCGCGCAGCGGCGGCTTGGCCGAGCCGCGCCGGCCGAACTGCTTCGGCTGCGCGTAGATCGCGAGGGCCTCGTCCAGGGTGATGTCGAAGATCTGCTCCTGGCTGGAGAGCGAGCGCGAGTCCGTGCCCTTCTTCAGGTAGGGGCCGTAGCGCCCGTCCTGCGCGGTGATCTCCTCGCCCGACTCCGGGTCCTTGCCCACCACGCGCGGCAGCGTGAGCAGCCGCAGCGCCGTGGCCAGGTCGATCGTCTCCAGGTCCATCGTCTTGAACAGCGAGGAGATGCGCGGCTTGACGGCGTTCTTGCCGGTCTTCGGCACGTCGTCCGGCAGCACCTCGGTCACGTACGGGCCGAACCGGCCGTTCTTGCCGATGATCCGGTAGCCGGTCTCCGGGTCCACGCCGAGCTCGAAGTCGCCGCTGGGCCGGGCCAGCAGCTCCTCGGCCGCCTCCACGGTCAGCTCGTCCGGCAGCGTGCCCTCCGGCACGTTCGCGCGGGCCAGCGAGTTGCCCTCGCCGTCGTACTTCTCGATGTAGGGGCCGTACTTGCCGTTGCGCAGCGCGATGTTGTCGCCGATCGCGAAGGTGTTGGTCTCCCGCGCATCGATCTCGTTGAGCTTGCCGGCGATCTGCTCCTTGAGGCCGCCGTCGCCGAGATAGAAGTTCGCCAGGTACGGAACCCGCTCGGCCTCGCCGCGGGCGATCCGGTCGAGGTCCTCCTCCATGTGCGCGGTGAACTCGTAGTCGACCAGGTCGCCGAAGTGCTTCTCCAGCAGACCGACCACCGAGAACGCCAGGAAGGTCGGCACCAGCGCCGTGCCCTTCTTGAACACGTAGCCGCGGTCCTGGATGGTCGAGATGAACGTCGCGTACGTGGACGGACGGCCGATCTCGCGCTTCTCCAGCTCCTCGATCAGGCTGGCCTCGGTGTAGCGGGCCGGCGGCTTGGTCGAGTGGTCCTCGGCGCTCAGCTCGGCCGCGCGCAGCGACTGGCCCTCGGCCACGTCCGGCAGCCGCCGGTCCTGGTCGTCGAGTTGCGCGTCCGGGTCGTCCGAGCCCTCGACGTAGGCCTTCATGAAGCCGTGGAACGTGATGACCTTGCCGGACGCGGAGAACTCGGCGCGGCGGCCGTCGGTCGAGGTGCCGGCGACCTTGATCGAGACCGAGCTGCCGGTCGCGTCCTTCATCTGCGAGGCCACGGTGCGCTTCCAGATCAGCTCGTAGAGCCGGAACTCGTCGCCGGTCAGGCCCGCCTTCGCCGGGGTGCGGAAGGTGTTGCCCGAGGGGCGGATCGCCTCGTGCGCCTCCTGCGCGTTCTTCACCTTGGACGCGTACGTGCGCGCCTTCTCCGGCAGGAAGTCGGCGCCGTACAGCTCGCGGACCTGCGACCGGGCCGCGTTGATCGCGGTCTCGGAGAGCGTCACCGAGTCGGTGCGCATATAGGTGATGAAGCCGTTCTCGTACAGCTTCTGGGCCACCGACATCGTCCGCTGCGTGCTGAAGCCGAGCTTGCGGCCCGCCTCCTGCTGCAGCGTCGTCGTGCGGAACGGCGCCGAGGGGGAACGGCGGTAGGGCTTGCGGTCGATCGAGGCGACCGTGAACGGCTGCCCGTTCAGGCCGGCGGCCAGTGCGGCGGCGGCCTCGGCGTCCAGGTGCAGCACGCCGTCCCGGTTGAGCTGGCCGTCCGAGCCGAAGTCGCGGCCCTGGGCGACCCGGGAGCCGTCCACCGAGAGCAGCCGCGCGCCCATCGTGCGCGGGTCGTCGGTCGGCTTGTCCGTGTCGAAGACCGCAGTCAGGTCCCAGTAGGCGGCGGGCTTGAAGGCGATCCGATCGCGCTCCCGCTCGACCACGAGGCGCGTCGTCACGGACTGCACGCGGCCCGCCGAGGTGCCGCCGGCGATCTTGCGCCACAGCACCGGCGAGACCTCGAAGCCGTAGAGCCGGTCCAGCACGCGGCGCGCCTCCTGCGCCTCGACCAGCTCGTCGTTGATGTCGCGCAGGTCGTGCAGCGCGCCCTGGATCGCGTCCTTGGTGATCTCGTGGAAGACCATCCGGCGGTACGGGATCTTCGGCTTGAGCGCCGCGACCAGGTGCTGCGCGATGGCCTCGCCCTCGCGGTCCTCGTCGGTGGCGAGCAGGAGCTCGTCGGACTCGCGCACCAGCTTGCGCAGCTTGGCGATGTGCGCGTCCTTGCCCTCGGAGATCACGTAGAACGGCTGGAAGTCGTGGTCGACGTCCACGCCGAGGTTGGCCCACGGCGACGAGCGCTGCTCGTCGGTGAGCTTGTCCCTGGTCTCCTTGCTGGGCAGGTCGCGGATGTGGCCGATACTCGCCTCGACGGTGTAGCCGGGGCCGAGATAGCCCGCGATGGTCTTCGCCTTGGCCGGCGACTCGACGATCACGAGGCGGCGCAGATCACTCCCGCTCTTACTGCTCGGCGGCACGGTCGTTGCGTCCTTCCGGTTCCATCTGCCTGGTCGGCGTTTCCTACGGGCCCTCGATACCCCGGTGCATCCCGGCGAAATCACCCACGTCGGTCGCCATCCCACCCATGCCATCGGGCTGCCCGATGGCGCGACACGCCCACCAGGCTACGCCCTGTCGAGCATAAGTATCGCCAAGCGATCGTACGACGGGCCGTCCGCGATCACCCGGAGCGATGCCGAGCGGGGCCTGGCGGGCGCTTTCCGGCCCGCTCAGCGGGTGGTGAGGAATCCCTCCTCGACCAGCGCGCGAACGGCGTCCAGCGCGCCGGAGCGCAGCGCGGCCGGCTCGATGCCGAACTCTCCGGCGATCCGGTCCAGCAGATCGCCGAGCGGCCGCTCGCCGTCCGCCGCGCCGACCACGGCGATGCCCACCGGGTCGATCTCGCCGGACGCGTGCAGCCCCCGGGTCTGCCGCAGCCGGGTGTCCGTCGGGGACCAGCCCCCGTCGCCGGCCTCGGCCGTCTGCTCGAGCACCACACCGGGCCCGACCTGCAGGACCGTGCCGAGCAGCTGCTCGTCGTCGGTCTCCGCGAGGAAGGTGTGCCGGGCGAACCAGTCGGGCACGTACGCCCCGAGCGGCTGCTCGATCTGCCTGGTCAGCTCCTCCAGACGGATGGTGGGCTGATCCGTTCCGGTGTTCTTGAGGATGATCCACCCGAAGGCCACGCCCTCGATCCGGTTGGCCGCGAAGTAGTCCAGGTAGGCCTGGTAGCGCTCCACATAGCGCGGCGAGTTGTGATCCCCGGAGTCCCGCAGCCACAGCTCGGCGTACTCGGCCGGGTCCTGCAGCTCGCGCTGTACGACCCACGCGTCGCACCCCGTGCCGCGCACCCAGGGCGCCAGCCGCTCACGCCAGTCCTGCCCGTCCACGTGCAGCCAGTTCGCCAGCACGTGGCAGTAGCCGTCCTCGGCCAGATGCGCCGGCGCCTGCTCCAGGAATCGGCGGCACAACTCGTCGCCTGGCAGCCCGGCGTCGCGGTACGTGAACCGCCCCTCGCCGGCCGCCGACTCGGGCGAGATGACGAACGGCGGGTTCGAGACGATCAGGTCGTACTGCTCGCCCGCGACCGGCTCGAACAGGCTGCCGCCGCGCAGCTCGATCCGCTCAGCCTCCGCGCCGAGCGAGAGCACGGCCGTCAGCCGGGCGAAGTCGAGCGCACGAAGGTTCAGGTCGGTCGCAGTCACCTGCTGCGCGTGCCGGGCCAGGTGCAGCGCCTGCACGCCGCAGCCCGTGCCCACATCGAGCGCCCGCCCGACGTTCTGGCGGACCGTCAGCTGAGCGAGCGTCGTGGAGGCGCCCCCGACTCCGAGCACATAGTCCGGCCGCATCGGCGCGTTGCGTCCCGTCACGAGCCCAGCACCGAGGTCCGAGACGAGCCACCAGTCGACGTCCGACTGGATTGTTGCAGTGGGCCCGTGCGACGATGGCGGCTCGCCAACCTCTCCATACGGGCGGATGTCCACCAGCGCGCGCACCGTGCCGTCGGTCCCGTCCTCGGCGACCAGCCCGCCGGTGATCGCCTCGGCGAGCGGCAGCGCCGCCTCCGCGGCGGTCCGGTCCACGTTCTCCTGCAGCACGAAGAGCTTCGTCAGCGTCGCGACCGGCGAGTCGTCATCAGCCACCGCCCGCGAGGCCGCCACCGACTCGTTACGCCCCAACGCGGCGTACGCCGTCGCCCCCATCGCCTCCAGGCAGCCGTCCACCGTGTACTGCGCCTTCTCCAGCGCCGTACGCAGCCGCTCGATCGCCGCGGGATCGGTCATAAGCTCGCTCATGCGCCCAGGCTACCGGCGGAGCGTCGAGCGGACCGCCTTCACCGGCATCCGCACGGGGTGCGTCGAGACCGGGTACTCGCGGCGGCGAGCGCGGAG
>Ga0310811_10002517_pt1 | contig 22959 bp, 29 predicted proteins | sample YCmetagenome_FD_207642 | JGI IMG/M metagenome (GOLD analysis project Ga0310811, IMG submission 207642) | Soil microbial communities from experimental microcosm in Duke University, North Carolina, United States - YC | ecosystem: Engineered > Artificial ecosystem > Soil microcosm > Unclassified ...
ATATGGTCATTATGCAGTTGCAAGGAAAAAAAGGAACAAAAAGATGTCACAAAGCAAATGTTATGTCTGGTTAAAATGTGTACAAATGCTGAACAAAAATTAGATGTGAGAATAGAACTCAAGTTGATATAAATTAAGGAAAATGTGTGCAAAAATCAAGTTATTATTATTATTTTACACCAGTGTAGACGTCTGGCGTGAGCGGGACGAGAGAGCAACGACTAGATAGGACAAATGCTATTGGTACTTGTGAGCTTGGTAAACGGTACGAAAACGTTAAGTAACTTACATCTCAGTCTTGGGACAAGCACTGAGATGTTTCTGCGAATGACGCACTATTTTATCATGCAGGAGAATCGGGAGAACAAGGAAAGAAAAACTAAATGACCTTAAGACATTGTGCTCGGCCGATGTCACAAACGTCCGCATGAGGGATGTGCTCGTACCTTTCAGTCTGGCATGTCCGACGACTCTACTCTTGACACTCCCCCTCCAGCGCATTCCAGCTTCATCAATCCTCTCAACTTCTCGAGTCTGGGACGTGGTAGGGCTTTGGTGAGGGCGTCCGCGACGTTCTCCTCGGTAGGGCAGTAGGTGAGTGTGAAGGTGCCGTTCTGGATGTGGAACCAGACAAAATGATAGCGTAGGTCGATGTGTTTGGTGCGTGAATGGAATTTGCTGTTGGAGGCGAGGGCTATCGCGGCTTGATTGTCGCAGTACACTGGTGTAGGAGGGGATGGGGACTCGTACAGCTCTTCAATGAGCAGCTGTAGGTACATGATCTCGCGACCTATGGTGGTCAGGGTGATGTATTCGGCTTCAGCGGTAGATAGAGCTATGAGTGGCTGCTTCTGGGCGCTCCAGGCAACTGGACCATCTGCTAGTAGCACGATGTAGCCGGTCATTGAGTGCCTATGAGCTTGGGACGCCCAGTCAGCGTCAACGTAGGCTTCCAAGCCTGTATCCAGCCCGCCAAGTGTGATGCCATAGTCCGACGTACCCTTAAGATACCTCATGACTCTTTTGGTAGCCTCCCAATGTGCGGGTCCTGGGTTGCGCATGAACTGAGATAGGATGGAGACTGCGAATGCGATGTCCGGACGTGTGCTGGTAGCAGCATACATGAGCGAGCCGATACCACGCTGGTAAGGGACGTTCTCCATTGCTTCGGCTTGAGCATGAGTAGAGGGAGAGTGTGAGTCTGAGAGTGCTGCGCCTGTATCCATGGGCGTGGCAGCAGTGTTAGCGTTAGTGAGATTGAAACGTTCCAGAATGGTTTCGACATAAGCTTTCTGAGAGAGACGGATGGTGCGCGCAGCACGGTTTCATTCTACTTTTTAGTCCCAGCAACCAATTCAATTCACCTAAGTCCGAAATCTCGAAGTACTGCGTGAGGTCATCCTTGAACTTGATGATATGGTGCAAGTGCTTCGACGTAACAGCCATATCGTTGACGGAGACAGTCACAACAGTGTGCTCATCTTGGGCGTGTCAATAGAATACAGCCTGGTCGACTTGGGAATGGGTAAACTCCATCTTGGCGAATGTGGATGCTAACTCCTCAGACCACTCATAGCCCACCTGTTTCAGGCCGGGCAGACTCCTCCGCAGCTTCAAGACCTTACCCTCATCACCACTCTTCAAGTATCCAGGCGGGGGGCGCATGTAAATGTCCTCTTTCAGCTCAGCGTACAAATATGCACTCTTAATGTCCACTTGGTGGACTTCCCAGTCGAGTTTGGCCGCCATTGTGAGTACGGCTCTTATTGTCGTCATGTTGGAGGTTGGTGCGAAAGTGTCGAAATAATCGACGCCGAATTTCTGACGCTGTCCATTCGCCACCAGTCTCGCATGGAGTTTCAACTTCTCTCCGTTTGGGCCACGCTTTGTCGCCAGTACGTAGTGGCACGGGATCAAATTTGCACAGTCAGGTGCGTCGACAAGCTCCCACGTTCCTAACTTCTCCAACTGACTCAACTCATACTCTATCGCCTCTCTCCATTCCTCAGCATCCGGACCGGATAAAGCTTGTTGAAGGGTCGGCTCGGGTTGTACAGCTGCCTGCGCATAGAGGTGAGTAATCTGTTCCTCGTATCCTGCTGATTGGGCTGCCAGTGTGGCTATCTCCCCCTCGTTTAGCACCGAGTAGTACCCTGGTGGTGGCTGCATCCTTGTGGCTCTAGGTGCCGGTGGCGTCTCTTGTTGGTGGGAGGCTCGTGGTGGAGTAGATGGGGGTTGTGGTGCTGGTGTCTGGCCACTAGGAAGCTCAGGTTGGGCAGGTCCGGTAGGAAGCTGAGGTTGGGCAGGTCTGGACTCCCCCTTGGCCGGTACATCAGCAGCCACCTCAACATTCGAAGGTGGGAAGGTAACGTTACGCTCAACGGATACCTTCCTCCTCCCCGGCCAGTATACCCGGAACGCCTTGCTCTGGGTACAGCTGACTTTGCCTTAACGCAGGTGTTGCAGAATTCTTCCACGGAGCTGGAATCTAGCTCCAGACCTTGGACCAGGCCTTTTGACACGGCATGACGCACTGCCTTCTGTGAGACGTGGCCAAGGACTTTGTGGAGCTGGTGCAGGGATATTTTGGTCCCTGCCAAGTGCGCATGATGAGTTGGAAGTGTCGCCAGGACCGTATACAGTCCCTCCACCTGTGGTATCTCCGCTATGAGCTTTCGGCGCAGTCCTGGCGAGAGGATTTTGCAGAGTCACCCCTCAAAATGCACTGCCATTCTGGCTGCGGTGATTCGGTTGGTCGACACAAGCGTGAAGGCCATATCGGGGGCATACAACGCGTCTTTTAACGTCACGCTGGTCCGTTTGCTGCCAAGAGGTAAGTCTATGCTTACATCACCATGTCCTATTGCGCTGACAGTGGTACCATCTGCAGTATGAATATTTTGGGATGGGATTGATACGAAGTTCTTGAACTTGGTGCGATCTGGGCAGAAATGGGCACTAGCTCCAGAGTCTATTATCGCACCACGACGCCCCATGGGGACTTTTAGCTGATCTGCAATGCTGATTAGGTCAGATGACGCGAATGCATAGCTGTCTGGGTCCTTGGAGTCTGCGGCCGAATTGGCACTATGCTTTGGGGTGCGTCCTCCTTTCTTTTGGTTCTGCCTGGGGCCCTGTCCCTCCTTTCCACCTCCCTTCCTCCAACAGTCCTGCTTATAATGACCCTTGCGGTCGCAATTAAAACAGGTAATGTCCGGACCGTCCGTGGTGGAGTTGTTCGAGGCGTGAGGTCTGTTGCTCATTGACCTTGCTGCTAGGGCAGAGTTTCCTCCCTTCTTAGCGGGACGACATTCGGTGAGCATTCTATGCTCATATTCCTCGCTGACAACGCTGATGAGTTCGTAGGGGGTAATGGGTGTCTGCGTGACTCTCGCTGCTGCATTTATTGACGACAGTAGCGGCCTATAGGATTCTGGGAGGGAGCCAATGATGATGGCATAGAAGTCGCGATCCTCGACGTCTGCGCCCATTCCGGCCAATGATTCACGCAAGCGTAGGAGCTCGCTCAGGTGAGTCTTCGCATCCCCACCCTCTTCACATCATAGATCCTGGAGCTGGCGTCTCAGGTCTATTTGAACGAGTTCGGTCTTTCCTTCGTGGATATCCTGAATCTCCTCCCATATCAGTGCAGCGCTCTCGAGCTTCTGCACATGCAGTAACAGTCAATCCGTGATCGTACTGAACATCTGCTGCTTTATGAGCGCGTCCTTTTGGAAGTACTCATCTGTCTTCTTGTCTAGATCGTCGACCTCCACCTGGGTAGGGATAGAGCCATCCGGCTTCGACACAACACCCGTCTTTTCATCCACCTTGTAGGGGATGGGTCGTTTGGCATGGCCGTCGACATAATGCATCAAGCCTCTCGCACCTATCGCCGTCAACATGCGTTCCTTGTAGGTTATCCAATTGCTGCCATCTTCGGCTAACTTTGGGATGTTGAATAGTGCGGATGTGGTGCCGGGGAGCATGGAGTCAGTAGCCATGTCAGGGCTCATAACCTGTAGACGTCTGGTGCGAGCAGGATGAGAGAGCAATGACTAGATAGGACAAATGATCTCAGTCTTGGGACAAGCACTCTGGTATATTAGATATGTACCTAGTTAGGACAAATGCTATTGGTACTTGTGAGCTTGGTAAACGGTACAAAAACGTTAAGTAACTTACATCTCAGTCTTGGGACAAGCACTGAGATGTTTCTGCGAACGATGCGCTATTTTATCATGTGGGAGAATCGGGAGAACGAGGAAAGAAAAACTAAATGACCTTAAGACATTGTGCTCGGCTGATGTCACAAACATCCGCATGAGGGATGCGCTCGTACCTTTCAGTCTGGCATGTCCGACGACTCTACTCTTGACAACCAGAATTAAAAGTGACCCAAGTTTGTCTGAGATCACACTGGGTTCAAAATTTGATCAGTGGGCAAATTGGTCTCTGCCCCCAGTGTCACCCACTGTACCTAGCCAGTCATTGCGCTCAGACTTCCTACTCATCTTCTCCTCGTGCCTGTGCACCTTCAGTTACTTTGGCATTCACAGTAGTGGAGGATTCAGGTTCCAACAGAGAAAACACTTGCCAATTGCATCATTCGAGAAAACAAGGTCATGACCAGCCTTTCAAAATATAAATCAACTATTTCTGAGTGGAAGCTTGACAAGGCAGATGTAGGACTAGGTCATATGCACATAACATTCAAAACATATGGTCTTTCTCACCACCCAGCGCCAAACGATTTTCATGGTAAGTGCACCTATCACGCATACACCACTACAAACTAATGCCTTCATATCATAGACTCATTCGCATACTACCCTCAGCTAACAATCCAGTTGGACTAATGTCGAGTGCCTTCTTGCAAATTGTATCAAATAGCTAGTGAATAGTGGTACTGGTACCTAGTAGTTACATAGTGAATATGGACATGAAATTTTGTTTCGGATGCTTGAAAGCTTGACTTCGTGACGCTGCTTCAAATTGTGACTCCAAATTTTAATCCTAAGTACTACTTCAAGTTTCAGGATCGCAGGTTGAACTACTACCAGTAGTACTAGCGCTCGAGATACTATAATAGTATTCTACTGACAAACGCTGTGAGGCTGTAGTCTCTGTGCAGTCTTATAAAATGTGGGGCTATACATCCTGTGAGGTCTGTCCCTCTGTGGGTTACTGTGAGGAGCTGTCGAAAAAGTGAATACCTGGGAGAAATTTGCTGTGAGCAGTGAGCACTGTCCCTCGGTTACTGTGGGAAACTGTCAAAAATGTTAATGTCTGTGGGGAAACTTGTAGTTTCCTGATGTACACTTTTATTTGTCGAGAATAAGGGGCACAAAATGACATCTAATCTGTCGAGATGAAAGTAGTTGTAACGTGTCTAGAGTTCAGAGCCTTAGCATGATCATAGCCACGGCTCATGGGGTTGCTGGTCTAGTGATCCGAAGAGTCTCACATGGATTTTGTTTCACGAAAAGCGTTAGATAGGGATAGACACATCTCAAATTCTATCATGATACAGAGCGAATCAAACGGTCAACTTTTTCCTTATCGACCTCATACAACAATTTTATGCCGCAGCGGCAACAGCCTCTGGCTGCTGACGTTCTCTCGAAGTCTCGCGGTGCTGCTGGAGCAATCGGTCAAGTGCCTCCTTTTGACCGACTGCAAGCTCTCCAGACTGGATGCCGGAATGGTATATACGCAGTAGGGAGTCGACATCGTCCATGGATTGGGTGCGGACATCAGCGAGCTCCTTGATCTTGGCAGTTGCATCCTTAACCTATTACAATCATATTAGTGAAGTGCGGAAGGGCGAGACAAAGATAATATAGCAGACCTGGTCATCGGTGAGGTTGAGTCCAAGCTGCTCAACTCTTGACTTGACAGCGTTCCAGCCAGTGAGACGATGTCTAATGGCAAACATCAACCTCTAGCACGAGTCATAACGACTAGAAAAGGTACGTACCCAATCGACACGTATCGGGTGAGCCCAAAGTCCTCAGGCTTCAAAATCTCATATGTGCTGGGGTTGTTTAAGATTGCCTTGGCATGAATACCAGCCTTATGCGTGAAAGCACAGTAGCCGGTGATCGGATTCATGAAAGGCACGTTGACCTCTACTGCCTCTGCGACGAGGTTTTCAATCTCGCGTAACATGGGGAGATTGTACTTGGCCTTGACATATTCAGGGTTGGCAGCATACAGGCACGCTACGAGACCACCGAGAGGCGTAATACCTACACGCTCACCAATGCCAAGGACCGCTAAAAGTGATTTAACCCCGACCAGGGAAGAGAACACGAAGGTGCGTACAGGTATCAATGTGTGTTGCACCAGCCTCTAATGCGCAATAAGCGTTTGCAATGGCCATTCCGGTGTCATTGTGCAAGTGAATTTCGATATCACAACCAACGACGCCACGGAGGGTACGAACGAGGTCATAAACTTGTCTGGGGTTCGCGCATCCGACGGTATCAGCTATGCCCACACGGTTGACACCGATCTTGTCGACAGTCTGGTATATAGAGAGCAGATCGACGAGGTCGGAGCGGAAGGAATCTTCTGAGGAGAAGCGGACTTCGATGCCCTTGGACTTGACGAATGTGATGACTTCAATGGCGGTCTTAGTAATGTACGTCATGTCCTTGCCGTGGGAGAATTCGCGCAGGAACGAAGATGTTCCAATCACGACATCGACACCGTCGACACCTACGGGTGTAATTGAGTCAAAAGATATGGTGGAAGCTCTGTGGAGCTCACCAGTTTCAACAGCAATCCGAGCATCGTCCATGTGGCAACGAATGTGGGTAAGAATCTTGGCCTTGAGACCGAGCTTGCAGATGGCCTCGCAGTCAGCCCGTGACTGCTCAGATGCAGCAGGAGAAGTGAGCTCGATGTACTCGACACCGAATGCATCAAGAGCCTTAGCGATGGCGATTTTTGTTTTGGTATCGAAGAAGGCGTTGGCAAACTGCTCACCCTCTGCATCGCCGGTTAAACAAAGTGCAAAAAAAAACTTGCGAGACATACCTCGAAGAGTACTCTCGATGATAGAAAAATTTGATATGTTGTTTAGAAAGTCTGATGCGCGTGGTCCATATGGATTACTGCGCTGTACTTGATCGAGGTGAATGTTGTGTCCATTTGCACCGTTCGTGCCGTTGATGCCTATGGCACCATTCAAGCCATTGGCAGTGTTGACCTGGATCATCTGGGTCTTGTCAGGCATCGATATGGATTCTGTATTTGTGTGTGAGCAAGAGCACTGAGGCATTTTATAGTGTTGAGGGGATAATTCAAACGAGAGAGATCTTATATAAAGATATAAATGGCAGCGACAGTCGAAACGAGTCACGATCGATTACAGGATCAGGCTTGGAGGGGCCGGTCCGCGAGTACAAGAGAACCCGAAAATTTCCCGCCACTTAACGGTTGTCAATTATTAATGTTTTGCTACAGCAACTGAGATTCCTTGTGTTCCTCAGATTAAGTCCTTTGAGGTCGTAGACCCAACAGCGTCTTCTTTTCGTGCGTGGTATGCTGATATAATTTAAACACGTACTCCCCGTATTCCTTGTCCCTTGTACAAACAAAGAGAATATGGATGTAGGCAGGTGCAACTGATGGTATGTCCGCGTCAGTACTGTAGTTCACGTTCAAATGTCAAGGTTGTGCTTTACTACCACTCGTCTAGCTATAACATCTTATCTCAATTCCCTTCTCATATATATAACCACTCTAGGTCTCCTTTGCAATGTTAGATTCTCATAGACATAATCATGACATGTCTGGGTGGAGGGATGAGTCCTTAAATACTTAGAGGAGTAAACCGAGAGTAGGTTTCATTCCAGCGTTTTTTTGCAGATGGCCAGATCTCCCGAGTGATGGTGTGGGTAGTATCATATGAGAGTAAACATAGAGAGGACATGAATAATGCAATAAAACCTGTCTAACCCCTTTTCTTCGACACACCAACCGTTTTCCCGCGACGGCCTGCACCACGCTTCAAAAAAGAGATAACGGAAAGGGAAAACGAGTAGCTTACCAGTGGTTTTCGTGTGCTGACCACGTACCCGCAGGCCCCAGAAGTGTCTGAGACCACGGTGGGCCCGAATCTTCTTCAATCGCTCCAGGTCATCACGCAACTTCGAGTCGACACCGTTAGAAAGGATCTGTGAATCCTTGCCATCTACAATGTCCTTCTGTCTGTTCAGGAACCAGGTGGGGATTTTGAATTGAGTGGGATTTTGGATAATGGTGACAATACGCTCGAGCTCGTCAGAGTTCAATTCACCAGCACTATACAATTATATGAGCGAGTTGCATACCACAAAGTGGAAGTACATACCGCTTGTTGAGATCAACATCTGCCTTCTTGCAAACAAGGTTGGAGTAACGACGTCCAACACCCTTGATCTCCGTCAGAGCGTACATAATTTTGCGCTTTCCGTCAACATTAGTATTAAGCAGACGGAGAATATGCTGTGGATGGCGTAAATAGAAGGAAGATACAAGGCCTAAGGCAAACGGACCTGGAACTGTTGGTGTGCTTCAGGAACAACGAGGGACATGGTGGCAATCTGCAGATAAAGATTCCATAAGTCTGTTATCCAAAGCGGAATCCATCCATCCAGCGGAAACCTGTCTCAAAATCTTCTGATTCTTCCCAGCCAAGTAAAGTGCCTAACGAATTGGTGTATGCATGAAAATGGGCTCACCTTCGTTTAATCGTTCCTCAGGATAGCCTTGACGCTGGGTTTGACAGTGAGCGATGGGTGAAGGCTGAGCCACAATTTCCCGGCAAATTCCGCTATCCGCGATCACGTGACCTGTGGTACAGTCGCGTGTGTGGCCATTGCTACCGTGACAGGACCGATTTGAACTTGCTCGTCACTTCATTTTCTGACTACATCCCGATTCCCCATTACAACGACCTGATACATGTCCAAGAGAAAGGTGGGAGATCCACTAACTACCATCTTTACCACTCTCTTATATTTCCAGCAGTGCAACTCTCCAGCAATTTTGAGCGCAGAACTTGAAGCTGTCCGCGGGAAGGTCTCCCTTGAAGAGACAGAGGAGTCATGGGACAAGATTGAGCAGGGCATTGTGCAGCTCACCCAGTGTTGCAATAACGGCGGATGTGATTTCGCCACGGAAATGGTTGCTGGTATACGCTCACTTTCCAGACCCATCAACCATGCTATGAATTCAGAACGCAGTAGGCTGTCAGGTTCTGCTATCGAACTTGTGAATACTCTGTTAGTCGGTTTGGGCTCTTCATCTGAACCCCTCGTCTCGCTGTTTATGCCGACTCTTCTTGGGCTTTGTGGCCGGACCAACAAGGTGTTCACAAGCCGAGCAAAGGCGTGCATCCTCGCTGCGATTGAAAATACTCAATTACCTTCCATTCTGCCGTATCTCGCAGACTCTTTAACTCAAAAATCGCCTTTTCTGCGTTTAGTGGCTGCAGAGGGTGTCCTCGCTTGCCTGAACTGCTTCAATCCTCCTGATATTGAGAAGGATACGCGTGCCCGACTTATCGAAGACGTTATAAAGTTGACTGCCCGGGATGCCAGCGCAGACGTTAGAAGGGCGGGGAAATTGATTTTTGAGGCATATAAAGCCCTATTGCCCGATCGCGTGGAAAGGTTGGTCTCTAGAGCTTCCACTCGTGAAATCCATCCCTGACATGCATATTTCAGTTTCATTGCACCCTTAACCCCTGTCATCAAGAAATACTTGGATGTGCAAGGGACAGTTACTTCGCGGTTGGCTTCACAAGCACTTTCTCGTGGTCCCGCATCGACAGGAAGAATGACCTCTCGGCCAATCGGACCCCTCCAGACTCAGAAGACGAGTTCTCATTTCAGGGCTCCATCCACGCAGTGCGCTACCGCCACTCGTGTTTCCGGTAAACATACAGAGAGACCAACATGTCCTCCTAGCTCTCAGCCGCCGCGAGAGGTGCCTGCAGCAAGGCCTCGTGCTGTGTCAAGTCAAGCAACCTCCAGTGCAATTGCGGGACCCTCGGTGAGGGAAACATCTCGCCAAGGTGCACTCCGTCCTCCGTCGGTGGAAATAGGTCCACCCACTATGCAGAGTACAAATCGGCGGAAAGATATTCCGCGTCCTCCAGCTCCCACTATGCAGGGCCCTCAGCGAGTAGGTACTGTGCTCGTGAAGTCACGAGACGAGAAGCCTCGTGTTGGAGGAGGAGCTCGCAGAGTTCTCATTCCCACAGCTCCTTTACCAGAAACTGATGACACCACGACAACGCGCACGGATTCAAAGACCGGTGCTCCTTCAACCAAGCCGACTTCGATTAACTCAGTCGCACAATCTCTCGTTTCGAAACGAGATTCACAGAACGACCCTGTAATCACAAAGGTTCACTCAACTGCCACAGCTCGCGCTGCGCCGTCAGCGGCCACTGCTACCACCAGACCATCGTCTCGAACGGGACCACGCCCAATGACAAAATTAGAGCACTCGACGACCAAGGGTACAATTTCTCGTTCTGGGCGGTCACGGTCACCAACAATGTGTGTTGAGCAACAGCAGGCTTCCCGCAAGCATGTTGCTGAACCAGGTCGTTCTAGCCTGCAAGCTGCAGGTCAAAAGAAGCCGGCGTGGGGAGGACGGTCATCGGGTAAAACGTCCAAGCCCGTCGTCAAGGGACTTTCGATACGTCCCAAGCCGAGCAGTTTGAAGAGTTCTGATACTAGCAAGCCCGCACCGGAACACATACCATTGCCTCCCAGCCCCACTGTATGTCCTGCCGCAGTACCTCTGCCATCTTCCCCAGTCTGTAGTCCCCGTCAGTTACCCCAGCTTGAACCACCAGCGTCAAGAGAACTATCCGCGCAAGTCACTGGCAATGATACACATGTCGCAGGAGATGTTCGTCTTCCCTCTACCTCCATTGAAGTTACGCCTCCGCGCAATGTAGACTTCCAAGAGTCACCGTCTAAAACACCCATAACAGCTCTCCTTTCATCCATTCAACGTGGATTCTTATTTACACCTTCATCACCACTCTCGCCCCCCCAAGCTTATGTAACTGAAATTATTGCTCACACATACCGCCCAAATAGCCCAACAGCTCACAAAGACATAGCGAGCGTTGGAGACATTCAAGACAGTGCAGCACGACGGGCATTGGAAGTGATGGATGTCAACTAGACCATATACAATCTCATAGTAATTCACTTTGGAAGCATCAACTGTAATATAGCAGAATCGGCTGTCTTCCTTGTATTAGGTCTGCCTGAGAGGCACTGCGAATCCTGATGCGCTAACCTAAATATATGGTCAATCAGTGTGTCAGAGACCAGGAGTGAAAGACATGCCATCCATCAATGACTCAAGAACCTGCGTCCCTTTAGTAGTCGTCTGGCTATAATCTTTCTACCATTTGCGGTCTTTTTCCGAGCAAGAAAACCGTGCTTTCTTTTGCGCTTTCGCTGGGAAGGTTGGTACTCGGTACCACGGGAGGCAAAACGCCTCTGACCGAGCGCGTCGCATAGTGAAGGTAGTGAGAGTGTTTGTGGTACAAGTAGCGCACGATTGATTAGAATAGAGCGCGACACCGGAATAATTGGATTCACCGCAGTGAACGATGGTAAACTGAGCAACGGCCTACGAAGTGCTCCGAGAAGTTGAAGAAACATGTTGAAGACTCAAAGTGCTAAAATTTAGACTCTTGGGCGATCAATGCTCATCCAAGTCATGTGACTATTTAATAGTTCAGGGTTGTGCTCAACAAGTGCTTACAAGTGACTTGGGATCCTTAAGAATGTCGACTACGCCAGGAAAACCCAGAATATCAGGTATTCCGACTCCTGGAAAGTCTAGCGGAATCCCTACTCCAGGCAGATTTCGTTCTTCATCGTCCGCCAATTCTCAACCCGCCTTTGACTCTGATGTGGAATTTATGTCCCGTGCATTCGCAAACGCGATCAAGGCCAATGATCCTGCACAGCATCGCACCAGCACTACTTCAAATACTTCCCCTTCGTCATCTTCTCCAAAGTCAAGTTTGGTGACATTGCAATCAGGCCGTCGCTCTGTAACTGGTCGTCCTCCATCGGTCGCTTCAACCTCTGCATTTGCACAGAGTAGAACAAAGACTCCGGCACCACGGGCTCCAAGCAGACAATCAGATGTTTTTACCCGTAGCGTAAGTCGGGCCGGGAAAACATTCGAAGTCGGAGACAATGTCAGGATAGAGTCTTTGGGGTTCGAGGGTTGCCTGAGGTATATTGGAGAGATCGACGGTAAATCCGGCCTGTGGGCAGGGGTCGAACTCAGTGGAGGTTTTTCAGGCAAAGGAAAGAATGATGGATCTGTTGGGGGGTGAGTTTTCTGTTCCCTGTTGACTGCTAGCAGTGTCCGTGTACAGTAACAGCTGCAGAGTATCTTGCTGAGAGTATTTCTGCAGGAAACAGTACTTTATGTGTCTTGAAAATTGCGGTGTATTCGTTGCTACCACGAAGCTCTCTGCCCCCACAATGCCTTCTAGCTACCGGCCTCCCTCAGTCGCCTCCTCTCGTGGTGGTCGCATAACACCATCCTTTTCTGGTAGAGTCACTCCTTCACATTCATTATCTTTTGGGAGTGGACGCATCACCCCGTCCAACCTCTATAGCCGCTCCAATGCTGGCACAACTCCTGCAGCTCGTAAGACAAAGCCAGCTCCACAGTTGGGCCTGTCACAATCGCCAAGAAGGCCCGGATTAGACACTCAGATTACCTCAGGTTCGAGGGCCTCCAAATATATTGGTCTCACGGCCAAACAATTGAAAGCCAGTGGCGATGGTACCTCGGAGTATACTCTTCGTTCTCCATCTTCGCCATCACGCGGACCCCCAGCTATTGATTTGAATGTACACCCTTCGGATTCTCCATTTACTACGCCCAAGGCTGGTACTCCTCGTGCCCCCAATGTGTATAGCGGCGCACTCACCCCCGGCCTCAAAGGCCGCCCTTCTCTAAACACCCCACGCCCAAGGATACCCAGCGCAATTGCTATGCCACCTCCAGCCTCACCTGCCCGATCAGCATCCTTTACGTCTACTTATTCCTTGAATGATGGCCCCGACCTCGCACATGATGACCCAGCGTCACGCACTCAGCTGCGTTCTTCGATGGATCTGACTGCTTCTTCACAGGCTTTGCAGGATAAGATTAACCAACTCCTCTTAGGGCAGTCCATTTCACCACCCAAGACCAGTGGTACCAGTCCATCTCGGCCGTCCTCAGTTGCCTCCCTTCGATCTGCTTTCCCCGACAACGACTTACAAAAGGACGTTCTACATTCTCGCCTAGAATCTCTCGAGCGCGAGAATGCTTCTCTTCGTGATGCTGTTGATGCGGCTCGTGCAGACGTCGCGCTAGTCAAAGCACTCGAATCTGAGCGCGATACAGCTCTCGCTTCTGTTTCCTCTACAGAGAACCAGCTCCGAACTCTCGAGCGTAAACTTACCGAACGGGAGTCGAAGATTGAATCTCTTGAACGCGCCGCACTAAAAACAACGTCTGAACTAGAGCGCGTCAAGAATGAGAACGAGGCTCGTGTCACAGACTTGCAGGCCAAACTTGATGCGAGCGAGTCACTCGTCAAGAGTCTCAAAGAGGCAATCGCGGTGAAAGAGGGCGTCGAGCATGATAGGGACGCACTACTAAAGGCTAAGAATGATGAAATCGGGCTTTTAGAAGGTCGATTGGAGAAGGTGTCGGGGGAATTAGAGGCGGATAGAAAAGAATTAAATGCACAGATTGATGAACTTCGTCAAGCTGGCCAGGTCAGCTATGTTGCATTTGAACTGACATGGACTTGACCATTATCTTAGGAAACAATTGCGTTGTACGAAGAACGTCTCAGCACGGCAGATTCGCGCCGATATGAGCTTGAGGATCGCGTCGCGTTTCTCGAGGACCAAGTTAAGAAGGCCTCAACTCCTCTCTCTCCAAGCGCTGTCCTCCAGCGCGCCACTTCCGCTGCTGAAATCGACAACGAGAATCTTCGTGAGCAAGTACAACACTTGCAACGCAGACTTGCCACGCTGGAGGACTCTCTCGAAGATGCTCATGCAGTATCTGAACGGGAGGAAGCTGCTGTGCGCGAACGAATCAAACGATTCAAGGACAAGGAGGATGTAATGCGAAACGAACTCAACGAGGGGCGCAAGACTGTTGAACAGGTTCTCAAAGCTGAGGCTCTCGCTAAAAGTCGTGTCGAAGAGGTCGAGGAGGCCTTGCGAGAAAGCACCTTTGCCCTCGAAAACGCCCAGGCCGAAATTGAAAACCTGAGATCCGATGTTGCTGCCAGTGGTTTGCTTCGAACCACTTCGCACCTTAACCTAGTCCATCAGGTGGCTGGGCTGGAAACAGACGGTGTTCCCGAGTCGCAGACACTCAAAGCTGATGAGCGCACGCGCCTCAAAGAGGAGATTCAAGAGCTGCGTGACGAATTGAATCAATTGCGATCATCTGCAGCAGAATTTGCATCGACTTCCTCAACAGCTGATGTAAGAAGCTATCCTTGTCTCATGTAAGGTTATTGACAATTGCGAGTGTAGGACGACACCAATTGGCAAACGAAGTACGAGCAAGTGCAAAAGGAGGTGCTTGTTTTGCACAAGGGTCTCGAGGAGCGTGCTTCTGAGCTCGACACTATGAAGAAGAGACTAAACCGCGACATTCCTGTCAATGGCGTCCAAGAGCCACCAAAGACACCAACCTTGCCTAAGCAGGAATCTGCTGAAATAATGGGTCTCAAGTCGGTTTTGTTCTTAAATTCTTCTTCTAGTGCTCATATTTCCCTACAGGCACATTGTTCAAGACTTGCAACAAGAGACTTCAGCAGTGACTCAGCGAAATAAGTTACTTGAATCTGAGAACAGACTCTTGATGTCAGAGACTGATCAACTTCGCCAGGTACGACTCATGTGAAGCAACGACGAACTATCATTTACCTCTTATTGCAGGAACTGAAGTTACTAGAGGAGAATATCGAACAGAGTTTGTTGCGTGAAGAGGCTGCTCTTGGAACGCACAACACACTGGCATCTGGTGATGAACAGATGGCTAGGTTGGAAGTATGTCGTCGCGCATAGTATTCAGCTTGTCGAACTGACCTGTGCCGCAGAACGAACTGGAACAGTTACGCAAGCGCTTAGCTGAAGCTGAGATGAAGACCGCCCGTGTCACACACGACGTATGTGCCAGTCTCTCCTATTATACCTTTCTAACCAGTGTACAGTTGAACAAAGAAATTGGCGAGCTAGAGGCGCTTGTGGAGTCAAAGGTACGTGTCGTGAATTCATGTGGAGCAGAGTCTGATTCGATTTATAGATTTATCGCGAAGTAAGTTTCCATACTATGTAAGTGCGCTATCATGCTTATCTAACTTCTCACAGGATGAACTCGAGCAAGAACTCGAGCGTCTCAAAGAGAAGTTGTCGCGGAACAACAAGAAGTTGTCAAAGAATGGTCTCGAACCAACAGATTTGCCTCCTCGCAAGCGTTCATCCACCCCAAATAGCTTTGATCGAAGTTCTAGCGAAGACGTCTGTGAGATCTGTGAGAGACCGGGGCACGATATCTTTACTTGCGACCTTTTGCGGGACGACACGACCCTTGCTCGTGACCAAAACGCAATCAAGAAGACGAATGGGGATCCGTCAGACTTGTTTTGTGTTGACTGTGAGGGGCACGGGCATGTAGCTGCTGATTGTCCACACTCATTGGATGTCTTCTGAACCTTTTTTATGCACCACTGTCACTTCTGTACCCCCTCTTACAGGATATACCTACATAACATATTTTCGGTTACAACCCCAGTACATAGCACATACTATTGACATACTAATCTAAAATGACGAGAAAGGCAAGTAACTCCTATGACGCAGTGAAGTGACGTCATACTGCCGTGCATACCAAAAACATGACCGTCTTCACGCTGAACCAACTTCAACCAACTTCAACTCCTATAATATGTCTTATGCCTCCGTTGTTGCTCACGATGCTCCTTCCTCGTCTGAGCAGGTATGTACTCACGAAATTCAGAATGCTACTGAGTCGTGCTCACTATATACCCCTCAGCCTCATCCAGATACTGCGCTCCTCACGACTGAACGCTCCTCTGCAAGTAATGTTATCGACGACACTTCTAAAGTAAATGTCGTTTCCAGCAATTTTAAAGAGAACCCTGCGACATACACATCCGACACATATGTTCCAGAAGACGTCGACGATGATCATGTCGACCCAGGCAGGAAAGCGGTGAAAAGTAAAAGGAATAGGCGCCTTCTGGAGGCTCAGGCAGAAGGAATTTATTTGTGGAAGGTCACAAAACACTATTTGTTTCGCCCAGGTGTTGCTGGTGGTCTCATTGGCCTAGGTACGGTTACTTTTACCCGAATCTCTGTGTTGGTTAACGATGTCATCCCAAAGTGAATGTCGGTCTTCTGTCTAGCGTGGGCTACAGATTCTACACGAAACCTAGTCTTCGTCGGGATCTCACTGCCATCAGCTCGGCGGCGGCAGGAGCACTGCTGTTGATCGGGACTGAAGGCTACGCAGCAAAGAAGTATCGGCAGACCCCTATCGGTCGTCAGGAAGAACGACGTGCGCGTGAGGAGGGCACTCTCATATACAAGCAGCTTCGAGAGCACGTCCTTCGTCCGGGTGTCTTGGGCGGTTTGATCGGTCTAGGTCAGAAAAAAAGCCATCTGTCCATTTCTCGAGATGTTTATTCCCCCCCTTTTTCTGTAGTAAACACAGCAATTCTTGGAGCAGTGGGGTATTACACCTATGCAAACTGGCACAAACCTAAGTGGAACAGGGATGTCGTCACTGCTGTTACATTCGGCCTGCTCACGCTTTGGGGTGGCGAAGGGTGAGCAGGATAGTGTCGCCTTGCATTTGCTGGTGCTAAGATTTACTTGCAGATATCTTGCAGAGCGCTATCGTGCAGAACGGCGAAGACAGTGATGTCAACAGGCTTTTGGAAGAGCACTTGTACACTATGTCAACTTATTTCAATGACAATTTTTTTACCGAGCGCCAAGTGCGTTCACTGGCAGATTACACGAGTGACTTAAGAGATATTTTCTACACATCGCTCTTGCAAGTCACTGGTGCACTGAGTACAGACATATTAAAGAGCAAGGAACGGCGCATGTATTATTACATCTAATCTTACATATATACACAATTGACACCGAACCGGCGGCTATTCGTGCTTATATATATGTTAGATAAGCACGAGATGCCGCTGGATGGTGTCCACCACGTCATGCTGTGTTGAGCTCATGTCCTCTGCTGTTTCGTCTTTGACGCGCTCATGCCCTCAGCGTCTCCTTTTTTTCTTGGTCTTTGTTCAGCGTTCAGTACTATGGCGACTTCTGCTTCTTTTCACGGCGTTGTTGGTCTTCAAAACCCCAGCAGGTATCAGATTGACAGAAAGCCGGGGTGTCCTTGTATCGTATAAAAAACAGAGTTGAGCTTGACGGTAGTACTGGGGTTAACGGTCGGTGACAAGGTAAGGGTCAGGACATGAGAAATTCTGCATGGGGATCACAATCTGCATAGATCTTAGAAATCAGACGACAACATGATGTTCACATTGTCCATGCACTGTATACAGGCCTTACGTGGTACTGGCTGGTTAGTCTTCGTCTTCATCGCTTTCTTCCTCTCCTGTACTGTCTTCAACATCGCCTTCACTGTCTTCCGGCTGCGCAGCCCAATCTGAAATGTCAAGCTTTTCGTGTCGCACTGATTCTGTCAAGATTTTTTGGTGCTGTTGAAGTAGGCAAACGGGGTGGTGGGCTCACCATTATCTTTTACTTCGTACCCAGCCTGGGTAACGCATCTTACCAACTCTGCTTTCGATCCTACAGTAGTACTATTACCCAAAATGCATCCATCCAGCTTCGCCCTGGAGTAGGGTGTGTCATTGTCAGATAATAAGTTGAAAATTACACACCCATCAGAAATCACACAATGATCCAGGAGAACGCATCCCACAATCTTCACCATCTTTCCGATGACACAATGTTTTCCTATGGTAGATTTCTTGATGGTTGACTTCTCTTCGACACGTGTGAAGTCTCCGATGGAGGTGTCAGCTACGAACTGGTGCGTCTCATTTTCAGCGATGATATGATCAAGACAGGAAAAAGACAAACGTGACGATTCGCTTCGAGATACGCTGGTAGATTGTTGACGCGAATAGCGAACCCGTCATCCGCTCGGTGAATTATAATTCCTATTCGAATGCTCGTAGCATATTTTTCCCGCTTAGTTGATTGGTACTGCAATTTACATAACCAAGGAAAGAAGTCTTCTCTGAGAGAGTCAAACCGAGTTTTCTGGGCCAACAAGTCGAGCACAGCGCGTTTACAGACGTAAACATGTGAGTCTAGCAGTCTCGAAGATAGTTTTGCCTGTGGATATCTAAGTGATTGAGTCATCACACACGACTGCGGAGCGATATAAATCACCTTGAGAGTAAGGTCATCCGCAGCTCCAGCTCATCGCTGTTTTTATCAGTTTCGTGAGGACTATCTACATATAACAGGGTGCCAGTGAGGTGATCCCATACAATCGGAGTTGGTTGTGCTGGAGAACCCCACTCGTCTGGTGTGGTTTGCTTGTCTGGGTTGTGTTCATACCAACACGAAGTTACAATGGAACCATCCGACATCGTGTCCGTGCGGAATTTGTTGAGCAGCTTCGATAAAGGTAGGGAAGGTGGTGGTATAAAGTCGCAAGGGATGAGAATGAAGTCTTCCTTGATGCGGTTGGCGAAATGGCGAAGTACGGAGCATGTCCCTGCACTTAGTTCCTGCGATTCATCGAAAGTCTGGAGGTCAATATGAACGGAAGAGAAGGATGCAGATGAAGATTGTGAGTGAATATAATGTGATATTGCAGGGCGGTGGGATGAAGGACAGATCAAAAGGACATCTGAGACTCGATAAGCCATCGTTGATCCGAACAAATTATACGAAGTTATCAAGGCCACCTTTGATGCCAGACTGCTCGACCCATGACAAGGGATAGTCGAGCATAGGTTTATTTGAAATCGGAAGTAATGCCTTTGGACAGGGTTCATCACCATGTTCGCCGGTCAAAGGGAGTAGTCTACAAATTAATAATGATCTAGTCAATTCATAATTCATGAGTGTCAGGACTTACTCGTTCCCAAATCCCGCGAGGATGACTACTACAAATTCACGAGTGACTACTTCAACTGGAGTAACGTCAAAGTTCATCATCGCGCGCAGGGGTACAAACGAAAGTTTCTGACTCGGACTTTATAGATTCATTATGATCAGAGTCATACATAACTCCCACTGTGACATTGTGACAGTCACATACAATTGAATTAATAGGCTCACTGTGTCACCCTTCAACCCAGCCAACCTCATCGATCATCTCCAGGACGCCTCTGTCAGCGTTGTGGTTGTGCTTGCCTCAATGGCTGCTCAGCCAACCGTGCACCAGCTATTCAGACGCCTGGAAACTGTAGGCAAGGGTGCTTATGGTTCCGTCCATAAAGGCGTCCATATACCCACTGGAAATATCGTGGCCCTAAAAATCATTAACTTAGACACTGCCGACGACGACGTGGAAGCCATTCAACGCGAAGTGGCTCTATTAACCCAGCTTCGCGATGCCCCTAACGTCACCAAGTATTACGGTTGTTACCTTGATGGTCCGCGTGTTTGGATCGCTATGGAATTTGCCCAGGGCGGGAGTGTCCGCACTCTTATGCAGACTTCCAAAGACCGTGTTCTTGAGGAGCGGTTCATTGTACTCATCACCCGTGAGGTTGTCATTGGGCTCAATTACCTACATAAATCCGCCATCATCCATAGAGACATCAAAGCTGCCAACATCCTTATCACTGCCACCGGTAAAGTCATGATTTGCGACTTCGGTGTCTCCGCACTCTCTGCCACAACTACGAGCAAACGAAACACTCTGATGGGCACCCCAAATTGGATGGCTCCCGAAGTAGCACAGCCAGTTCCAGCGTACGATAGCAAGGCCGATATTTGGAGTCTGGGCATCATGATTTATGAGATGGTGAAGGGAGCACCCCCTCACTCAGATCTGAGGGATGCCATCAAGGTCATGCAATTAATAACCAAAGTACAACCTCCTCAATTGGCCGAAGCGGATGGTAGTAAAGAAATGCGAGAGTTCGTATCGCACTGTCTCAAAGTCTCTCCGAATGAGGTGAGTTTTTCGCTTTTGATGTCGCCCTGATTGATGGCGTAATTAATTTGAGGAACAAGCGATTTTCTGCTGATGAATTGATAAGGACGAAGTGGATGAAATCGGTGTCAAAGGCAAACGTGTCTACTCTACGGGAGCTGATACTGCGGTACGATGCTTGGATGCAAAACGGGGGTACTCGCAATAGCTTAGTAGAACCACTCGACTGGGAGAATGAGGAGAAAAGAGAGTGAGTACCATTTGTCCAGCGCTCCTTAGTGACTAAAGTTATTCCTTAGCTTGCAAGGCGTGGTAGATGTAGAGACAGACCTCTGGGAATTCGACACCATAAGACGGCGAACGTTTCAAGCTGCATTGAAGGAAGATTTATTGCCGGATACCTTTCCAGTTGACTCGTCACTATCAGTTCCTACTATCAAACCTTCAGCACGGTTGCCTACATCATTGCGTGGCCTTTTTGACGACGACTCTGTACATCTTGGATGTGAAACCTTGCAGGCTCCAATGCCACCTCCACCTCTACGTGATACTCCGAGCCCAACACCTCTAGCACCTTCCTCTTCATCACCATCACGTGATCGTACGCCGTTCAAACGTACATTAGCAATTGCAGACAGCACAGATGATGTTCAGATGGTCAAATACAACGACTTCGCGTTTCCTCCCAGGACAGGTTCTAGAGCAAAATCTAAACTTTCCACCAATATCCCAACTTCTATGGATGTGGAAATGAAAGAGGAAAGTACACCTCCGGAGGAGAAGGCAGAAGGTATATACGTTGTAATCGACATCAGCTGTCGTTGGCTTACTCGTTTCACAAGCTTCCGTTGCTGTCATGGAGACTACTCCGACCTCTCCCCTCCTGCCACCCGTTAGGCCTTTTGTGGTCCGGGAGAGGAGCGGTAGTTCGTCAAGCAAAGGCAGTGACGGCAGCAGCTCTGCAGCAAGTTTAATTCTGCCAGGACTCAAAGATGCGGTGAAGGTAGCGACGGCGGTATATTATCGAATTGTTCGCTCATGCCATTCTAGGTGCCTACCATTACGTCGGAGCATCAGTTGGGTCTAACAGATTTGCTCCCGCCTTCGCCTATGGCCCTTGTCCACAATAAAAGCTCTTATGTCCATTCTCCTAGCACATTTGGATCACCCGCGACGACAAGCGAAAAGAGCTCTGTTGGTCTTGGCTCCCTTCCCGCAGCGAACACTTCCAGCACTTCCCTTACACCTGCACGGAGCCATTCTCCCTCCGGACCTTTTAACCTATTTCCCTCTACTTCATTATCTCACTCTGGTCCATCAGCACAATTGTCGACCGTCGGGCCCCAAGTATTGCCACTGGACCTCTGTAATATCATGAGCCATGACGCCACGAATGTGCAGCTGGTACGGTCCGTGAATGATTTAACAAAATGGCTGTCTGTAATCGAAGTTGGTTTTACAACGATGCTCGAACAAGCTGCAGGGGACTCTATAGCGGAAGAGCAGGAAGAAGGTGCTACTGAAAGAGATTGTTTTACAGAAGACACGGACGCATGGAAATGGGATTCTGTAACTGATATCGTTCTGGAGTCCAGCTAGTTGTCAGACTTTGATAATCTTGATATCCTAATGACATTCTACTTTCCTGAAATTATAGCCGGTAATAGGTAGGTATACGTATACGGACTGTATAGATTCCTTTTTGCCGTCCTTGGTAGCTACGAAATATAATTATGCTTGGTAAGGTATTCAATGATGACCTCGACTGCTCTAGTTACATCGCATTCGTCTGTTCTGATGTGTATATCAGGTTTCTCGGGAGCTTCGTATGGCGCAGATATGCCAGTGAAATCTACATATACGTCTTAAGTACCTTCGTCTTATAGTGATAGGTAACTTACCTTTGATTGTTCCTGCACGAGCTGCTTTATAGAGCCCTTTCGGATCACGCTGTTCAACCACACTGAGAGGGGCATCAACAAACACTTCGATGAACCCGAGGCCTCCATTCTCATGAAGTTCGCGGGCTACTTGTCGATCTGCTCTGTAGGGCGATATGAAAGCTGTGATCGCGATGCAAGCAGAGTCCGCGAATAATTTGGAGACCTTTAAAGAAAGGTAAGGAAGTAACTGCTCCACAGTTCTAGACTTCTATGTAGTACCTCGCCAATGCGCCTGATATTTTCTACTCGGGATTTCTCGTCGAAACCAAGGTCCTTATTGAGCCCTAAGCGAACATTGTCTCCATCGAGCCGGTAGGTGAATTTGTGTAAGTGAAGTAGGTGTTGCTCTAGAGCACATGCTATCGTCGACTGTGAGGGAATCAGCGCACCAGTGGTAAGATGAGAGAGCATCCGACCTTTCCGCTGGCACTCAGTCCAGTCAGCCAGATAGTAACGCCCGTCTGTTTGAGCAAGCCAACGCGTTCTTGGGCGTCAACAGATCCTATAAACCTTGGTATTTATTTCTGTATAAAAGCCATTACAGAAGAAACATACCTGGATGGAAAGTAATGTTTGTTGACATCTTTGAAGTAGAATAGTGGATGATAGCTTCAGTGACTTACTGTGTTATATCCAGCTCTCGGTGACCCGACTCCGGCCCGATTCCCCATGTAAACCTGACCATGTCGTAATCTAGCGTCAGTATGACGGTATCACTTCATAGTAAGATTGGGGGTGAATATAGTCGCTGACTGTATTAGGTCCA
>Ga0310811_10002518_pt1 | contig 22958 bp, 23 predicted proteins | sample YCmetagenome_FD_207642 | JGI IMG/M metagenome (GOLD analysis project Ga0310811, IMG submission 207642) | Soil microbial communities from experimental microcosm in Duke University, North Carolina, United States - YC | ecosystem: Engineered > Artificial ecosystem > Soil microcosm > Unclassified ...
AATTTCGCGGACCGTTGCTCGCTTCAAGGCGCATTCGTTACGGCAGGCACCGACGAGTCGCTCATTACCCAATCGATGTTCTGGCCCGTGTTGCTCGACGAGCAGAAGCTGGAAATGGACTGCTTACGTTCGTTCTCGCCTGAACGGATAACGCGGGTTACCCATGTGCGCTTCAATATTCTGCCGGACGGAGGGGTGTCGCGAGTTCGTCTGATCGGGCGCGCACTGGTCTGATCCACAACGCCTGCCCGATTTGATCGTAAGAGGCGTTCCAGCTTCGAAGACAACACTTGTCATTGGAATTGTTTAAACAGGGCTAGTCGTCGCGGAGGATCCCGTTGCCACGCAACGTGCTGTTGCGTGGTTGACCCACCCGACGTTGCTCTAGATGTAAGATTGCGACGAGGCGTAACCCTCGCTAGTTCCGCACGAACGTCTCTTATCGAGGAAGCTGTATGTCTCCTCAGGGTCGACTACGGTCGATCACGTCAGTTCAAAGCGGACACTCGCAGCCGGTCGAAACACTCATGGATTAAACGACCGCTTTGGCCGACGAACCGCCGTCGACTGTCAGGCCCGTGCATTGACGAAACCCGGTACGCGTTAGTGCCAACCGTCAACCCTAAAGCAACTAGCCGCGCGCTCATTCGCGATCCCTGGCTTAGCGACAAGCCATCGCGTCCCGCCGATGTCTTATCCAATTGGCCAAACGCAAACACTTAGCCCGCCTGGTTGATCGCTGCTCCGTTGCCATGACTTATAATCATCAAGCCATCGGGAAACACCCGGCGGTCAGGTGTGGAAGCCTGTCCTCTGTACCCGCACCCCCGCTCAGGCGGGGCGTGCGTCTACCTCTGCACGTCTGTTGTTTTCTAATGGGCGGGCTGTGGTGGGGGAGCCGCAAGGCTCGCCGGTATGGTACAGAGCCGGTCTTCCAAACCCGCCACGTGCCCGCTCACCCCTTCCCCAAGCAAGCGAGTGTCGGGCGATCCAGGAAGTACCAGGGAGGTCGCACCATGAGCAGCAAACCTACAAAACAATCTCAACCCGCTTCACGCCCGCCTGTCGACGCGCTTCAGTACGAAAAGCTTGCGCTCTCTACCTTTGACCTGTGCAACCGGCAGTTGAGCCAACTCAACACGTTGATCACACTCGGCTCCTCAATATGTAGGAATCCTGCCATCACGAGTGACGAAAGACGACGTCAGCAGACCATGCTTGAATTGCTCGTCGACACAGCAGAGCAATATCAGCGGGAGTTGGAATGTGACCGTGAGCTGTATCAAGTGATCGCACTCGACGCGAAGGGCATCCCTCAAAGCCGCATCACTGCGAACCGTGCAATGCGCCTACTTGCCGAGGCATCACAAATAGCGGCGAAGGAAACACCAGCAGCCACGAAGCCGAGCCCGAGCAAGCCGACGTCAGCCAAATCCACGACGAACGCATAAACGGACGCGGCGTCCCAACAAACAGTTCCCGCGCAGCGGAAACCACCGTCCGCCGACGCGAAGATCAAACGGCGTAGATCTTCTCGCACAATGCAACACTGGCGCCGAGCTTCCGGGACAGATCAGCGGCCGCATCCAGTTGCGGCCGATCCAACTCGCCCGACGTGTGCGCCGCGCTGAGCCGCGACGCGGGACCGGAAAGCGTCAGCGCCGCCATGAACTTGTCCCCGGCGCCGAAGATCGGTAGAGCGAACGCTGCTGTGTGCACGTCGCGCGCACCCGCGGTGAACATGGGCAGTGCCGGCGGCTTGTCGTAGATCGGTTCACCGAGTCCCCAGAAACGGATCACCTGGCTAATGGCCGTGTCGTCGAGCGGCAGCGCCGTTCCGGCGAGCCGCGTTTCACGCAGACCTTCGGACGGCTCGACCCGAAACAGGCACAGCCGCTGCCCGTTGTCGTGAACGTAGTACGATGCGCTTTCTTTCGTCACCGCGGCGAGTGCATGCAGCGCCGGTTCCACCACCGTGGAAAGATGGAAGGACTGCTCGTACAGCTTGCCCAGGTACAGCACGCGATGACCGAGCGAATAGTTGCCGGATTGAGCGCGCACGACATAGCCCATCCGCTCCAGCGAGTTCATCAGTCGATAGACCGTCGTCTTGTGCATGCCGGATGCTTGCGCAAGCATCGCCAGTGACTGTGATTCCGCCCCCGGCTTGAAACAGTCCAGCAGCGAAAGCGCCTTCTCGACCGCGACAACTCCTTCGTTTCCCATTCCTACCTCCCGCAATTCGTTTTCCCGAAATTGTACACAGTAAAACACTGGTTTATACCGTAAAAGGGTAAACGCTAGTGGCTTGGCGCGCCCCTGCTGGCTATAGTGATTTCATTCTGTACACCATCGTTGTACACAGTACAACTTCCCCGAGCTGAGGTGAAATCCATGAGCACCAATCCTGCACGTTCTTCCGCTATCAATCGCAATATCGAACGCGTGTCGCCAGAACTGGTCGAGGCGGCCGCGCGCTTTCAGGCCGCTATCCTCGCTGACGTCGCTGGCCGTCGCGGCACGCTGCATGGCCGGGTCAAGCCGTTGTCGCCGACGATGAAAGTCGCAGGCCCGGCCGTCACGGTCGAAGTGCGTCCCGGCGACAACCTCGCCATTCACGCCGCGCTGTCCATCGCGAAGCCGGGCGACGTGATCGTCGTCGACGGCAAGGGCGATCTCTCGTGCGCGCTGATCGGCGAAATCATGGCAGCGCAGGCAAAGGCGAGCGGTATCGCGGGCATCGTCATCGACGGCGCCGTGCGCGATGCGCACGAACTGGCCAACGGCGGCTACCCGATCTTCGCGGCCGGCCTGAATCCCTGCGGCCCGACCAAAAGCGTCGCGGGCCTCGTGAACACGCTAATTTCGGCCGGCAACACGGCCATCAACCCGGGCGATCTCATTGTTGGCGACGCGGACGGCGTAGTCGTGATTCCGCGTAACGACGTCGCACGCATCATCGATCTCGCGCAGAAAAAGCTCGACATGGAAACGGCGCGCATCGCGGCGATTCACAGGGGCGACGTGCGTCCGGGCTGGGTCGAGAAAGAACTGCGTGCAACGGGCATGCTGGCCGAAGGCGAGGCGCTGTGATGGAGACGGCCTCGCATAAACCCGTCGTCCTCGTGACGGCTGCCGATCTCGCGCCGCAAGCGCTCGATATGCTGACCCAATTCGACGTCGTGTTCGCGGGCAAGCAGCCGACGGAAGACGACATCGTGGCGCTCTGTGAGCAGCACAAGCCGGTGGCGATCATCGTCCGATACGGCAAGGTGAGCGCCCGCATCATGGATGCTGCCGAAAACCTCCAGGTGATTTCCAAGCACGGCAGCGGCATCGACGTGATCGATCAGGCAGCGGCGGCCGCGCGCGGTATCGCGGTGCGCGCCGCCGTTGGCGCCAACGCGGCCGCCGTCGCGGAGCACGCATGGGCACTGATTCTCGCGTGCGCGAAGTCGGTGCCGCAGTTGGATGCACGCATGCGCGAAGGCCACTGGGACAAATCCACGCACAAATCCGTCGAACTGGACGGGCGAACCCTCGGCCTGGTCGGACTGGGCGCGATCGGCCGGCGCGTCGCAGCGATCGGCGCGGCGTTCGGCATGAACGTGCTCGCGTTCGATCCGTACGCGAAGGAAGCGCCCGCCGGCGTGACACTGGTGTCACTCGACGAGTTGTACGCCGCTTCCGACATCGTCTCGCTGCACTGCCCGCTGACAGCGGAAAACCGCCGGATGCTCAACCGCGACACGCTGGCGCGATTCAGGCGCGGCGCAATTCTCGTCAACACCGCACGCGGCGGTCTGATCGACGAAGCGGCGCTCGCCGAGGCGCTCGCCAGCGGCCAGTTGCGCTTTGCCGGTCTCGACAGCTTCGACGTCGAACCGATAACGCACCCGCATCCGTTCCAGCAGATCCCGAACGCGATCCTGTCGCCGCATATCGGCGGCGTGAGCGATGCCGCGTACGTGAACATGGGTAAGGGCGCCGCCGCCAATGTTCTCGCCGTCGTCGAGGAACATGCCCGCAACGCAGCCTGACGTCCGCACGAGAAGCTCCATCATGTTCTATCTCCTCTCGCCCGAAGTACGCACCGCGGAAGTCTTCACGCGTATGCCGGACAAATTCCGCAAAGCCGACGTCCAGACCGATTGGGCGCGCGCCAATCGCGGCGGCCTCGCCACGGACTCGTTTCTCGAAGGCCCCGTGTGGGACCTGGCGGGCTATCTGTTCGTCACGGACATCCCGCATGGCCGCGTTTTCCGGATTTCGGCGTCGGGCGAGTGGGAACTCGTCGTGCAGTACGACGGCGAGCCGAACGGAATGAAGCGCTTCGACGATGCGCATCTGCTCATCACCGACTATCGCAACGGTCTGATGCTGCTCGACATCGCGCGCGGCGAAGTGCGCCCGTTTCTCGAGCGGCGCAATTCCGAGCGCTTCCGGGGCGTGAACGATCTCACATTCGATTCGAACGGCAACCTGTACTTCACCGATCAGGGGCAAACGGGACTGCACGATCCGACGGGTCGTGTGTACCGGCTGTCGGCGGACGGCAAGCTCGACTTGCTGCTCGGCAACTGCCCGAGTCCCAACGGACTCGTGCTGTCGCCCGACGAGAAGATTCTCTTTGTCGGTATGACGCGCGGCAACTGCGTGTGGCGCGTGCCGCTTCAGGCGGATGGTTCCGTCAGCAAGGTCGGGCAGTTCTTCACGTCGTATGGCCCGAGCGGTCCGGACGGACTGACCATCGACACGCAAGGACGACTCTTCGTCGCGAATCCGGGGCTTGGCCGCGCGTGGGTGCTGAACCATCGCGCTGAACCCGTCGAAATTCTGACGAGCCCGGAAGGCGCTTCGCTCACGAATCTCTGTTTCGGCGGCGCGGACATGAAGACGCTGTTCATGACCGAGTCCGTTTCGGGAACGGTTCTCAAAGCTGAAATGACGATTGCGGGGCCGCTTCCGAAGCAGGCCGGGCGAACCGTCTGATGGCGCAGCGGGCGCGAACGCCCGCGATACATCAATACATTTGCGCCGACAGAAGCGCGATGGAGGAGCAAGCATGACCATGTCGCACACCCTGCGCGCCGACGGTGCCACGCGCCAGACAGAAACGCCGCCCATCGCCGGCATCGCCAGCGAGGACTACGCGGCCAGTGAGCGCACGCTCGCCAAGGCGTTCCGGCGAATCCTGCCGTTCATCTTCATCTGCTATGTCATCAGCTATCTCGACCGGACCAATGTCGGGTTCGCCGCGCTGACGATGAACAAGGACCTCGGTCTGACGTCCGAACAGTTCGGCTTCGGGGCAGGACTGTTCTTCGTCGGCTATTTCCTGTTCGAGATTCCGAGCAACCTGATCATGCATAAGGTCGGCGCGCGGGTGTGGATCGCACGCATCATGATCACGTGGGGTCTCTTTTCGATGGCGACTGCGTTCGTCGTCGGCCCAAAGAGCTTTGCCGCCGCCCGCTTTCTGCTTGGGATCGCCGAAGCGGGCTTCACGCCCGGAATCTACCTGTATTTCACGCACTGGTTCCCGGGCAAGTGGCGCGCGAAAGTGACGGCTGCGTTCCTGGTCGGCATCCCCGTCGCGAATATGATCGGCTCTCCCGTTTCGGGCGCGTTGCTCGAACTCGGCGGCCTGCATGGCCTGCGCAGTTGGCAGTGGTTGCTGCTGATCGAAGGCGGACCGGCCGTGTTGCTCGGCATCGCCTGTCTGTTCGTGCTGGCCGACCGCCCCGAAAAAGCAAAATGGCTCACCGATGAAGAGAAGTCGTCTCTGGCGAAGCGTCTTGCGCTTGAACAGGGCGACATCGGCGCACGTCACGGCAGCACGCTGCGCGACGCGATGACCAACTGGCGCGTGTTCGTGCTCGCATTCGTCAACTTCTGCGGCATCGTCGGGTCGCTGGGTGTGGGCCTGTGGATGCCGCAAATCATCAAGCAATTCGGCGTCACGCACACGGTAGTGGGCTGGCTCACGGCGATTCCCTATGCAATCGGCGCAGTCGCGATGCTCTGGTGGGCGCGCGTCGCGAATCGCTCGCAAAACCGTATTCCCTATGTGGCCGGTGCGCTGGTCGTGGCGGCCGCCGCGCTGTGCGCAAGCACCTTCATCGACGCGCCCGTGCTGAAGCTGATCGCACTTTGTTTTACGGTGAGCGGCATCCTCGCTTTCCAGGCGACCTACTGGGCCATTCCGTCCGGCTTTCTCACGGGACGGGCCGCGGCCGGGGGCCTCGCGCTCATCGTCTCGGTTGGCAACCTCGGCGGCTTCGTCGGTCCGTCGATGATCGGCGCGCTCAAGCAACTCTCAGTCGGGTTCACCGTGCCGCTGCTCGCCGTGTCGGGTGTGCTGCTGCTCGGCGCGCTCACCATCGCCTGGCTCGGTGATCCCGGCGCCGACGCAGGCGAAGCGCCGTCGGACCACAAGGTCTGATCCACGCATTCAAAACCAATCCATAAAACTCTGTTTGGAGACTCCATGCTGTTCAAAAAAGCCAGCCACAACGCCAACACGAACGTCCGTTTCATGCTCGGCGCAGTCGCCGCCGCAGGCGTCAGTCTGACCTGCGGCCCTGCACATGCGCAAAGCAGCGTCACGCTGTACGGGATTGCCGACGTTGGGATCGAGCACATCAACAATACGAGCGCTGGCGGCGCACAAACGCGCGAAGTGTCGGGCAATCTGTCCGGCTCCCGCTGGGGACTGAAGGGCGTCGAAGATCTCGGCGGCGGCATGAAGGCCATTTTCCAGCTGGAAAGCGGTTTCAACATCAATGACGGCACGACCGCTCAATCAACTAAAGGTCTCGGCGCTAACGCTGCAACGACCACCCGGTTGTTTGGCCGGCAGGCTTGGGTCGGTCTTTCGTACAAAGGTCAGCAACTGACGTTCGGCCGGCAGAACTCGCTGCTCTACGAACAGGCCGTTGCGTTCGATCCGATGGGCGCATCGTCGCGCTACTCCGCGCTGTCGCTCGACTACGCGATGGCCGGACGCATCGACAACTCGGCGAAGTACACGGGCGTGTTCGGCCCGCTGACCGCGCAGGCGATGTATAGCACGCGCTACGACACGGGCTATGGCGCCGAAGTGCCGGGCGCGGAAATCACGGGGCGCTTTTTCAGTGGGGCCGTGACCTATGCGCAAGGCCCGTTCGCAGCGAGCGTGTCGTACGAGCAGCGCAACAGCAACACGGTCGCGACCAACACGGGCACCGAGCGTCGCGCAACGGCAGCCGCTTCGTATGTGATCGGACCGGTGAAGGGCTTCGCGGGCTATCGCTATCTGCGTGCGTCAAATGCATTCCTGCCCGTGAACCCGATTGTCGTTGCAAACGGCTCGGAAGCCAGCGCTGCGAATCTCTACTGGGCGGGTACGCAGTACAACGTGACGCCCGCTTTCGTTGTGACGGCCACCGGCTACTACCAGGACGTGCATTCGACGGGTGCCGACCCATGGCTCGCGGTGCTCTGCGCGGACTATTTCCTGTCGAAGCGCACTGATCTTTACGCAACCGCGGGCTTCGCTCACAACAAGGACAAATCCACGCTGGGCGTCAATGGCTACGGTACGGTCGCGCCCGGATATAACCAGACGGGCATCACGATTGGCATGCGCCAGAAGTTCTGACGGGAGGGCGTTGTGCAGATAGTCCATGCGCCCCATCTGCCGGTTCGAGAAAAGTGGCTTGCCCTGCGAAAGGAGCCTGTTCTCGAGCCTGAGCTGCCGATTGTCGATGCGCATCATCATCTGTGGGACCGCCAGACCGGGCGGTACCTCGCGGACGAATTCCGCAACGACGTGGCGAGCGGGCACCGGGTCGTGTCGACGGTCTACGTGCAATGCCGCTCGATGCTGCGCGAGGACGGTCCCGAGGCGATGAAGCCCGTTGGCGAAGTGGAGTTCGCCAACGGCATCGCCGCGATGTTCGCGAGCGGCGCGTACGGACGGACGCGCTGCTGCGAAGCGATCGTCGGCGGTGCGGATCTGATGCTTGGTGCGGAACTCGATGCGGTGCTCGAAGCGATGTTGCAGGTATCCGGCGGACGCCTTCGTGGCATCCGTAATCCGCTCGCGTGGCATGCGAGCTCGGAAGTGAGTTCGAGCCCCGTGACGCCGCCGCGCGATCTGCTGACGAATCCGGTTTTCCGGCAAGGTGTCGGGGCGCTCGGCCGCTTCGGGCTTGCGCTTGACGCATGGGTCTATCACACGCAACTCGACGATCTGTATGAACTCGCGCGTGCTGCGGATCACGTGACGGTCGTCATCGATCATTTTGGCGGACCGCTGGGCGTGGGTCCGCACGCCGGTCAACGCGCGGCGGTTCACGCCGAATGGCAGCAAAAACTCGCGCGCCTTGCGAGTTTGCCCAACACGCGCATCAAGCTCGGCGGCGCGGGCATGAACGTATTCGGCTTCGACTTCGCCGCGCGCGAAGTGCCGCCTTCGTCCGAGGAACTGGCCTCTGCATGGCGGCCGTATTTCGACACCTGCGTCGAACTGTTCGGCGTGAATCGCTGCATGTTCGAAAGCAACTTTCCGGTCGACAAAGGGATGTTCAGTTACGGCGTGCTGTGGAACGCCTTCAAACGACTCGCGTCCGCGATGTCCGCCAATGAAAAAGCCGCCCTGTTCAGCCGGACTGCGGCGGCAACCTATCGCCTCGCGATTGCCGGAGACAACACATGAAGACGAGTCCAACGATTGCAGCAACCGAATTCGAGGACGCTGCGGATGCCAAGGGAGTCAGGAATATCACGGGTACCGAGTGGCGTTCGCTAACACTTGCGGGACTCGGCTGGACGTTCGAAAGCTACGACTCGTTCCTGCTTTCGCTTCTGCTGCCGACGCTCGCCCTTCAGTTCGGCTTGAGCAAGGCGCAACTCGGTCTGTTCACGAGCATCACGGCGGCCGGGCAAATCGTCGGCGGGATTCTGTTCGGTTATGTGTCGGACCGGCTGGGGCGCGTGCGTACCGCGTTGCTCTGCGTCGGCATTTATTCGCTGTTCTCGGGTCTGCTTGCATTTGCGCCGAACGAGCACTGGTTCGCGGCGTTGCGCTTCTTCGGCGCGTTGGGCATGGGCGGCACGTGGACAGCGGGCGCCGCGCTGATCGCCGAGACATGGCATGCGAGCCGGCGCGGCAAGGGCGGCGCGCTGATGCAGATGGGCTTGCCCATCGGCGCAATCCTCGCGATCACCGTCTCTGGTGTGGTCAGCGGCGCGAACAATGGGCTCGGTGGAAATGGCTGGCGCCTGCTTTTTCTGATCGGTGCCCTGCCGTTCTTTATCCTCTTCTGGGTCGCGCGAAAAACGCCTGAATCGCCGATCTGGCTGGAGCGCAAGCACGCGAAGGCGTCGATACAGCGCACTGCGGCGGCTAGCGGCGACAAGCTCAACGTACGCGGACTGCTGACGGCATTCGGTTTCATCTTCTTTCTGCAGTACCTGTACTGGGGCGTCTTTACGTGGACACCGACGTTCCTCGTCACGGTGAAGCATCTCGACTTCGTGCATAGCCTGAAGTTCGTGCTTGCGCTGCAGTTCGGCGCGATCACCGGTTTCCTGCTGTTCTCGGTTTTCGTCGACCGGCTTGGTCGACGGCCCATGTTTCTGGCCTACCTGCTCGTTGGCGCTGCCGCCGTGGGCGTGTACATCGTGTCATCGAATGCGCTGCTGCTAATGGTCGCGATTTTCCTGACCGGCTTCAGCGTCAACGGTATTTTTGCGGGAGCCGGTCCGTTCCTCGCGGAGATCATCGGCAATACTGCGTCGCGCGGATTTCTGATGGGCCTCGCGTATAACGGCGGCCGGTTGGGCGGCTTCATCGCGCCGTTGATCATCGGCGCGCTCGCATCGACGTCTGGCGGATTCGCGCTCGGACTCGCGACGACCATCGTCGCGTTTGTCGCCGCCGCCGTCGTCGTGTTCTTCGCACCCGAAACGCGCGGCAAGGCGTTGTCATGAGCATGGTCGCGCAAGCCGGTTTCGTCAGCAGACTGTTTCCGGCGCTTGCCGAGGCGTCGCTGCGACGCTATCTGAGCGGACAGGTCGCGTCCGTGCTCGGTAGCTGGACGCAGAACGTCACGTTGAATCTGCTCGTGTATCACCTGTCGGGGTCGGCGGCCATTCTCGCGCTGCTCAATTTTTTGCTGTACGGACCGCAACTGATCGTCGCACCGATCGCCGGCTCGCGGATCAGTTCGGCCAATGCGAAGCGCGCGACGCTGTGCGTACTCACGGCGTCGCTGGTGCTGACGGCCAGTCTCTTCACGCTGTCGCTGGTCGGCGTGCTCGGCGTGAAGCTGATACTCGCGCATGCGCTCGCCATCGGCGTATCGAGCGCCGTTGAGACGCCCGCGCGCCAGGTTCTGCTGCTGACGAGTCTCGAAGATCCGACGCATACGTCAAACGCCGTGGCGATGAACACGATGGTCTACAACGTCGGCCGGATGGTCGGTCCTACGATTGCCGGTTTCGTCTATCCGACGCTCGGACCGAGAACATCGTTTGTGATTTATGCGGTGGCGCTCTGCTTCATGGCGACCTGCGTGCGCTCCATCAGAACGGCCTCGGCGGCTCGGCCCGCGCGCGCGGACAGCAGCCTGCGCGACGCAGTCGGCTACGTGATGTCCGATGCGTTTTCCGCGCGCTATCTGCCCATTCTTGCGTGCATCGGTTTGTTCGCCGGCAGTTACCAGACACTCGTGCCGCTGCTCGCGGACCAGGGGTTTCACGACGCGGCGCGCTTTACGGGCGTGTTCTTCGCGTGCGCGGGCGCGGGTTCGCTGAGCGCCGCAATACTGCTTTCTTCAGCGATCGGCACGTGGGCGTCGCGAAGATTCATCGCGTGGGCGCCGTGGACGGCCGTCGGCGCGCTCGCGTCGCTCGCCGCGACATCCGAGGCGGCAGCCACGGTGCCGGCGTTTTACGCACTCGGTTTCAGCCTCACGTTCGCAGCCACGTCGACGAACGCGACCATCCAGCGGCAATGCCCGGAACATGTGCGCGGCGGGCTCGTCGGCATGTACGGGATGGCCTACAACGGCACGATGCCATTCGGCTACCTGCTCGTCGGGACCGCGTCCGAAGCGCTGGGCGTACGACACACATTTGCAGCCATGGCGGTGGTGCTCGCCGGCGGGGTCATCGCCGTCATTGCATGGCAACGATTCACGAATCAGCGCGCAGGCGCACAATAAACGGAGACGACGATGCAAACTGGATTTATGGACAAGTCCCCGATCGAGCGCCGGACGATACGAAAGGTCGTCTGGCGCCTCGTTCCCTTTTTGATGGTGTGCTATCTGCTTGCCTTTATCGACCGGGGCAACGTGGGCATGGCGTCGCTGCAGATGAATCATGATCTTGGCATGTCGGCGAAGGTGTTCGGCTTCGGCAGCAGCCTGTTCTTCATTTCCTACTTCCTTTGCGAAGTGCCGAGCAATCTTGCGTTGGAAAAGTACGGCGCGCGTATCTGGATCGCGCGGATCATGATTACGTGGGGCATCGTGTCGGCGGCGACCGCGTTCGTGCATAACGCGACGTCGTTCTATGTCCTGCGCTTTCTGCTCGGCGCCGCCGAAGCGGGCTTTTTCCCTGGCGTGCTGCTGTATCTGTCGTACTGGATTCCGGCCTCGTATCGCGCTCGTATTGTCGCGACGTTCATGGTCGCCATTCCCGCCGCGAGCTTCATCGGCTCACCGATTTCGGCGCTGCTGCTGCAGATGGACGGCTTCTGGGGCCTGCGCGGCTGGCACTGGCTGTTTATTCTCGAAGGCGTCCCGACCGTGCTGCTCGGTGTCGCGTGTCTGTTGATGCTGACCAACAAGCCGGAGAACGCGAAATGGCTCGACGATGACGAGCGGATGTGGCTCGTCAATGCGCTCGTCAGCGAGCAGAAGGCTCCGAAGAAAGTGCCGTCGCTGCCGCTCGCACAACTGTTCCGCAATCGCTACGTGTTGTGTCTCGCACTCGTCGATACGTGTGCGTCGGCGGCAGGCAGCACGCTGTCCGTGTGGCAGCCGCAACTGCTCAAGTCGTTTGGGTTGTCTGTCATGCAGACAGGCTTGCTGAACTCCGTGCCGTACGCGGTCGCTTCCATCCTGATGGTGTACTGGGGCCGCCGCTCGGACCGGGTCGGCGAGCGGCGCTGGCACACTGTGGTACCGATGCTGCTGATCGGTGTGGGTCTGTTCGCGACGTCGCTGAGCGGCTCGCTTGTACCGACGGTCTGCATGCTGTGCGCGGTGCTCGTGGGCGCCTATTCGTTCAAGGGGCCATTCTGGGCGCTCGCGACAGACATGCTGTCCAACAGTACCGTGGCGGCAGGCCTCGCGACGGTCAACGCGATTGCAAATCTGCTCGGCGGCGGACTGATGGTGAACGTATACGGATGGGTGAAGGAGGCAACGGGAAGCTATGCGCTGGCGTTGATGCCACTCGCCATCCTCACGCTCGTCAGCGTCGCGACCTTGTTGCTGTTGACTCGCAACGGTTCGGCAAACCGTCTGGTTAGCAAGACGGGGACCATCTGATCATGGCTGTTTCCACGAGACGCGAGTTCCTCCAGTTCGCGGGCGTTGCACTCATGTCCGCGGCGATGCCTGAATTGGCAAACGCGGAAGAGACGTGGTCGGGCGGCACGGATCGGCCAACGTTCAGGTTGCCCGAAGGCGCCATCGACTGTCACATGCATATCTACGACGATCGCTTCCCGGTTGCACCGGGCACGACCCTGCGTCCGCCGAATGCGACAGTCGCGCAGTACCGGCTTTTGCAGACGCGCCTCGGGGTGAAGCGCAACGTGGTCGTCACCCCGTCGACGTATGGAACGGATAACCGCTGTACGCTCGAAGCCGTTAGGCAGTTCGGCGGCAACGCGCGCGGCGTTGCCGTTATCGACAGTTCCGTGACCGATGCGGAACTGCAGAATCTGGATCGAGGCGGCATTTGCGCGATCCGCTTCAACCTGAGCTATCCGGGCGCCACGACGCTCGACATGCTTGCGCCACTTGCCGCGCGCATAGCCGATCTCGGCTGGCATATCGAACTGGTGGTGCAGGGCGCGCGACTGCCGGTGCTCGAGCCGCATTTGTCGGCACTGCCCTGCCCGCTCGTCATCGACCATATCGCGCATGTTCCGCAACCGGGCGGCCTGTCGTCGGACGCTTTGCGCACCGCACGGCGCCTTGTCGACAAAGGCAATACGTGGATCACGTTGTCGGGGCCGTACGTCGACAGCAAGGCGGGCGCGCCAGCATACGAAGACGTGGCACCTGTCGCGAAAGCGCTGATCGAGATGGCGCCGGAGCGGATGCTGTGGGGTACCGACTGGCCTCATCCGACGGAGAAGACTCATAAGCCGGATGATGCAAGCTTGCTGGACACGATCGCGGATTGGATCGGGCGGCCGGATTGGCAGCATCTGATATTCGTCACTAACCCTACGAAGTTGTACGGATTCGCATAGCCCGGCGAAGATGTCACGAAAAGAGGGATCAACGGCAATACACCGAGTCGAAACATGCATCGCTTTAGCGACCGCGGATGGAGACTCAAAAGTCAGCTCCAAAGATAGCAGCGGCCCCTTACACATCTAGCTGACCGGTCACATCGTCGGTCAGTGCATTGTTAGCAATGACCGGCGCGAACGGATATTTGCGGTTTGCGCCTGGCACGAATCTGCGGGCAGATCGAATACTCGCGGCCCTCGCTGATGATCTTCGGCGCCCTTGCCACACCACAGGAAATCGCTTCGTCGATTCGCGCGGTCCCGTCTCTTCCCGAGGTGAGCAGACACTGGACATTCCGCGATCCAGGTAAGCAAGGGCTATATCGACGCCTCTGCCCCGCGGCATCCGTCGATGCTCGCCGCCAATGCCGTCAGTTGAACCAGGCGTGCTGTTATCCGTGGCGCGCGATCCCAAAAAAAACCTTGACAATAAGAGCATATGCTCCTACTCTCCGGCACAAGAGAGCATATGCTCTTACTTTCGAATGGAGAAAAGCGATGAACGAGGCTGAGATTCTTGTAAGCGGTGCGACCGGGCGGACCGGAGGTTTTGCCATTGACGAACTGCTCAAGATGGGCAAACGCGTGCGGGCCTATGTGCGCACAGATGACGATCGGGCGGCAGCCCTGAGGCGGCGCGGTGTCGATGTTGCGGTCGGGGACTTCACCGACATCGACGACATCCGGGCAGCGATGGAAGGCATCCGGTCGGCGTATTTCCTTCATCCAATCGCGCCGGGAATCATCGGGGCCGCGGCCTATTTCGCGCAGGCAGCAAAGGAAGCGGGCGTCACGGCGATCGTCAACATGTCGCAGATTTCCGCACGCCGGGAGTCGGCGAGCCACGCGGCACAGGATCACTGGGTTTCCGAACGGGTCTTCGATTGGTCGGGTGTCGCGACTACGCATTTGCGTCCCACCTTCTTTGCCGATTGGCTCGTCTATCCGCATTTTGCGAGGGAAATCTGGGCCACGAAGAAAATTGAATTTCCCTTCAGCAACGGCCGTCACGCCCCCATCGCCAGCGACGATCAGGGACGCGTGATCGCCCATCTCCTCGCCAACCCCGAAGGCCACGAGGGCAAGACCTACACGCTCCACGGCCCCGTCGAGATGGACCACGTCGAGATCGCGGCCGCGATGAGCGAGGTTCTCGGTGCCCGGATCGAATATGCGCCAGCATCCATCGAGGAATTCCGGATCAAGATGGAAACCCTTTACAAGTTTCCGCCGTTCCTCACGCAGCATCTGGTCGAAGTTGCGCAGAACTACCGCGACGGCATCTTTTCAGGCACCAACGATGCCGTCGAGAAGATCACTGGGCAGCCGCCGCTCTCGGTCCAGCAGTTCATTGCCAGGAATCGGGCCGCATTCGTGTGAACACGTCCTTAAAGCGAATCGAGGTTTGAAAATGTCACCCACCCAACCTGAGCGTCACCCGTTTCTCGATGATCTGACGGCCGACGCTGAGCTGGTCAGCTCGGTGTTGCGCGCTCCCGTTATCGGGCGCGACGAAATCAGGCTCGCCGTCGGCGCCGTTGGAACCTTCTACGTCTCACAGACGCCAACGTTCGTTCAAGCCGTCGGCTCGCGGCTTTTTCTGGAATACGAGGCCGTTCTGACGAGTGGCGAGGCGCTGAGCGCGGTCGTGGTTGTCGACCGCAACGCCGACGGCTCGGTGCCGCGAGTCAGCGTGCGGATGAGCCCGCTTGGCGCTGTACTGACTCTCGCCACGCGCCTGCGTGAGGCGCTTTCGAAGCAGTTGCCAGAAAACATCTTTCTATGAACCAGAGGCACCCGCAGGCTAGTGGCGGGAGTTGACTCTCCCCCGTCTGCGGCTTTTGAAAAAGGAGCTTGTCATGGATATCAGGAACGCTACCGTCTTCATCACCGGTGCCAATCGTGGCTTGGGCCTGGCTTTTGCACGAGAGGCACGTCGGCGCGGCGCGGCGAAAGTATACGCAGGTATGCGCAACACCAGCGGTTTCGACGAGTCGGGCATTGTGCCGGTCAGGATCGATGTCACGGATACGGCGTCGATCGCCGAGGCCGCGAAACTGGCGGCGGATACGACCGTGCTGATCAACAACGCGGGCATTGCCGCGCTGATCGACGGGCCTTTGGCGGCCGACGTGGAAGCGCAATCCGCCCGCATGTTCGATACCAACTACTACGGCGTCATGCGCGTCACACAGGCCTTCGAACAGATATTGGCAGCCCAGCCGCATGCTGCCATCATCAACGTGCTTTCCGACATCGTGTGGCTTCCGCGACCCTATCTGACACCGTATGCCGCATCGAAGGCCGCAGCCTGGAGTTACACGAACCAGCTTCGCTTTCACCTGCACGAGCGTGGCATCCAGGTTTTGGGCCTGCACGTCGGGTTCGTGGATACCGATCTGACCAACGGCATTGACGTGCCGAAGGCCAGTCCCGAGGACGTGGTGCGACAGACCTACGACGCTCTCGCCGCCGGCAAGAGCGAGGTTATGGCCGACGAGGGGACAGCGGTGCTGAAGAGCACGCTTGCGGCCGAGATACCCGGCTACATCACACCGCCTGCAGGGCTTTGAACACCGAGATGACACCGGTCGGTTTCGGCAGCGAGACATAAGGTGCGCAGGCCGCCGTATGCCAGCGCTGTCGCTCCCGGTTTCATCGAAACATACCGCAGTATCTTCGCGCGACGCGCGCGCAGCGTTCGCGCAATTAACCAAAATCAGGAGTGAAACAGATGTTGCCGGTCAATCAGCCGCTTGGAATCGATCAATGCAACTGCTTCGCCGTCAGGAAAGCAAGCAGGCAAATCTCACGACTCTACGACAGCCATCTCGAGCCGGCGGGTCTGCGCATCACGCAATTCCTCACCCTGGCCGCCCTGAACGAGGTGGGAAGTACCCCCGTCAACGCCCTTGCCGAACGGCTCGATATCGAACGAACGGCTATGGGAAAAATGGTTGGCTTCCTGGAACGCGACGGCTTCGTCACGATCAAGCCCTCGCCCACCGACGGCCGTAGCCGCCTTGTCGAACTCACCGAGGAGGGACGGCGTCTGCACGAAAGGGCAGCGCCTCTCTGGCAGGCAGCGCAACGGGAGTTCGAGCAACTGAACGGAGTGGACAATGTTACGGCGTTGCGGGAGGGTTTGAGAGGGGTGGTCATCGGCGACGTGTCGATGCGCTCGTCGCAAGACTAGGCCTCCGGATGCATTGCGGCTGCCCTCGGATGGACGAGATTTCTCCCCAGCTGATCGACGATACCCTTGCGCTCCAGCCGCGGCTCGCGTTCAAGAAAGCGTTCACGGAGGCACTAACCGAGGTCGCCAGGCGGAAACCGCATACCGCCATTGGAACCGGTCTGGCTGACATCGGCCGCCGTCTCTTGCCTGGTCTCGACATTCCCAACGTGGGCGACCTGCTGCCTGGCGCGAGCTTTGAAAGCTAAACGTCTCACGTGACGCACATCTCCACTAAAGCTGCATAAGCGTCCAAATGTCTTCGAACATTCGCGAGCTGGCTATGTCCACTCTCGCAATTGATAGCCCACGTCGGATCGCGGGCAACGGTAACGCAGCGCAAGACGCAACGACCGGTTCAGCTCGATACCAAGGAGCAGACCGAGGTCTGACGGCAACTAGCCGGCGAGCGGACGCTTGCCGGCCAATTTCGGCCACTCGCCAGAGCAATGCGATGGTCACTCGGACGGCTGGTCCGCTCGAAGTCCTGCCCGATGCCCGACACGCAAATGTCGGCCGAAGCGGGCCTCGTCGCGGAGCCCGCGTGGTTCATGAAGTGAGGGGCAGGCTCAAGTCGGGTTGCCCCACAGATCGTCAATCGCGCGGATCGCTAGCAAATATCCGTTCGCACCAGCTCCGCAGATCACCGCAGTCGCCGCCACCGAGATGGTCGAGTGACGATATTCTTCGGAACGCTGGTGGATGTTGGTGATATGCAATTCCACTACGGGCCGGCGGATGAGCTTGACTGCGTCGAGCACCGGAATCCGACCGAACGAAAAGCCAGCCGGGTTGATGATCAACGCCGCGTCCTGCAGGAACGCTTCCTGGATCCAGTCGATCAGCACGCTTTCGCTGTTGGTCTGACGGAATACGCAGTCGAACTTAAGCGTGTCGGCCAGCGTCAGGCAGTTCTCTTCGATGTCCTTGAGCGTGGTGGTGCCGTAAATGTGAGGCTCCCTTGCGCCCAGCATGTTCAGATTGGAGCCATTGAGGATGTAGAGTTTGCGAGTCATGGTATCAATGTGTAGAAGAGCGTTCCAGGGACGTGCCTTTGGTTTCCTGGGATATTGCGATCATCAGGAAGGAAATCAGGTTCAGCGAGCCGCAAACCGCTACGATGGCCCACGGGGAACCGTTAAAGGCATTGAGCAACGCCACGGCGACGATCGGCATCGGGCCGCCCGTGAGCAGGTTGGCTCCCGAGTACGACAGTGCGGAGCCCGTGTAGCGCGCGTCGGTCGGAAAGGACTCGGCGAACCAGACCGGCTGGATGCCACTCTGGAACTGTGTGAAGCCGAGGAATACGCCCATCACGGCCATGGTCATGACGATTGAGTTCTGGTTGAGTATCGGGAAGTAGATCAGGCAGCAGATCAGCGTGCAGAACGAGCCGATCATGAGCGCACGTTTGCGTCCGATCCGATCGCTCAGATAGCCGCCCGCCAACGCCCCCACGATGGCACAGACATTTGCCACCATTAGCAGCATGAAACCCGTCTGCCTGGGTACGCCGAGGTGTTTCGTCAGGTAGCTGAGCGAGAAAACCACGATCAGATAAAACAGCGCGGCCGGGCCGCAGAAGAACAGCGTCAGGCGAAGCGCGGTGCGCCAGTGGTATCTGAAGACGGTGCCAAGCGGATTGGGCGCGCGTGTGGGAACGCCAGTCTGCTTGAGCGCCTCGAAGGCCGGCGTCTCGCTGACCTTCCTGCGGATGTAGATGCCCAGCAGCACCAGGACAAAGCTTGCGAGGAACGGGACTCGCCATCCCCAGGAATCGAAGTCGTCCGACGAAAGCAACGCGGCCAGCGTAAAGAGCGAGAAATTGGCGAGAATCTGGCTCAGTGGCGAGCAAATGCCAAGCAGACCTGAATACCAACCACGTCGGTGAACAGACGCATGCTCCACCGCCATCAGCTGCGCGCCCGTCGATTCACCGCCAAGCGCGAAACCCTGAATGATGCGCAGCGACACCAGCAAAGTCGGCGCGAGGATGCCGACCTGGTGGTAAGTGGGCAGCAACCCCATAAGGAACGATGACGCGCCCATCACCGACACGGTGATAAGCATCAGTTTGCGCCGTCCCCAACGGTCACCGAGCATCCCGCAGATCACCGCGCCGAGCGGGCGAGCGGCCAGTCCTGCCCAAAAGCTAGCCAGTGACGCCAGCAGCGCGGCGGTCGGGTCCAGCGACGGGAAAAACAGCTTTGGAAAGATCGTGGCCGCGACCACGCCATACAGTGCGAAGTCGAACCATTCGAGCGCAGTGCCGACGGTTGCGCCTGCCACCGCCCGGCGCGCCATCAAGTGAGCCTGCGCGGACTGTTCTTCCGCGGCAAGATCTGAATCAGCAAAAAATGACATGTTGTCTCCGAATTCCCGATATGTTGAAACGTTCGTTTCTGGCGACGAACAAGTGCTATTGTTTGCGCTACAAAGACAGGCTGTTCCGCACCGGAACTCCATTTCATACTGTGAAAATAGACAGAAAGTGTCGCTCAAAAACGGGCTGAAAATTCTCGATCTGCTCGCGTCGCAAGGCGAAGGGGTAGGCCTTGTTGCCATTGCTGACGCCTTGTCCCTGCCGCGCAGCACGTGCCACCGCCTGCTCGCTGAACTCGTTGAAAGCGGGTATGTCAGGCAACTGGTCGATCACAGCCGGTACATCCTGACAATGCGCATGACCTCGAACGGACTCGAATTCTTGAGCCTCACGGGCATCGCGGATATCGCCCAACCGATCATCGAGCGCGTCGCCGCGCAAACCGGTGAACTGGCACGGCTGTCGTTGGTGGACGGCGAAGCGATTATCTGGGTGGGCAAGGCGGACGGGCATCGCATCGGCTTCCGCTACGACCCCGACATGGGCCAGGCCGCGCGACTTTCATGCACGTCGACTGGACACGCGTGGCTCATGACGATGACCGACGAACAAGCGATTGCACTGGTTTTGAAGCAGGGCTTCGGACCGCCGAATGAGTTCGGACCCAATGCGCCGACGACACTCAAAGCGCTGCTGGGATTCCTCCACGCTGCTCGCGTACGTGGTTACGCGATGATCGACGAGGTGTTTGCCCCCCGCATGTCAGCCGTGGCGGTGCCCGTGGTAAGTGGTTCGCGTTGCGTCGGCGTTATCAGTTTGGCCGGTCCGCGGGTGCGGCTGACCGCCGAAAAGATGCACGAGTACTCGGTACTGCTGCGCGAGGCGGCGAACGAGCTGGCTCAGTTGAGCAATATGGCGGGATTCCCCAGTCGGCCACCCCTCGGCAAGGGATGAGGAGGGACCGGACTCATGCCCTCCGGGCGGAGGAACTGGTCCGCTTCGACCGAATTGCCGTCTCCGATACGTCGGTGCGGATGACCGAACGTCTCTGTCAGCGGCCCATTGCCCCCCCACTCCATTGCTCCGCGAGATCAACTAGTCGTTTTGCGCGACTTTGACGACGTCACGTCGTGCGCGATCTCGGAGAGTCGCTTGTCACCAAGCAATTGAAGTAGCGTATTTTCCGCTGAACCCAATACCTCATTGATGTGGCGATTTACCGCCGCCTCCACCGGACAAGTGTGATTGTCGTCGGCCACGCAGATCACAAACGGCGCGGTATGTCCAATGGCCTCGTAGACATCTCTCACCGTAAGATCGTTGAGGTCACAGGCAAGCGCCCAGCCTCCGCCCGGACCACCAGTTGACTTTACGTACCCCGATTCGCGTAGCGCAGCCATCGTTCGACGGACAAAGACGGGATTCGTATGCAGCATCAGCGCAATCGTCTCCGAGGTGGTCGCGCCTCCTCGAAGATGCATGTGGATGAGGACGTGCAGAAGTCGAGCCAATCGGGTATCGCGTTGCATATTCGGAAGCTTGGTAATGCGCAACTTTTGATGTTACGCTATCTCGGGATTCTTGTGTGCATCCATCTCTGCCAGAGCAACCATGACCGCATACCGTCAAACCTTTGTTGAAGCAAACGGAATTCGCCTGCATGTCGCTGAACAGGGCGATGGCCCGTTGGTGCTCCTTTGTCACGGCTTTCCTGAGACCTCGCATGCCTGGCGCCATCAACTGGCGGCACTTGCGCACGCCGGCTTCCACGCAGTAGCACCGGATCTGCGTGGCTACGGATCAAGCGAATGCCCAACGGCAATCGGACAGTACACGACGTTAGACGTTGTCGGTGACCTGGTGGCGCTCGTTGACATTCTCGGAGAACGCGACGCCGTTGTTGTAGGAAACGATTGGGGTGCAACCATTGCCTGGCAAGCCGCGTTGCTTCGGCCTGACCGCTTTCGCGCTGTCGTTGCGCTCGGGGTGCCGATGATGGGCCGCGCGCCCGTGACGCCGAGCCGGCTTTTTCCGCAGACCGACCAGATGAGGTTCTATACGCATTACTTTTCCGAACCTGGTTTGGCCGAAGCCGAACTTGAGCGCGACGTTGCCATGACACTGCGCAAGATCTATTACTCCGCATCAGGCGATGTCGGGACCCGCGATGCGAATACGCCCAATCCATTCGGACTTGTGCCGCGCAACGGTGGACTCCTTGACGCTCTGATTGATCCACCTTCGTTACCCACGTGGCTCGCACCCACCGACCTCGACAAGTTCGTACAGGCATTCAGTATTTCTGGCTTTCGCGGTGGATTAAATTACTACCGCAACCTCGATCGGAACTGGGAAGTGCAATCGGCTTTCGAGGGCCTGCTCGTCGAGGTTCCCGCCCTGTACCTTGTCGGCGAGCGAGACACCGGTCTGGCAATGCCGGGCATGCACGAGATTATCGATGGCATGTCCCAGATCGTGCCCAGGCTGTCGGCCTCTCGAATCGTTCCGCGAGCAGGGCATTGGCTGCAACAGGAGGCGCCGGATTTCGTCAACGCGGCATTGATTGAGTTTCTCCGCGATCTTTGACGTACACGGGCGCGATCTGACACGGACGGTGAACGCGTGCCTGCCCGATCGGCAGATTGTCCTAATCTAGAAAGACCGTGTCGACGAGATGTGGGAAATGATCGGAGGAATTCATGGCAGTCCTCAAACGCAAGCAACGCGGGGAAGAGGTAGGCGACAAGGCGACGTCGTGCGTCACGTGTGGCGCGCCCGTGGTCAAGCGGCAGACCGGCGTGGGAAAAATGTTGGGCGGCTGGGGAATGCTTATCGTCGGTTCGTTGATCACCTGGAGTTGCGCTTCGGACAACGGCGCCAGGTACGGCAGCGACGCAGCGAATCAAGTCCAGCCGTGCCGCAATGACGATCTGCAGTGTCTAGGCGATAGAGGGAACGCTGCGGCCAGCATCTATTGCCCGGGTCCGATCGAGCGACTGGCGACGCACACCGTCAGATGGACGGGCGGCCCCTATGAGTTGAAGTTCAGTCGCTATCGCTGGACCGATAGTCCGGGCGGCCCCATCACATACATCGGCGACAAGGCCGAGTTCCAGAATGACATCGGCGTCTATACGCCGATCATTTACGAGTGTGGTCTTGCCAGTGACGGCAGAACGGTTCTCGCCGTCAGTGCGACCGCAGGCAGATTGCCGCCCTGACGCCATCCCGATCCAATCGGAGAATCGAATCACCTCGCTCGATCGTAGGTGTCCGTTGTCATCGCTTCCTCGGGCGGCTCCAAACCTCAAAGCCGCGAATCGAGCAGGGCGACAACCCGTTCCAGCAGCTTTTCAAGCAGCGGACGGCGGCGCCAGTCGTCAAGCGTGATGCGTTTCGCGTTGACAACGTCACCGTCGAAAACGGCCGTCTGCCGGCGCGCGAAATCGCGGTCATAGATGTTGAGATTGGCCTCGTCGTTGAGCTTGAACGAGCGGCTGTCGAAGTTAGAGTACGCACTCGCCAGGTGGATGGAATGCGTTGCCGCGGTGATCGCCATGAGGTACATGAGCTGCATGTCGTCGCTGCCGCCGGAGGGCGAACTGCTGAACATGTGCGCAAGGCCTTCGCCTGCGACGTCGATCTCCGGAAAGTATTGCGGGCCGTGAAGCACATTGCCCGTCGACTTGACCCAGTTGTCCATGAAGACCGCCTGCATCTGTCCTACCGCCGGGCCTTCGACGCGAAAGTGCATGTCACGCCAGTGCTTCTCATCCTGCGCGTGCCCGCTCCACTCGTCGGCGATACCCACGCCGCCCGTAAAGCCGATGTGTCCGTCGATCACGAGCAGCTTGCGGTGCGTGCGGTCGTTCATG
>Ga0310811_10002519_pt1 | contig 22958 bp, 16 predicted proteins | sample YCmetagenome_FD_207642 | JGI IMG/M metagenome (GOLD analysis project Ga0310811, IMG submission 207642) | Soil microbial communities from experimental microcosm in Duke University, North Carolina, United States - YC | ecosystem: Engineered > Artificial ecosystem > Soil microcosm > Unclassified ...
CAAACGCGCTGATACCGAGGAACTCAGCACGTTTTTGTGCATTGCCATGCAGATGGACTGCCGGGCGACCACTGCGTAAATGAACGATTTCCATTTCACGCCATGCCACTCCGCGCATGCCTGTGCCAAGTGCTTTACAGATCGCCTCCTTCGCGGCGAAACGACCCGCTAACCGTGTCATCTTACCACGGCTCTGCGTAACCTCAAGCTCGGTAAAGACCCGTTTGAGGAAGCGTTCGCCATGATGGTCAAATACCTTGCGTACGCGGTCCACTTCAATAATATCAATGCCAACGGCGACATTGACCCCCTGTGTCTGGTGTAACGGCATGGGAAGACCAGCCACACCCCCTGGGCCAAAGAGCCAGTCGGGAACAGGTCTGCCCGGTTGATTTACCAGTGGTGTAAAAAGGAGTGACTGATCTTCACCTTGCATTACTTTGTTTCTCCAATAATCAATGCCTCTTGCATGAGATCTTTAGCGTTTGGTGTTGTTGTTGAGTCATTGGCGGAGAGCACTGATGGCGCGGGAGTCGTGCCACGACCCATACCACGATAAATGAAGCCCAGGCGATCCATTTCGCCTGGATCATAGATATTACGTCCATCAATAAAGACCGGACGGTGCATCAATGAATGAATGCGTTGCATATCCAGTGAAATGAATTCATTCCAGTGGGTTACCAGAACCAGCGCGTCTGCATTTTTCGCAACCTCATAGGCATTCTTGCAGAAGGTCACATTGTCCATAGGCACACCTTCATGGATTAATGCTGTGCGTCCTGTCTCGGTTGCGACCGGATCGTAGACGCGTACCTGAGCACCCTGGCTCACCACCCAGCGAATGACATCGGTTGCCGGTGACTCGCGCATATCATCGGTGTCAGGCTTAAAGGCCAGACCAAGCACACCAATAGTTGTCCCACGCAATGAGCCCAGAATGTTTGTCAGTTTTGTGACCGCCAGCCGTCGCTGATCATGGTTGATGTCCATGACTGCGTGCAACATTTGTGGATGTAAGCCAGCTTCATCAGCCATGTGGGCCAGCGCACGAACATCCTTCGGGAAACAGCTACCGCCATAGCCCAGACCAGCATCCAAAAAGGCCCGACCAATACGCTTGTCGTAGCCCATACCAGCCGCAACCTCACGGACATCAGCGCCCAGACGCTCACAGATCTGTGAAATTTCATTGATAAAGGAGATTTTCGTCGCCAGGAACGCGTTTGAAGCATACTTGATCATCTCAGCAGTGTAGAGATCAGTAATCACAATAGGAGCATTCAATGGAGTGTAGAGATGTGATACCTTCTTCGCAGCCTCTGTCTCGGTTGAACCCAGAACGACGCGATCAGGATGCTGGAAATCCTCGATGGCAACGCCTTCACGTAAGAACTCAGGATTGGAAACAACCGAGAACGTTACCTCTGGATTGTTCAGATTTGCACGAATGATGCGGGTCACCAGATCACCACTGCCGACAGGCACCGTGCTCTTATTAATCACAACCGCGTAGTGATCAAGGTTCTGCGCAATGCTTCTGGCTGCACTCTCGACAAAGCGCATATCAGCGCCACCCTGGTTATTGCCAGTTGGAGTATTGACCGAGATGAAAATAAATTCACTATTGGCTAACCCTTCAGGATAGCTTGTCGTAAAATGTAAACGCCCGGCCTCTACATTGCGTTCAACCATCTCTTCCAGACCGGGTTCATAAATGGGCAGAATACCTTTTTTTAAACGTTCAATTTTTTCTTCTACAATGTCAACACATGTTACAGTATTACCCATATCAGCGAGGCAAGTCCCTGTTACCAGGCCAACGTAACCTGTACCAATCACACAAATAACTGACACAATAATTACTCCTCTGACGTTACGAATGGATTTTCAGATTTCTCTTCTATAATAGTTGTTGACTGTCCGTGCCCTGGAAAAACAACCAGCTCATCCTCAAGGGTATACAATTTCTGGCGGATCGATTGCTCGATCTGTTCATGACTACCACCAGGCAAATCGGTACGTCCAATTCCGCGATAGAAGAGGGTATCACCACTAAAGACACAGTAAGGCTCACAAATAAAACAAACGCCGCCGGGCGAGTGACCAGGAGTGTGCACTACACGCAACGTCAACGTTCCAAAAGAAAGAGTATCGCCTTCCTGAAGTAATATATCAGGTTTTCTTTTTACAAGCGGAGCCGGGCGTCCAGAGTTCCTCGCAAAGCGCTCATCTGTATACATAAACACGTCCGCTGGATGAATCGCTAATGGCACTGGAAAGACAGTACTCACGGCATCGATTGCACCGATATGATCATAGTGACCATGTGTATTAATAATATATTTCGGTTTTATATTGAGTTCTTCTATAGTCTCCAAAATACGTTCAGCTTCGTCACCGGGATCAATAATGACGGCTTCTCGCGTTTGGGGACATGCGAAGAGATAGCAGTTTTCTTCTAATACACCCACTGTTATACATGCTACGATTGGCATTTTCTCTGTACTGGTATCCTGTTCAGACATACTGTCTCTCCCTTTCTGCCCCTTGGACAAATAGCACTGAAAAACATTATAGCATAGCATGATTAATAGGATTAGAAACACAATTGTTTTTAGAACATTTTACTACTCTTATATGCAAAATAATGCTAATGTAAATTTTATCCTTAAAATCACTCCAAACAATATGAATAAAGAATCGTAATCTACCTGTTTTTTGCGTTTTTTCGTCGGTTTTCTGCCTTTTTATAGTAAAAAAGAGGACAGAAGTATGTTTGAGGACAGTATCACTGTCAATAGCGATGTTATTCTTCTCTCTTCTTTTTCTTTGTTGTTGGCAGACTGATGCGTTTGCTGGTTAGCAGTTTATTCCTATAGAGAGAAATGTGGCGAACGGTGAAAACGTGGCAGTTGGTTGCAAACAAGTCCTGTTGACCAGTTCGTTATGGACGAAACAACCAGAAGTAATGTAAAATGATCATAAGCATATAAAAAATAAGATTCAGGTGCTTCATTGTCCTGATGTGTAGTGCCGCATGAAAGCTTGCTTCTGCAATTGCCAGGAGGAAAAAGGAACGTATGTCGAAGGATCACACAGAACGGCGGTTGTACCGCAAAAGTCCTGGTCGTCAATATGGATACGAGCATGATCCACTCCGCAGCCAGTCTGGACAGGAAGTATCGCCTTCACGTCGCGATAGCTCTCGTTCAGGCGTATTGATTGAGCGTCCTGATCCCAGGCGTACACGGCAACTCATGCGCCAGAGTATTATTGCCAGTAAACGTGAGGGGGATGAGGATGAGCGGGCTGTCTCATCAAACTCCAGTCGTTCGTTTGCACAAACGGGTCGTATTGTCGAGCCACCCTACCTTCGCGCTCATAATCAGGACCACGTGGAATATGAAGATGATGACGAATATGAGGGGACGTGGCAGGATGAGCAACAATTTTATGATGCGGAAGATATTGCGTCAGGGCCAGATGATCCCCTTGATCAACGTATGGCACGGGCGATCCGTTATGATCAATACGTTGATGATTATGAAGATGCTGTACCATCTCTACCCTCTGCGATTGAACGCAAGGCAAAATTGACGCGCCGTCTGGAAGAGCCTGATTTTGATGTTGAATATCCAGAAGAAGATGATAAGTATGAATATACTTATGATGAAGAGCATCCTTCAGTTCGCCCATCACGGAAGAAGAAGAAAAAGTTAAGCCGCCGTGGTTTATTGCTTGGCGCTGGAGCAGCCGCGCTGGTTGGTACCGGAGTCGCCGCGTATGAGCTTGTGCCGAAGGTGCCCCAGGCGGTAGGTGATGCTGGCTCAAATATTGAGAAGCAGGTGCAGGATGCCTTTAACCGTGGCCTGACGCAAGGCGCGGAGCAGGCACGCAAAGAGCTGATTAATTCGTTGGATAATCTGGAAGGCTTTACGTTGACTGGCGCGGTAGATGCTGCTCGTTTGACGCGTGAGGCGTATGATGTGTTTGTGTCACCAATTGTGACGGATAGCGCGACGCTGACAGGCAATGTGCTGCAAGGGATGGCGAACGCGCTGAAAACGGCTCGTGGTTGGCTCGCGGGTGTCTATCAGGATAACGCGACGCTGGCAGCCGTACAGAAGGTGTTAGAGTCCTGGGTTGCGCAGGTACATCTGATGCCAAAACAGATAGATTCGATTACACAGACTGATCTGGATGGCGCACAGGCATATTTGCGTGCGTTGCAACAGAAGATCGCACAAGAACAAGCTGATTTGAACAAGCCTGCGGCACAAAGTACGGTGACACCAACGACGACGCAAAGCACAACACCAACACCGACGGATAAATAGCTGCTTCTATCATCTGCTATTGATGAACTGTTATAGCGCTGATTTAGCAATGCGGCGAGAGGTGCTGGATCGGGAGTCGGTCAGTTATCGGAGTCGCGGTACTATCATGAAGCGCATGCTGTAAGTCATTGGTAAAATCCTGTATGCACATATACCGTTGGTAGGGGTCTTTTGTCAGTGCTTTCAGGATGATTGCTTCAACTGCGCGTGGGATATCTGGTTGGAAATCCCGCAATGGTGGTGGTGGCATATAGAGATGCTGCTGGCATAGTTGTAATGATGTACCAATGAATGGAGGGCGTCCACACAGCCAGTGATAGATGAGTATCGCGAGACTATATTGATCACTGGCGATGCGTGGATAGCCCTCGATTTGTTCTGGCGCGACATAGGTTGCGGTCCCGACCGATGTGTAATGTTTGTGGGCGCTCCAGGGTTGGAGTGCAATAGTAATGCCAAAATCGCTGAGCCAGAGTGTGTTTGCAGGACCTAGCAGCATATTCTGTGGTTTGATATCGCGATGAATAAAATTGTGATTATGGAGATACTGTAACGCCTCGCTTATTTGTATGATAAAGGGCAGAACAAGTTTGAGATGTACAGGAGTATTCAACGGAAAATATTGTGAGAGTGTGCCTCTGGTTGCATAGTCCATCACCATAAATGGGATATTATTTCTGACGCCAAAGTCCAATACACGGACAATATTTGGATGGCGTAAACTCGCGTGCAGGCGTGCCTCTTCATTAAAGCGCTTGCAATGCTCTGGGGTGACCATCCAGCTGTTTAACACTTTAATAGCTACTTTATTGCCAAGATAGCTATGTTCCCCTTGATAAATTGTTGAGATACTCCCACGTCGTAGTAAACGGTAGAGGTGATAGTTCCCAAAGCGGAATGAGAACATGTGCTGCTCGCCGGGGACTTTTGTGGTGATCATATGCTATTGTCCTTAATGGCTTGCTCTACAGGCGGTGTTGCTGTCCTGCTAATCGATATAGATTTCTGACTGCCAACAAGATGTTTTTCGCATTGTAACGATCCCATTGCGAACTCACATCCGCCAGAAGGAGGATCTTCACATCCTCTTACTGGTGGCGTTATGATCATCCAATTGGGGGAATAGATTAGATAAAATGTGTGCTGAATATACTCCTGTTCTATACTTATTTTTCTTTATTGATTGAAAGAATGCCTGGACTTGACGATTATATAGTTTGCTTGCTAATCTGAAATAGTTTACTCTATATATGTGAATTGAAAGCGGAAGAACAAAGTATTCATATATGTGAGATGAAGATATGTAGTCAATAAAAGAAGCAGAGGAGTAACAAATGGAACACGGAACACATGATCCGCTTTTACTCACAACAAAGCTGTCTATACCATCAAACTATCAGAAGCATATTATCTCACGTGATATGTTGTATGAGCGCTTTGATGCTGCTTTGCATCGTCCTCTGCTACTTGTGTCCGCTCCCGCTGGTTGCGGGAAAACGACCTCTGTGAGTGCATGGGTGCGGCAGCGGCAACTCTCAGTTGCCTGGGTGACGCTTGAACGTTCGGATAATGATCTGCAACGCTTCTGGCGTTATATCACCTCTGCGCTTCAGCAATTTTCCCCTGAATTAGATATTCCCTATGAGCAGTGGTCATCAATGCCACAGGTTGAGCACTTTGAGACAATGTTGACCAATTTAATTAATATTCTGGTGCGACAAGGTCAAGAAGTTGTTTTAATTCTGGATGATTATCATACGATTACCACTGAGGCTATTCATCGGACGTTTGCCTTTTTGCTGGAACATTTGCCGCCCCAATTCCATGTGATTATTTTAAGTCGTATCGATCCTCCTTTGCCGCTAGCCCGCTTGCGTGTACAGGGCAAATTGACCGAGATCAGGGCTGAGTGTTTACGTTTTTCTCGCGAAGAGATGCAGCATTTTCTGGCTCAGAGTATGCATGTGCAACTGGAGGAACGAGAGATGCATGAACTGGAGCGACGGACAGAAGGTTGGATTGCTGGCTTACAAGTGGCGGCACTTGCTTTACAACGTAAGGAGAGTCCCGCTGCTATACAAACCTTTATCAAGACATTTACCGGGGCGAATCGCCACCTTTTGCACTATTTTGATGATGAAGTGCTGGCTCAGCAATCACCAGAAATGCAAAACTTCCTCTTCGTTACTTCGATTCTGGAATCATTTAACGCTTCGCTTTGTGATGCGGTGACCGAACGACAGGATAGTGAGATGATGCTGGTACAGTTAGAACAACTCAATCTTTTTCTGCTACCGCTGGATAATCATCAGGAGTGGTTTCGCTATCGTTATTTGTTTGCTGATGCGTTGCGTGTCCATTTAAAGGATTTAGATGAGCAATATCTCGCTGATCGCTATCTCAATGCCAGTATCTGGTATGAGCAGCATGCTATGATGCGTGAGGCAATCTATCATGCGCAGCGAGCGGGGCGTGGTGAGCGTCTGACCTTCTTATTAGAAGAACATGCCTGGGAGATGATTCAACAAGGAGATGAGCATCTGGTCGCGCAGGCACTCGCACAGGTGCCGGAAGCAATGATCTCAGCGAGTCCCATTCTCACATTTATTACTGCTTATATCCATTTTCTGCAAGCACAGATGGAAGCATATGAGCAGACACTTATGCAGGCGGAGAGCCAATGGCAGGAAACGCAGAATACACTTATGCTCGGACGCATCTATGAATTGAGAGCCTGTGTCGCTGCGTATTGTGGTGATAGTGTTCAGGCCATTCGGTATGGGCAGCAGGCGCTGGCAATGACGCCGGGAGAGCATCCTTCGTTGTATGGGAGTGCTCTGGTCAGCGTAGGGATTGGTTATCTTCTGTATGGGGATCTTATGCATGCGCGTGAAGCTCTGATAGAAGGATATCGACTCAGTCAGCGCAGTACGCAACCAGCAGTGTTGATGTCTGCGGCCCTCTATTCTGGCGTGCTCTCCATCGCGCAGGGAAATTTACGTGCTGCTGTCCAGACGCTACAACAGATTGCTACAACGGCAACAACGCAGGATATCTGGTATCATACTGCGGTTCACACGTTGTTTGCGACTATCTATTATGAATGGAATGAGCTATCAAGCGCACGAGAACATTTACAACAGGCGATGCAATCACCACAGGTCGAATTTGATGGTTTGATAGTTGCTCAACGCTATATGCTTGCGGCGCACCTTGCCTGGTTGGATGAGGAATATGATCAGGCATTGAGTTTGCTTGATCAGGGGGAGCAGTATGTACGCCGCCCTGAAGTACATACGCTGGCATTATTGCAGATGAACGCTTTACGCATTCGGTTTCTGCTCAAGAGAAATGATTTGTTGCAGGCGCAACACTGGCTTACTCAACACAATGCTCATACAGATGGTTCGATGTACGAACATGAGGTGTATGCTATTTCCCAGGCTCGTGTGTTACTCGCGCAAGATCAGGTGCTAGAAGCCATTGATGTATTGACAGCACTGCTGGAGCAGGTGCAGGAGCAAGAGCGCGTTGAGAGTGAGGTCAGGATTCAGATAGTGTTAACGCTGGCCTATCATGTACAGGGGAATACACAGCGGACACTTCAGGCGCTGGAACGAGCGTTGTTACTGGCGGAGCCGGGTGGCTATATGCGTATTTTTGTTGATGAGGGTGACATCATGGCCGCATTATTGACGGAACTCTATAGTCGTCATCAGCGTAAGAGCGTCAACGAAGCTCAATTGATCTCTAAAGGCTATCTTTATACGGTGCTGGGCGCATTTGGGGAAGAAGTCGCACCTCCTGTCTGGTCTACCAGTGCCGGAAATGATGATGTCTTGATTGATAAGCTAAGTGAGCGTGAGTATATGGTGCTGGTCTTAATTGCGGAAGGGCTTTCCAATCAAGAGATCGCGCAAAAACTGGTGGTGACAGTTAGCACGATCAAGACACATCTGAACAATATTTACGCCAAGTTGCATGTTCATACACGCCTGCAGGCTGTGACCAGAGCATATGATCTAGGCTTATTACGCCGCACAGAAATCGACACCGAGCCACTTGCGCATCCACTCTCCGGTGAGAAAGTCTAGCTCTGGTTTCAATGTTCAAATAGACCGGCTGCATGTGCTTTGGTTAGTGCTTGCAGGCGTGAATTGACATTGAGTTTGCTATAAATGTTATTTAAATGTGTTTTAATGGTGCTTTCCGCTACCACAAGCTGGTGCGCGATCTGTTGATTTGAATGGCCCTCCGCAATCAGACATAACACCTCATGTTCACGTTCACTTAGCGACCCCAGGATAGTATATGAGCGGCTGTCATCTCGACGTTGCTGCCATGAGGGGATTGTTTGCGGTGTGATTTCATGACCAGAGGCACGTAATAACTGGTGGACATAAGCCAGAATATCGCTGTCGATGCTATATTTCTTCTGTTGCTGATAAAAATCACTCAGTAATGAAACCATGCTTTGACCCTCATCCAGAAAAATACGCAGGTAGCCGCCCGGTCTTGCCAGCGTCAGGACATGTGCGAGTGCCTGTCTGAGTTGTTTACTCTGTCCAAGCGCGGCATAGGCCTGTACAATAAGGACATACACTTCGATCTCATTGGCGATGCGTCCCTGTGCTCTGATGGTGGGTAGCAGTTTTTGTAAAAGTTTGAGTGCTTCCGCATTGGCCTGTTGCGCGAGCAATAGACGGGCCTGCGCCAGCGTCCAGAGTTCAGATTCCAGAAGCTGCATCTCTGATGTCGCTCTGGTGGAAGCGTGTTGTTCCAGCCAATACTGAGCTTGCTGTGGTTGACCTTTCTCTAGCAGGTAGTGAACATGTAAAGTCGCGATGCGAGCGAGTGCAAGATTGTTTGAGAGACGATGGGCACCATATTCCGCTTTATCCAGCAACATCAATGCTCTATCCTGTGCATCGTGGAGCCATGCCAGCCGTGCGGCTAGAATATCATTTTCGGTAATGGTCCAGGCATGCGTAAAGCCATCGAAAGTGGGTAATGTCTGCTGCAAACACTCCTCTGCTTGCGCCAGCATATTCCATTCGCGATAGATATCACCCGTCCGTAAGCGTGATTGTAAAGGGAACCACAGCAGTTGTTCCCCATTGGGAAGTCCCTTTGTATAAGAGCTGACTGCTTCACGGAGTTTGCCCTGAAATGCATACCAATCTCCAACGTAGAGATTGATGCCAGGGATTGCAATTGTCACGTTGTCCTGTTCATGCATGTGTTGGCTCACCAGTAGGGATGCATGCGCCTGTTGCAATTCACCCTGTAGGAGGTAGCCTGCCCCCTGATACATATAAAGTGAGTGGAGATAGCGCCAGTCTCCATGCGCGAGTTGTTGTGCTTGCCTGGTATAATCAAGCACCTGTAGACCATTAGCGCGAAAAAGTGCTCCATATGTTTTCGCGCTGGCAATAATGCAGAGCCATTCATCATTGCCAATCTGCTGCCATGCATCTTCGGAACGTTGCAGCAGGGATCTGGATATTTCAGTTTCACCTGCATGGAGATAGAGAAACGAAAACAGACAGGCCAGTATTGGTCGTTGTGCTATCTCGATCTCATGAGATAAGCGGACAAGCCAGGAATAGACAGTGATGATCTGTCCATGCAGAAGCATCTCCACCGCGCAACGTTCGATCAAATCAGCGGCATAGGGCGTGTTATGAGCTGCCAGTGCATGCTCTATTGCCTCTGGTAGCTGTGCATGGTTTTCGTACCATCGACTGGCACGGGCATGAAGTTCCGCGATTCGCTCAGGATAGTTTTGTTGTAGACGATAGCGTAAGAGTTCCGCAAAGAGGTGATGATAACGATACCATTCTCCCTGTTCATCGACGCAGAAAAGAAAAATATTGTCATGGTTCAATCTTTGGAGCAAACCTTCAGCGTTATCCTGACCAGTAACAGCATGGCAGAGCGATGGCGTCAGGCTGTGCAGGAGAGAGGTCATCAGGACAAAATCCTGCAACTCTGTTGAAAGGGAGTTCAGTACTTCCTCGGCAAAATAACTCAAAACATAGCGATTGGTGCCAGTAAATGTACCGATGAACTGACCCACCGTTGCCGCTTCCTGTTGACCTCGTAGCGATAATGCCGCCAGTTGTAGTCCGGCAATCCAGCCCTCTGTCTTTTCGGTGAGTGCCGAGATATCATGCATGGTAAGTGGTAATTGCATACCTGAGATAAGCAGTGCGGCGGCTTCCTCCCGGGTAAAGCGCAGATCATCCGAGCGTAATTCAATAAGTTGTGCATAAACGCGCAGGCGTGCGAGCGGCAGAGGAGGCAGCGTCCGTGAGCTTAATATAAGATGTACATGGGCAGGCATATGTGTCAGGAAAAATAGGAGTGATTGATGAACTGCGTGATTTTCGATTGCGTGATAATCGTCCAGAATCAGCACGATATCATTATCTAGCGGAAATAAAGCATTGATGACCGCTATCAGCACTTCTTCAAGTGGAGACGCAGAGAGTGAAGCACAGAGTGTTTGCAGTTCACCTGCGATATTGAGATGGATTTGTGCTAATGCCACCAGGCAATAGCTCCAGAAACGCTCTATATCGTTTTCACTGCTCCCCAATGACACCCAGGCTGCCTGTGTATTATGCTGGCGTAGCCAGTCACAGAGTAACGTTGTTTTGCCAAAACCAGCGGGTGCCGCCAGTAGCGTCAATGGACGGGTAACACCAACGTCAAGGCGTTGATAGAGTGAGTGACGCGGAACCACGATGTGAGCATATGATTGTGGCATCGTCAACTTCGTTGCTACCAGATACTGATCTACGCCACGCGACATCATGCTCAACCTCCTTCTGGATTAGGAGCTTCCGTGCAGTATACAATTATAGCAGTAATCATAATTATACAATAAACTCAAGGTATTTATCCAGTTATTTCGATTTATAAATAACAGATTGTGCATCGCATAAAATGAAAAGGCACATCAATATTAGACTCTTTATTTCATCATTATAATAACAATACAGGTGTGAGCGTTATCGCATGTGCTTTTTTAGGATACCTCATATGCATATTTTGTAAAGATGCATCAGGTGTCCAATCTTATTATCCACCATTTGGTTGAACACACACTATCGCGTCATCACTATACTAATGCTATAACAGCAGGAATAGTGAGCTATGTAGAGAGAGAACAACTATTTGCACATGGAGTAGTAAGAGAAAAGGTGAGTAAAGAACTCTATGTTTCTCCCTGCTAGAGGGATTGAAACGACTCATCCTCATACCTGCATCTGTAGCTATGGATTATCAGCATAAATATTGAGCATTGGAGGACATTTGACAATGGATCAACAAGGCGATGAACTGTTAACTGTGCGTGAAGTGGCACGCCGTCTTCGGGTTGACGACACAACCGTACGTCGTTGGATCAAGCACGGAACTCTGGAGGCTGTTTCTCTGCCTCATGTGGGGAAACGTCAGGCCTATCGCGTACGGCGCAGAACGATTGAGTCGTTGCTTGGTCAGGTTAATCCTGTTATGTCCACGATCTAACTGGACATCTTGTCATCTGATAAAAGGAAATAAAAGAAAGAGCCTTCGTTCTGGACTGCTCTTTCTTTTTTGTTGTGTTTTTGTGTGATTGCTCGTGATCAGATCGTTTTTGTGATTTTGTTCAGGCCACGTGGAACATCTGGCTCTAGCCCTTTGGTGAGCGTAAGATGCATGGCGAACAGTTGTCCTGAGATGATTGCTACGATTGGGCTTAACCATTCAGGTATACCAGCAGGGAGTGGCAATTTGATTTGTGCCAGATCAAGTGCCTGTTGATTATCTGAGATGACTAGCAGTTCCGCCTGTAGCTTTTTGAGTGCTGTTGCCAGATCCAGCATATCGGGAAGTGTGGCTCCGCTGGGCATCACCAGAAAGGTTGGTGTGCCTGTGTTGACTGTGGCGATTGGACCATGACGAAAATCTGCTGATGAGTAAGAGGTCGCCATCGTGTAGGTTAACTCTTTTAATTTGAGGGCCAGCTCAAAAGAGGTTGAATAGTTGTAGCCGCGCCCCACGACGACACAATCTTGCATATAACGATAGCGTTCGGCGTAGCGTGCGATCTCCTGTCCCTGTTTCAGAATGGAGGCAATGAGGTCTGGCACCTGTTTAAGTTCTTCCAGACGTTGTGGCTCCCCGCTCCATGCGGCGGCGAAGAGCATCATAACCAGTAATTGGGCTGTATATGTTTTGGTCGCGGCAATGCTGCGTTCCTGACCGGCATGGAGTTCAACGATGTAATCGGCAACATTTGCCAGCGGGGAGTTTGCATCGTTGGTGATAGCAATGGTCGGGCGTCCCTGACGTTTTCCTTCTTCCAGTATCGAAACAATATCGGGTGACTGTCCGGATTGTGAGATACCCACAACCAGCGCTCCATTCATCCGTGGTGGTGTGCCATACAGCGTCTGGAGCGATGGAGCAGCCAGCGCAATTGGATAGCGGCCCATGGTGGCCCAGGCATATTTTGCGTAGGTCGCAGCATGATCAGAGGAGCCACGAGCCGCAATGATGATGTAATCGAATGGTGGTAACTGGCTTACGATCTCCTGTACATGACGGGTTTCATGCTCAAGTAACTGTGCGATGATCTCCGGTTGACTATAAATTTCCTGCTCTAATAGAGAAGCCATTGTTTTTCGTCCTCCATTGACTAATACCCATATGTATGTAGCACCTTCTTTACCCTGTTTGCTGTTCAAAATTTGTAAAGATGTTGCTGTCTGTTATGCTTTACTTTGCTTCCGGGTTCAATTCCGCTTCTTTTGCACTCTGAAATCCTATTGCTCCATAATAACCATGCGAAAGCCTGGCTCACTGATGACTCCTGTTCCTGTTGTCCGCGTATAATTGTCCGATGAACAACTAAACATGCGAGCAAGTTGTTCATCGGAAGAAGGAGACCAATCCTCCTTATTAATATAACATAAATTTCGGTCTAGTGGTCTAGATGACTTGACATATATAGGAAAAATACTGTAATCTTCTTGTAAGTAATATACTCCAGTTAAAACTTTTTGCGCTGTCTATTTATGTATTTGGTTCAATGGACTGATCCTCTGTTTTTTTATGTAAAACAGCCTTCAGGAGGTATAGGTGTGATAAAACATTCCCTGGTAACCTTCTGCGGAAAAAGTAAAGCAGGGACGTTCCTGATTTCTTTTCTCGCCATTCTTAGTATCCTGTTCGCTGCATGTGGTAATGGAGCTACAAGTAGCAATAGTAGTGCAAAGCATGTATTAACACTTGGTGCTCATGTTGGTGGTGATTTCACCAAACAACTGAGTCCGTATAATCCTCTCGGCGTCAATGAAGGCATCAAGGGGATGGTGTATGAGACATTGCTCTACGTCAATCGGATTAGTGGTGATACACAACCCTGGCTGGCAACTGGTTATCAATGGAGTAATGATCAGAAAACACTGACATTTACGACCCGTTCCGGTGTCAAATGGAATGATGGACAACCATTTACTGCTAACGATGTAGCATTCACTTTCAACATGCTCAAGCAGTATCCGGCTGCGGATCAGAATGGCCTCTGGACCTATTTACAGAGTGTGACTGCTCCTGACGATCATACTGTTGTGCTCACTTTCAAAAAACCTGATACTCCTCTGCTCTGGTATATCGGTGGCCAGACCTGGATTGTGCCACAGCATATTTTCCAGGGGCAGGACCCGACGAAGTTCGCGAATGATAATCCTGTTGGGACTGGCCCTTTCAAAATGACAAAGTTCTCCGCTCCATTGCTGGTCTATGACCGCAATCCTGACTACTGGCAGGCGAGCAAACTACAAGTAGATGAGTTGCGCTATCCTGCGGTGAAGGATAATACGACGCTGCAATTGGAGTTGATGCGTGGTCAAATTGACTGGGGAAGTTTCTTTGCACCGGGTTTGGATCAGAATTTTGTTGCCAAAGATCCCACTCACAATCATTATTGGATGGCGGCAACCAATATGTTCACAATGTATCTTAATCTGACCAAAGCACCATTTAACAACGTTGATGTCCGTCAGGCCATTAGCGCGGCTCTGAATCGGCAGCAGATGGCGCAGCAGGCCGAAAGTGGTTATGTGCAGCCTGCCAGTACAACCGGTTTGATCCTGCCAAATTCCAATTCTTACCTTGTTTCCTCGTTGGCCCAGGAGCAAGCTACTCCTGATGTTGCTAAAGCCGAGCAATATTTGCAGCAGGCTGGCTATACCAAAGGCTCTGATGGTATCTATCAGAAGAACGGTCAAAAGCTTTCATTCAGCCTGACTGTTGTGAGTGGTTGGACTGACTGGGAGACGATGGCATCAGTGATTAAACAGAATTTGCAGGCGGTGGGTATCAACGTTACGGTGAATGATATTCAGGATACGTTGTACTATACGGCTCGCAATAATGGTAATTTCGATGCCTTGATCGGCGGTCTCTATGGTGGTCCCAATCCTTTCTATCTGTACGAGACACATCTTGATAGCGCCAATCTGTCTCCTAAAGGTTGGAACTGGGGTAAGTGGGATAATAGCCAGACTGATGCATTGTTGCACCAGTATGTGACAACGACGGATACCGCTGTACAAAAGCAGGATATTCAGGGTCTGGAGCAGATTTATGCTCAGCAGTTGCCGAATATCCCTCTGGTCAATGCTGGTGACTGGTACGAGTATACGACGCAGCATTTTACTGGCTGGCCGGACAAGAATAATCCATACGCGGATGGCGCAACGTTCAATACGCCTGATAACGAGATCGTTGTCTTGAACCTGAAGCCTGTTGCTAAGTAATGAGTGTGTATGCAAGATACTCAACTACTTACACGCTCTTGTTGTCTCTCTCTTTTGTCTTGTGATGGGGAAGTGTCTGCGGGCACTTCCCTCCTTTGTTCAATCATCATTTTACTTTCCATCCTCGTGTGTTTCTAGCCGATATGCCTTTGCGTTCAGATGAGATGGGTTGCTGATCCAGCAGGGAACTTGCAATGAGGGCTGTGTTTCTGAATGCAGATGGGTATCAATCCCCAGAAGGAGGCAATGGATGCGTCAGATTATACGCCGTACGTTATTTTACCTTGTTGCGGCCTGGATTTCAGTCACGCTCAATTTTTTGATTCCACGTCTGGCACCGGGCAATCCTGCCGAAGCGATGATGATTCACTTGCAGCAGCGTGGTTCAGTTAGCCCTGCGATGATGCAAGCTTTGCAAGCCGCTCTGGGTGTTAACAATACGCAACCACTCTGGATACAATACTTTCAATATCTGAATAATTTGTTGCATGGCGCACTTGGTATTTCGTATACCAACTATCCGACGCCAGTGACTGCTATTATTGCGCAGAATATCCAATGGACGTTGATGCTGGGTCTGGTGACTGTGGTGCTGGGTTTTATTCTTGGGTGTTTGTTAGGTATTGTGATGGCCTGGATGCGCAACTCGGCGGTTGATACGATCCTTTCACCTGCTGTGACGTTTCTTTCCGCTATCCCCTATTTCTGGCTGGCGTTGATCATTCTCTATGTGTTTGGTTTTACGTTAGGCTGGTTCCCCTTTGCTGATGGCTACGATACGACGCTCGATCCGGGCTGGTCGGCTGCGTTTATTGGTAGCGCTATCTATCATGCTATTCTGCCCGCCATTACGATTATCATCTCGTCTATTGCCGGTTGGATGCTGGTGATGCGCAATTCGATGATTACAACACTGTCTGAGGATTATATCCTGATGGCACAGGCGAAGGGCTTACCGCGCAGGCGTGTGATGTTTGCTTATGCGGCACGTAATGCCATTTTGCCGAATATCAGTGGTTTCGCGCTGGCGATTGGTTCGATTGTTGGTGGGCAATTATTGACCGAGATTGTCTTTTCTTATCCTGGTATTGGCTTTTCGTTGTTGGAGGCTGTTCGTGGTCAGGATTATGCGCTGATGCAGGGGATCTTTTTAGTGATTACACTGGCTGTTCTGGGGGCGAATTTTCTCGCTGATCTCTGCTATGTCTTGCTTGATCCGCGTGTGCGTCTGGAGAGGGGAGTATAGGTATGACGAATTTACCAACCAACGATGCTATGACCACGCAAGATATTGAGAACCGTTTTTCTCCTTCTGTGGCAGATGCGTTGCTCTTTAATCAGCCACTCTCGGTGCGTGTGTTCGTTGCGCTGGGCCGTATCTGGCAGCAGTTGACGAAGAGCAAGAAAGTCGCCATCGGGTGTAGTATCGTCCTCATTTTTGTGCTGGTAGCAATCTTTGGTCCTTTCTTTATTCATCAAGATCCCAATTTGATGACAGCGAACGCGGATGCTGCTCCATCAGCAGCGCATTTATTGGGAACGACGACAACGGGACAGGATATCTTTAGCCAGTTGATTGTCGGCACCCGTTCCTCTATATTCTGGGGGCTTGTTACAGGTGTTGCCGTAACCTTCGTTTCGATTGTGGTTGGCCTGATTGGTGGCTACTTTGGTGGCATGATCGATGAAATTTTGTCGTTAGTGACCAATGTCTTTCTGGTGTTACCAGCACTGCCGCTGGCGATTGTGCTGGCATCATACTTTCCTCGTGGTCCAGTGACGGTATCATTGGTGATTACGCTGACCAGCTGGGCATGGGGAGCGCGTGTCTTGCGGGCGCAGACGATGTCGATGCGGAGCCGTGAATTTGTCGCGGCGGCCCGTTCCTGTGGGGAGAGTACATTTCGCCTCATTTTCTTTGAAATCTTCCCAAATGAAATTTCGATTGTCGCGGCGAACTTTGTCAGTACGACGCTCTATGTGATTCTGGCTTCAGCCTCGCTTGAATTCCTGGGACTCGGCAACGCGAATATTGTAACCTGGGGGAGTATGTTCTATTGGGCACAGACCGCGAATGCGCTCTTTTCCGGCCTCTGGTGGTGGTTTGTGCCGCCCGGTCTGTGTATCGCGCTTTTAGGTGCTGGACTTTCATTAATTAACTTTGGTATTGATGAGATTGCTGATCCTCGCTTGCGCAGAGAAAAGTTGCCTGCCAGATGGAAGAAAAGATTGCGCTTTTCTTCATAGCGCATATATGCCAGGAGAAGAGGCATGCTCCATGTCTCTTCTCCTGTTATCTGTCGATGTTAGCAACTATAAGCGCCCGGTCTCCGCGACAAACGCATCGACGACATCATTCAAATTGCCTGTTTGCTTATAGATATCGCGTTGCTTTCTGGCTCCATTCCCTTCAGTAAGTAACGTGTGTATGGTGTTGGATACCAGATGCCAATCATCCTCGGCTTCAAGGTCCGGGCGCAAAAACTCCAGCATAGCGATGATAAGCTGATGGGCTGCGATGGAACTTGTGTGGTGTACGTCAATCAAATCACCTTCTAAGCCATAGCGTGCCGCACGCCAATGGGCCGCACGGAGCATTTCTTGCGAAATTGGTAGGGGGGCCTTTCGTTCCATGACATCCCGGTAGCATTTGCGCACGATGGCGCGTATCAGACCAGCAATTGCGACCGTTTCGTTCAATGTCTGGCACACATCCATAACACGGAATTCAATTGTTGGATGTTGCTCAGAAAGACGAAGATCCCAGTAGATGCGAGTAGCGTCCTCGATTGTCCCGGTATCTACTAACTCTTTGATCATCATGCGATAGGTATTGTAGGACGTGAAGCAAGGGGGCGGACCAGACAATGGTACAGACCACCAGAGACAATTGCGATAATTTGCGTAGCCAGTATCTTTCCCTTGCCAGAAGGGTGAATTGGAAGTCAGCGCCAGCAACGGTGCCAGCCATACACGGGCATGATTGAGAACCTGCGTAGCGACATCTCTGTCAGGTATGCCGACATGTACGTGACAACCAAAAATAATTTGTTCACGTACTGGCTGTTGATACATTGCTATGAGATCTTCATAGCGTGGTTTAGGCGTTACCGTTTGTTCGCTCCACTGCGAAAAAGGATGAGTCCCCGCGGCTCCAATGAGCTTGCCCGCATCATGGGCAGCGGTAATGACTCCGTAACGTAGACGACTGAGTTCGGCACGTACTTCACTGAGCGTGTGACAGACAGGCGTTGCGATCTCGATTTGCGACAGGATCATCTCATACTGCACCGCATCCCCCAATGTCATCTGGGCCTGTGGCAGAATAAGACTCACCGTCGAACTAAGCTCACGTGTTACTGGATCAATAATCTGATACTCTTCCTCTACTCCTAATGTGAAACTTTCAGTGTGCAGGGACATGGTTACGCCTCCTTGCAACGAATCAGGATTAGCGAGTTACGTTGCGTTATACGGATATCCTACGAATTGGAATTCTATGATATTGTATACGGCTACAATAAGTATAACAGAATTGAATTGATAAACGTGATAATTATCGATGCTCGTTGCACGATAAACAAAAAATATACTATACATTTTGAGATGCATCAAATTTGTTATTACATTATTTTGCTCTTTCCACTCTTTATAATGCTGTTGGGCTTTTACAAAGTAACAACATTGTTTCTCCTTCATACGAAAAAGTGGCAACACAGCAAACAAACGCTGTAGTATACTATTACGTTTCAATCGCAAGCAAGGATGCGCATAAAAGCAGAATCGACTATCTCAGAACCACACTTGAGATTGAACCTGATTTTGCGTTTATGCTAATGCAATGACAGAGAAATAATCTACATATTCTCTTCATTATCATGCATGCTATACTGCTTACCATGAGCGAAATATCGTCACAATGTTTCTTTGTATAGCTATAGAGAGGCAAGGCGTAGAGAATGTCTGATGAATTAGGCATGCCATTGCAAGGTGAGATCGTAGCAGCAGCGTTACGCGCTGATACGGCTGATATTAAAGTCTTTCTGGAGGTGCTGGCAACCAAGTTGACAGGTGCATTACCAGAGCGAACGCAGGTGATCCGTCAACGTAGCCTGTTCGCACGTGAACAACCTGTGCGTGAGATTATGGTGACACTTGGTGAGTATCAGTACAGGTTGATGCGTGAGAAATATGGCTCTCTGACAACTTCGCGTGCTCGTCTTGTACGAGGTATCGTCTTGAAGACTGATCAGCTCTCTGTGGATCAGTGGATTGAGGAACTGGCAACAGCTCTGGCTCAGGAAGCAGCGCAAAGTGCGCAGGCGCGATCCGCATTGGAACGATATATCTTATAGTCACTCTTTCTTGTGTGGAAAGGAGGTCATCGTGCCTTTTTGGAAACGTCTCTCGGCGGAGGATCGAGAGAGGTGGCAGCAAGAACAGCAGGCTGCGGAACTCAGCCGCCAATCATTAGAAGCGGGCGGATTACCCACACGAGCGAAGCAACGTCTGAGCGAAGAGATCAACACACTGTTCACAAGCGATCTGAGTGTGAAGGAACTCACGCTGGCGCGTCAGAAGGGTTATCAGCCAGTGAGCCAGGTGATGGGCAGTTCTATCTATCATGTTGGCTGGCAGTATAGACGCCAATATGTCTACAGGCCAGTTGCTCAGGAACTGGAAGTGCTCTCTGATGCCCATCAAAATGCCGCGCTTCTTGCGCTTGGACGGTTGGAGCAGGAAGCCATGTTGCTCCATGCTCATGGTGTGATCGGTGTGCGTTTTACGCGCCGTCAATACGCATGGGGGAGCGATCTGTTGGAATATACCGCGATAGGCACAGCGATTCGCTTACCTGATGTTCCCTATGGGGAACGTCCATTTCTGAGTGATCTCTCCGGACAGGAGTTCTGGACCCTGTTGCAGGCTGGCTATTTTCCTGCTGGCGTTGTTGTCGGGTATTGTTCATATTATGTGTGTCTGGGGAGTAATCTGACGCAGCAGTTGCAGGGCTATCTCTGGGGGAGTGGTATGTATAATCAGGAGATTAGACCATTTACCCAGGGTTTGTATACTGCACGTCATCTTGCGATGAGCCACGCTCAGGATATGGCTCGGAGTATGAATGCGCAGGGGATTGTGGGGATGCACATTGATTCTGATCGAAATGTGATGGAGTATGAGACTGAGAATCCTTCGCGCAGATATATGGATCTTTTTACCCATTTTTCGGTTCTGGGAACCGCGATTACTGCTCATTCGAAGGAGCATGAAATACCAAAGCTGAAGCCCACGTTAACATTTACTGATTTGCGGCCAGGGCGTTATGGACAAAATCGTGAATTGACGTTTCGCGATTGATGCTATTGAAAGACTATGTATTTCATACTATCTGCATTGCTATGAATTGTCGCAGCGTACCTGCTATGTAATAGAGAGAGGAATGGAATGTCTCAACAGAATCTACCACAGGCAAATGACCTACCTGTACATGCACGTGAGCGTCTGACCGCTATGCATCATGATTCCCAGCATCGTGGACTTTTTACCAGCGATTTGAGCGTGAATGAGTTTTTGCTGGTACGTGAAGCGGGCTTTGATCCGGTAGGGTTGGTTGTGGGAAGCTCTATTTATCATATTGGCTACCAGCGAGCGAACTGGAATCAGAATCAGGAGATGGGCGTTTTAACACAGGCTATGTATCATGCGCGTGAACTGGCGATGACTCGTATGGAGGAAGAAGCTGAAGCTCTGGATGCTGATGGTATTGTTGGGGTTCGTCTGGAAGTGACGCGACATGAGTGGGGAGAGGCGCTGGCTGAGTTTGTTGCTATTGGCACGGCGATTAAATCGCGTGATGGCAAGCGTTTCCGCAATGCTCAGGGCAAACCGTTTACGTCGGATCTTTCGGGTCAGGATTTCTGGACATTGTTGAAAGCTGGCTATTGGCCGCTTGGCATGGTGATGGGGAATTGTGTGTATCATGTTGCGAATCAGAGCATTGGTCAGTGGTTCAGTCAGGTGGGGCGGAATGTCGAGATGACGAATTATACCCAGGCACTCTATGATGCGCGTGAGCTGGCAATGGAGCGTATGCAGACTGAAGCGACAACGTTGCAGTCGCATGGTATTGTGGGAGCGCAAATTTTCGAGCGCAATCATGGTTGGGGTTCACACGTGATTGAGTTCTTCGCGGTTGGCACTGCTGTTGTGAGCACATCGGAAGATCATCGTATTCCTGAGCCAACACTCTCATTGCTCTTAAATGAATAGGTTGCATGGGAGCAACACAACATGCGTAGCAGACAGTTATCGTACGCTACGCATGTAGACGGTCTTTTCTTAATAGGTAATCAATGGTGTGCTATTGGGGACGGTATTGTAGAGCCATTCCTCGTCGTTGAGAGGTAGATTAATGCAGCCGTGGCTACCGTCGCGTGACTCTGTATTCTGGTCAATAGGATCATAGTGTGGGAATTCTTTGTTGGCACCATAGTAGGTGCGCCAGGGGCTGGAATGGAGAAAATATCCATCCGCTGGATTGCTAAATCCCATTGCCCAGTAAATCAGCGTGGTCGGGAAGTAAAGAGGTGAACTTGGATCTTCAAATGAAATGAATTCAGTTGAAGCGCTATGTGACTCGATCTGATAATACCCCACGATAGTTGGTCGATAGTACTGTCCGGTAACGACCTGGAATGATTTGATCAATTTTCCATTATCATAGAGCCGCAAAGCCTGTTCATAGAATGAGACAACAATAACCATGCCACTTGTTTGATAGTACTGCATTAAACGGGTATCAGTGGCATGTGGCTGGTTCCAGGGTGTTGTATCCTGAGCATCATCTTCCATTGCTTGCAGCAATTCTTGATCATTGACCGCTTCAGAAATTACGTTCTGATAATCTGCTACTGTTGCTGCATTCGCAAGATTCATATCCAGTAATGATCCCTCCCCATAGTGATAGGTGGTGTAGTATTGTGGCAAGGAATCATATTCAAAATCGAGTGGGTAGCTCTGCCCGTTATAGCTATCCTTGAATTGATGATTATCTCCCCAGGATGTAACCTCCTGATGAAACTGTTGAACCAGATATTTTGCCAACGTTTGCGCTGTTGTGAAATCTTCTGGCGTCAATTGCGTATTGATCTGCGTCATCACGGCATTGATTGCAGTGACCGATGTTGCAGCTTGTAAGGATGTCTGATCTGTACTGAGCTGCTGTTGATAAGTGGTTGTGTCAATACCATCTTTTTGCATCAACTGCACCGCCGAAGAGAATTGTGTCAATTCATCGTTTGTGTCATCATATGCTTGTTGGAACGTCGTATTTTCTGGTATTGGTTGTAAACTGAACGTTTGTGATTGTATTTGTTGATTGGTTGGATCGGTTATTGTTTTTGTTTGTTTTTGTTGTAATACGGGAACATTGAAAGAGCAGGAGCTTAGAAGGACACCTGATAATAATATTATACATAATATTGGTAAACTTCGATGTGGCATGCGCTTTTGATAAAACATCCCTGCTTCCTTTTTAATAACAATTTAGCTCTTCTTTAATAAGCATAACTTGTCTGTAAAGGAAATGCGACAAAACTGATAGAATAGTACTATCTCATTCATCTATATTTAAGAAAGAATAGTGTCTGAGTGATGCGTAATGACCTATTTGCTATTGGATTGTGTAATGAGCATATCAAGGAGTCAGGGCGAATTTGCGATCTTTTGAAACGCTGTCGCAGCAGATGATCTCATGAATAATAGAAATAAAATTGAGGACTGGCATTGTAACATGATGCCA